>ENA-ORCW01000464-ORCW01000464.1-marine-metagenome-genome-assembly--contig:-NODE-464-length-24212-cov-3.023244_pt1 | contig 24212 bp, 14 predicted proteins | sample MGYA00237784_ERZ508517 | MGnify/ENA primary metagenome ERZ508517 (study PRJEB26187, sample SAMN06268979) | marine metagenome | isolation source: Tt ae E1 feedstock associated aerobic enrichment on... | reverse complement strand
GCGTCTGCATGGCCACCAGCGGCCCCGGCGCGACCAACCTCGTGACCTGTATCGCCGACGCCCAGATGGACTCCATTCCCCTGGTGGCCATCACCGGCCAGGTCAACCAGGCCTTCATCGGCAAGAACGCTTTCCAGGAGACGGACGTCTTCGGCATCACCCTGCCGATCGTCACGCACTCCTACCTCGTCCTCGACATCAAGGACATCCCGCGGACCGTCAAGGAGGCCTTCCACATCGCCACCCATGGCCGCCCCGGCCCGGTGGTCATCGACATCGCCAAGGACGTGCAGCAGAGCTACCTCGGCGGGCAAGAACTGGAGGACGCCCTCAACGCGGAGATGAACATTCCCGGCCTGAAGGAGATCCCGCACGCCAGCGACGAGGAGTTGAACATTATCCTCGATGAATGCGAAGCGGCCACGCGGCCGGTCATCTATTTTGGCGGCGGCATCATCAGCGGCTGTGCCAACGAGGAACTGAAGGAATTCGCCGAAATCACCGGATTTCCGGTAACCTCGACCCTGATGGGCCTGGGCGGTTTCGATGAAAACCATCCCCAGAGCCTGCGCTGGTTCGGCATGCACGGCGGCGTGGCCGGCAACTGGGCGGTCTGCGAGAGCTCGCTCCTGCTGACCTTCGGGGCCCGTTTCGACGACCGCATCACCGGGGCCATCGCCAAGTTCGCCCCGGAGGCGACCATTGCCCACTTCGACATCGACAAGGCCGAACACCACAAGAACAAGGTGGTCAAGTACCCCGTTCATACCGACGTCAAGTACGCCCTGAAGCGGCTCTGTGAGCTGGCCCGGGAAAGGAAGTTCCAGAAGCCGGACATCGGCGAGTGGAACCAGAAGGTCTACGGCTGGCGCGAGGAGTATCCCTTCCAGTTTGAGGAGATCCCGCACATCCAGCCGCAGTTCGCCATCCAGACCCTCTACGAGGAAACCAAGGGCGAGGCCATCATCACCACCGGGGTCGGGCAGCACCAGATGTGGGCCGCCCAGTTCTACAAGTTTCACCAGCCGCGCGCCTACCTCTCCTCGCTCGGGCTCGGGACCATGGGCTTCGGCCTCCCGGCCGCCCTCGGGGCCAAGGTGGCGGCACCGGACCGGACCGTGGTCGATATCGACGGCGACGGCTCCTTCATGATGAACGTCCAGGAGCTGGCCACGGCCATCATGGAGAAGATCCCGGTCAAGATCATGCTGCTCAACAACCAGCACCTGGGCATGGTGGTGCAGTGGGAAGACATCCTTTACGAGGGTGTCCGCGGCCAGACCGTCCTCGGTCATCCGGAAAACATCGGCGGACCGGAAAATGTCGACGCCCTCTACCCGAACTGGCCGGAGATCTGCAAAGGCTTCGGGATCAAGTGCAAGCGCGTGGTCAAGAAGGAGGACCTCCGCGACGCCATTCGGGAGATGCTGGCCGATCCGGGCCCGTACATGCTGGACGTGGTAGTTCCCTACACCGAGCACGTGATGCCCTTCATTCCGGCCGGCGCCTCGGCCAAGGACATCCTGCTCCGCACCGAGCGGAAGTAGGCAACTGTCCCAGGCTTGTCCTTATCCGATTATTATTGCCTTGAGATTTGTCTCTCGCGGAGCCGCGGGGAGCATGAAGATCAGGGCACGTTCAGGTAGAAGGCCGAGAGCAGGTTTTCCCGCAGGTAGAGCCCGGTGACGAAGGCGTAGCCCCCGAGTCCCCATTCCGGGCCGAAGGAGTTGCGGAAGATGAAGCGCATATCCTCCAGCGACCCGTTGCCGGACTTGCGATAGCCGACCAGGGTAACCGCATGGCCGGCATCCTCCATCGGTGTCTGCTTGTGGAGGAGATTGGTATCCCAGAAAGTGCGCCAGTTGGGCCAGCGGATGCCGATGATGACCGGCTTTCCGTGGTTGAGGGCGCCGACAATCCGCTCCAGCAACTGCGGGTCGTCGGACCGGAACCAGACCGGGGCCACGCTCCGGTGGGGCTCCGCGGAGGCAACCGCTTCGCTCGTCGGCTGGATGTCCTCGATGCGCTTGCCGATGGTGTTCGGCATCACTTCAAACGGAGGAACTCCATAAGCCTGCAAGGCCGCGATGACCTCCCGGAAATGGTAGCCGTCATCGACCGGGATTCCCGGATGCATCTTCCGCATGGCCCAGATCAGGAACTCTTCGGAGAGCCGCTCGGGGGTCCCGTTCCGCAAGCCGCTCTCGTACTCCAGCGCGCTGACCACGGCAAAGACGCTGCAGCTGGGCCGCCGCCCCTGGTCCTTGCTGAACAACCCCATCTCCCGGTAGGCCGGCCGCAGGTCCACCTCGTCGCGAATGACCACCACCGCCGGATCGATCCCCCGGAGCAGCGCTTCAGACGGCTTTTCCGGTGGCCCCGCAGCCAGCTTGTCCCGCAACTCCGCCACCTGCTCCTGGCGCGCGGCATGGGTCTGCGCCTCCCAGCGGTCCGCCACCTCCGCATTGTATCCAAAGCGCTCCTGCAGTTCCGGAGGAAGACCGGCCAGCTCCAGCTGCTGGATGCCGCCGGAATGGAAAATCGTCACCGTGGCCGGGGTCACCTCCCGCACCCGCACCTTGTCGTAAGTCGTCTCCCCGACCTGCCAGGTCTCGAACGCGGCAGCGATTCCCGGCAGCGCCACCCCGCAGAGGACGGTCAATACCAGCAGCTGGAAGAGGTTTTTTCCGGGCGGGCCCACGCGGCTATTCATCAACGCTCCCGGCCATTAGGCAACCTGAAATAGGCGTTGACCCACCCTCTCCTTCCGTCACTTTTCCACCCATGAAGCCCGGGTGGTGGAATCGGTAGACACTGCAGACTTAAAATCTGTTGCCCGCAAGGGCGTGCGGGTTCAAGTCCCGCCCCGGGCACTTTATTTCACTTGGTTGCACGCGACTGCAAGCCCTTGTGTCTGAACATATTGAGAAATTGGTAGAATTTCGACGGGGCGGGAAAATCTCCCGCTATGGTTTCCATCGCGAAGGATCAGATCGGGTTTAAACGATTGCCAGAAAAGTTGTTTCATCAATGAATGGGAGGGACTTTCCTGAGGATGGAATCACAAAACATAGAATACAAGGAATCGTGGCACGACGAATACTTGAAGTGGATCTGCGGATACGCGAACGCTGAGGGTGGGATCTTGTATATTGGGATGAATGACAAGGGAAAGGTAGTTGGGCTATCCAATGCATCACAGTTGCTCGAAGTCATTCCCAACAAAGTCCGTGATATTCTGGGCATCATGGTTGCGGTCAACTTAATGGAATCTGTGAATGGGGACTATCTGGAGATCATCGTCGATTCCTACCCCAGCCCAGTCAGCTACAAGGGGCAGTACCATTACCGTAGTGGAAGTACCAAACAGGAATTGAAGGGCGCCGCTCTCGACCGCTTTCTCCTGCGCAAGCAAGGTCGGACGTGGGACAGCGTGCCGGTACCGGGAGTCGGTACAAAGGACTTATCCGGCGAAGCAGTTCGGCAGTTCCGGGATCTTGCCAAAGAAGGCCGCCGAGCGGATGCAGCCTCGATCCAGGGGTCGATCAACGGCATGGTAGAAAAACTCAACCTGACGGATGGGAAATACCTCAAACGGGCAGCCATCCTGCTCTTCCATCCGGATCCTGAGAAGTTCATTACCGGGGCCTATGTCAAAATCGGTTATTTTCGTACCGAAGCTGAAATCGCCTACCACGATGAAGTGCGAGGAAATCTTTTTGAACAGGTCCACAAAACACTGGATCTGCTGCAAACCAAGTACCTGAAGGCGGCCATCTCCTATCGGGGAATCCAAAGGATAGAAACACTGCCGGTCCCGCCGGAGGCATTACGGGAAGCAGTACTGAACGCCCTCATCCACAAGGACTATTCGAGCAATGCTCCAGTGCAAATCCGTGTCTATGAGGATAAGTTGAAAATTTGGAACTCAGCGGAATTACCCGAAGGCTGGACATTGGACAACCTGCTCGGAGAACATTCCTCGCGCCCGTATAATCCTGGAGTCGCCAACGCCTTCTTCAGGGCCGGAGAGATTGAAACCTGGGGCCGGGGTATTGAGAGGATTCTCTCTGCCTGTAAAGATTCAGGAAGTCCTCAACCAGAATTTCGCTTTCAAGCGAATGATCTCTGGTTGGAGTTCCCCTTTTCAGAAAGTTATCTGGCGGCCATTGCGACAAATTCTTCACCGACCAGATTGAATGAAAAGGTCGGGGAAAAGGTCGGGGAAAAGGTCGGGGAAAAGGTCGGGGAAAAGGTCGGGGAAAAGGTCGGGGAAAACCTTACTGAGAACCAAACCAAGATTTTAACAATTTTGGCAGAGAAACCGAAAACTCCCGCCACTACTCTGGCCGAGCAGGTTGGAATCTCCACTAGGAAGATTGAGGAGAACATCCGCAAACTCAAAGCGCTTGAGAGACTCCGAAGAATCGGACCGGCAAAGGGAGGACACTGGGAAGTCCTACAAAAGTAATGAATGCCACCCCGAAATCTTGCTCAAAACTTGCTCAAACAGCAGCATTTTGGTGCACGAAAGGACACTTGCCTGCCAGATGGGGATTTTCCCAAGGTTCTGAATCACAAGGGTTAGTGAAATCAGGTTAAGAACAGTGCGATAATTGACCTCCTTCAAGTCCCGCCCCGGGCACTGTGATTCACCCGCATTTTAGCCGGGCGCACAGGCGCCCGGCGCGTACGGGAGCCCGCCGGCGCGCTACAAGTCGGGATTGATGCGGGCAATCGGCTGGATATTGAGGTCCGGCGACAGTTCCTGATAGGATAGCACTGCCAAGTGGGGGAACTCGGGCGAGATCATTCCACGCAACCTGCGCCTCACTTCCATGGTCGTCAAAATAACCGGGCTTTGCGTCGTGGAAGGCAGCGATCCGACCTCATCCCTGACCGCCTTGAGAATGGCAGCTTCCACATCGGGAGCAGGATTTTGGGAATCCGCGAGAACCTCCTCCGCACGTGGATTCATGAGGTAAACAACCAGCGTGCTGCTGCCCCGGGTATACTTGTGACTGATGTAGCGCTTAAGGCGTGCACGAATGAATTCCACATAGTCGCAAGGCATCAGGTCAGACACGGTTCTCTTGTAACGATTTGTATGGACCCCTCCCGTAGTGGGAGGAAAGACGATGTATTTACCCGTATCCACGTTGATCGTGGCCCGCAGTTCCAGGGCTGCATCCAGGATCTGGGACAGGTTTCGAATGCTGATTTCCTCGGACAACAGTCCCCGAAGGACCTGGACCATGAAATCCGGGTCCAACGCATCTGCCACAACCGGAATCAGGCGGGACTTGTATTCACGCAGATTATAAAGGTACAGCTGGTAGAGTTGGCGATTGATGAGGGCTCCCGCTGCCTGGCGGATTGCCGATGACAGGGCCAGGATTACATAGCCCCGGGGATCCCATGTGGTCAGCCCTGCCTGCTCCGCCTGAAGCCGGCAGGAGTTGTCGATAATCGCGCATTCGATACCGTTGGCAGGGTTGATCGCGGCCTCTCCCCGGATATTGAGAAGGGTCAGCCTGTCCACGGTATCGTTGACCAGCAGGCTTTGGAAATCCAGGCCCTGCTGCGGCGGAAGCCGAAGATCATTCCATTCGCACCTGAAGGAAGTGGGGGGAAGTTCTTCATCAACGGAAATGGAAAGCGGGCGGAACACCAGTCCCAACTCATAGAAGAGGCCATCAGCCATCATGAGGAGCATGTCATCCCATGTTTGACTATCCCCGGGGCTGCCTTGGGGCATGACCCGGAAAGTACGGTCCATCTCCCGGCTCAGGAACAATCGAATTGAACAGCAGTCATCGCCCGCCAAGGCTTCCTCAAAGTAAGGGATCCAGTTTTTTGCCCTCTTGCCGGGATCGGGAAGCAGGCTGGAAACGGCACGGAATCGATCCAGCCTGTAGCCGAGTTGCAGTCCATCAACCAGGAAGCCTTTGAAGCAGGCTAGAAAACGGGAATCTTCCACGCGTTCCCTTTGTTCCGGGTTCCATTTGGCCCAGCAGTCGCCAGCCATGGAATCAGTGAATTCCCGGCCCGTTTGCCGAAGGAAATTCGGGGTAAAAGGATCGCCCATGCGCTGCGGCATCCCTTCATGGCCCGGGAAATCGAGTGCTGTCATCGTGTCTGTGATTTTGATATGCGACCTATTCATTCACTGCATTCCCCCGCCGGGATAAGTTAACGCGCGTCCAACTCCTTGTTTGGATTCATTTCAATCGTTCCCAGAACCTCCCTTGATTCCAGATCGACAGCCTCACTCCTGCTCAGAACCGACAATTGGGGGAATTCGAGCTCTACCAGCTTCCGGACAAACGGCCTCACCCGCCAATCCTCGACGACTATGGCGGGCCGAATTTTCGAAGGCTTCCGATTGGCCACTTTATTCCTGACCGCGTTCAGTGCGTCCTGGGTTGGCACGGGTTCAATGGCCAGGACCGCGGCCTCACCATCGCGCCGGATGCTCCGCCCGACAAGGGAGCAAAGGTCCTCTCCAAGCCGGTAGACCGGGGAGTCAGGGGTGTTGCCCGGAATGCCGGAGCGGACAGCTTCCAGGCAGCGCATCTTCTCCGGGATCTCGCAGGTTGGAAGATCCACGTGTTCAAGATAGCTGTCACAGAGTCGCAGCATTTCATGAATGGGAACCTCTTCCGCCAGGAGAGCCTGGATCACACTGGTGAACCGGGGCAATCCGCCCCGCGCCGATCCAATAGCCGTGTCATGTTCGACGGACTTCTCCTGCAGCAGCTCCGCCACTGCCTGCAGGTCCACCAGGTCGGTTGAATTTTTCCGGATGACCGCGGACAGGTGAAGCACGATATATTCAGAGGGGGTCCATATACGGTATCCGGCATCCCTCGCCTTCTTCCAGTCGTCTATATTTACCCATGAACATGGGCTGCCGTCGGCGGGATTGACGGCCTCCTGGCCTTTTATGCCGTGAAGGGCCAGGCCTTCAACGCTTTCCCTGCACAAGCCCTTGTCGGGGTCCACATGCCCGGACACAAGCGGGATCTCATTGATCATGATGAGGTACATGCCTTCCGGCAAATCCGACTCGTTGATGCGGATCCGTACGGCTGGGGGCCGGAATCCAAGGAGCTCATCAAGCTCCGACCGCATGTTGGTGAGGTTTTGGGCGAATTGCGGATCGAGACCGTGGACCTCTCCCAGGAGAAGCGTCCCCAGGTTCTCCGCCGCCTCGATGGCGATCGGCGTCACTGCCGGGAGCCGGCCCAGTCCTGATTGACCGAAAGAGCGGGTCAGGCGCCGGCGGCGTTCGATGTTGGAGCGCTGATTATAGTTGGCCGTCAACGGTGTACAATCATCAGGAAGGGAGATTTCGCCTGCCTCAAGGATGCCTCCGGCTTCGGTTGTGGCACGCCGGAGGTCGACCGGGGATTTGGATTTGCGGCTTTCAAGTGATCCGACAAGGGCCTGCTCCAGTCCCTGTTGGGCGGTGAAATAACGACCGGGGAACTGCTTAAGCTTCCGGTAAATCTGCCGGGCGGCCTGCCAGTCCTGCGCTTCCAGGTGCAGGCGGGCCAAGGATGCATTGGCACCAATCCAGTTCCAGCCGGGGGTCCCGCTGTCATCTTCAAATGTATCCAAAAGCCGATGCAGTTCCTGCTGGGGAGAGTCGGCAGGTTGTAGCTCGGTGCGCCTTTTCACGGCGGCAGCTTTGAATTCCTCAATCACCTTTTCAGCACGCTCTTTCCGGGAAGGCTCCTCAATCAATTGGAGGACCACGGGAGAATCGAAATCATAAAGGATCCAGTCGTCCAGTTCCCAGGCCGTTCTGGCCAGGTGAACGGCGTTTTCAAAATGGCTTTGAGCGGATTCGAGATCGCCTTGGAGGAGCCGGCAGAATCCGAAGTAGAGTTGTACGGTGCCCAAGCCGCTGACGGGATCTCCTGAAAGCTCATCCAGGATCTCGAGGGCGGAATCACAATTCTCGGTAAGGATCGCAGCCTTGGCGAATTCCAGCAGGTTGTTCACGTCCTTGCTCTCAAAGCTCTGCCACAGCTCCTCGTATTGTTTCCGGGCCTCGTCAGAGCGGCCGGCCAGACGCAGCAAAGTCGCTCTGTCGCTGAGGACCCATGGCATGTCGGCACCGGTGGAAATGGCGGCATCGGAAGCATCGAGGGCAGCCTTGCAGATCGAAGGATCAACATCTGGAACCGATTCGTACAAGGCCAGGTGGGCCTCGATTGCGTTGACCAGGGTCGGGTCCGCGGGCTTCATCTCGCTTCGCCGGGCAAGCATGGACCGCGCTTCAGGGAATTGATGCAAATTGGTGAGGAGGAACAGGCGCTCTTCAACCGCCCGAACATCTTCGGGATCGCTGAGCAGGGCCGTCTCGGTAGCATGCAAGGCATTGATCTGATTGCCCAGGGTGTACTGCATTTTCCCAAGCAGGACCCACGAAGAGGACCGGAGCGGATCCAACAGCAAGGCCTGCTCGACGAACGCGACCGATTCCCAGCAATGCTTCCAGCGATCCAATCCCGGCAGCCTCGCCAGCTGCTGGGCAATTATGCTGCGCGTGAGGTAAGGCCAGCCATTGGTATCGTTCGGCGGTGCCAACTGGACGCCTCTGTGCCAGATGTCCAACCCCTTTTCCAGCTTGTCCCGGTCCACGTATGGCGGCTTCGAGACATAACTTGCCATTAACAGCGCGTCGGCCCAGCTCCAATAGACCGGGACCAGGTTTTGATCGAGCGCATTGGCGCGTTCGAACAGTATGCAGGCCTGGTCCGGACTGCTTTCCCAGGCATGAAATCTCCCCGCCTTAAAGAAGGCCCCGGCAGCTTCATCGGACCTGCCCAGGGACTCAAGAACCTCCCCCTCCAATTCGTATGCGGGACGCTCCGGATAAGGGCCCGATCCGCTTATGCCAAGCTTGATCGCCTGTTCCAGAGCTGCCAATCCTGCTGCAGGCTTTGCCTTCCAGATGGCATGTGCAAGCTGCAGGTACAGTGCACCGCTCACCGGAGCCAGAAGATGACCCAGCCCGGCCAGCGGGTCGTCCACAGCCGATCCGCCCAGAATTACCTCTACTGCCTGATTGTACCAGTCTTCAGCTTCATTCCACCAATTCTCGCCCTCGCACGAAAGCGCCATCCCAATGTATCCCTCCGGAAGGTCCGGCGACACCGATATGGCCTGCCGGTTCAGGTCGCGCACACTCCCGTCATCCTTTACCAAACGGTAATATTCGGCCAATGCGGCAAGGGCCCGACCGTCCTGCGGTACGGTATCCCGGGCCTGCTCGAAGCACGACAAGGCTTTCGCATCGTCGCCGGTTTCATGCAGCAGAATTCGCCCGAGGACAATGTATGCGGCTGCGCGACCAGCGGCATCAACAGGCGACGCCGACAAACCTGCCGGGTGCTCGTCCACCAGTAGCCTCAAACCGTCGACAGCCCCGGTGTGGACATCCGAAAGAAGCGCTTCAACGGTTTGCGAAAGCGTTTCCGCCAGGTCGCCGAGCCCATGCGTGGCGACACCCGCATCCCCTGGCAGACTTCCAGGTTCCAATTTGAGAGGGCCCCGGCAAAATACATCAGCCACACCTTGAGATAGGATTCCCGGGAGCGCCCGGAAGCCTCCTGCAGCGATTGCTCCATCGACAGCCAGGATGCCCCGGATCCTGCCGGTGTGCGCCCCTGCAGCGACTCGAGGTTCTCCGCAAGCGTCAAGGCTTCCTCCAACTGGGCCTGCAGCTCCTCCACAGTCCGGGCCAGAATGCGAATCCCCTCCTTTACCTGCCCGATATTGTGGTCCTCATCCGTTTCCGACATGGCGGAAAGCAGTTCCCCGGCCGGGCCGGAGGGATTCGCCAGTCCTTGCAGCTGATCCAGCAACCCGGCGATACGGTCGCGCAGTTCCATTAAAGTAGTGGGTTTCTCACTCATTTCTAGCTCACTGAAGACACGAACATGGCCTCGATTACGTTAAACAGGGGAGTGTCTGCCTCGCGCTCGCAATACTCGACCAGTTTCACCTTGATCTCCTCCGCATTCATCTCCTGCAGGTCGGGAATCACCTCTTGATGCAGCTTGTCATTCAGCATGACCTGCGCTTCGCTGAGTTCCCCGGGTTGCCCATCCGGATTCATAGCGGCTATTTTCCTGATTCCTGCCGACACAACCCTGGTCAGCTGGGGCGATGACAGCTTCACCGACTCATCAAACATCACCTCAATAACTGAGCCAAACAGGGTGCTCCCTTCATGCCTCAACAGCACGGCGAGCATAAGCCTGGTCTCAGACAAGGATTTACCGACCAGGTTCGGAATTACCTCTGCATAGAGCTTCTTGTTCAGGGACATCAATTCATAGGTTGTATCCCCGGGTTGGATGGTTTGGGCAAGGCTGGCGCTTTGCGTCAAGTCTTTGATTTTCTTTCGCCCGGCATCCAGCAACTTGGTCAGTTCGCCCGACTCCCCGCCCGTTTCCTTTCGCATCGGCTTTGACCGTGGAAGCGCTTCCCCCATCCCGGACTTCTCTGCCTGAACGCCGGACCGGGCATGGTATTCCCCGGACAACATCTGGCCGGCCGCGGATTGCGGAGTCCCGCCCGCCGAAGAGACCGGGGCGCTGACGATGGACCCATCGTATCCGTACATGTAGAGGACCGGTGTACCGCCGGCGACCGGATCAATCGTCCAGGCCATGCGACGGGCGGCCGTCACTGCCTCACCAACGCTGCGGCCCTTGGTCAACTCATCATAAAACCTGCTGCTGATCCTCCCTGCATGCACATTTTTAATCGGGAATTGCATGGCGACTACGGCTTGTACATTCGCTTCGATGAGCACCGGGGCCAGGCCTTCAAAGCTGGCAATCAAGTCTCCCTTTTTGACAACGGCTCCTTCGCATAATTGAAGAAACAGGAATTTCGGGATGCAGCCCGAGTTTTTGAACATGGTGGTGAACCGGTTCTGGTCGACCCAATCCGCCTCGCCGCTGTCGTCTATTTTGGCCAGGGCGATCTCACCCAGATTCCGTGATTTGTTATATTGCCCGTGACCAATGAAATGGATGATTTGGGGGCGGTTCTTGACGTCCTCAAGCCAATCCTGCAGATCGAGAATGGTCGGATCTGTCATTGGGCCGTCAAGGATGATTCGCTCCGGGAACTTGTCGGCGAATGCCTTGATGGCCTCGACGGTTTTTCCGGCAGCCACCGATTTGCCGCCCTTCGTGCAGACCACAATCAGCATCCGCAAGGGAAGGTTGTTGCAAAGCATCGCCTGGCGCGATTCGTTGCCGCTGACAAACCGTGTCAGGATGAGCTCGTTAGCCATCGCGAAGAAGGACTTGTTGTCGGGATCATACAGGAACTCCCAGGGAAGGCTGGCAAGTTCGGCCTGCCGGTGCTTGAACGCCAGTTGCAGGCGTATGGGTTTATTGGAATCCCGGGCCGCCTTCACGGTGTTGTAGATCAGTTGCCGGATCCTGGGACCCCCGTTTCCGAACAGAAGATTGTGCAGCAACTTTCCCAGCAGCTGCAACTCGCGCTCATCCTCTATCTGGAGTTTTCCCCTGTTCAGCCAGTCCCTGAAGGTTGCGATTGTCTCACGCAGCAGTTGATCCCCGCTAATGACACCATCGTCGGCTGAATTTCCCTCGTGCACGGCTTCAACCGAGCCATCATTCTGCACAGTGATTTTCAGTTCGGGATATAGGGCGCGGCTTTCAGGCATCTTGAGTATTAAAGTGATTCAACGGACACCCGTTATGGGTTCGGGTCTCCTTTTAGCAGTTTGATTTTCATTACTATTTATTCAGGTATGACTCCAAGTGGCATGAACCCGGGGGAAAGCCTCCAAGCCGCCGACATCCGTCCAGCCTACAGGTTGTCCAGTGCGTCCAGCTCTGCAGCCATGTTGCGGAGCCCCTTCTCCTCCTCTGATATTTGTTCGGGCGCCAGCGTGGCCTCGTCAACGGAGTGCTTCCGAACCCGCTTCAGTTCCTCCAGATATTCCACACGCAGGCGCTCGTAATCCGGTCCGGTCAGGTCGGGACTTTTCAGGAGACTGCGCTTCAAGGTATTGAAATTAGCTTTCGCCTCTTTCCAGAATTCATCATCCCCCCTTGCGGCAAAGTCCCTCGCGGCGATCCACAGCGGGTAAAACGGTAGGGTGCGCTCATCATTGCGTTGGGTTCCCTGGGCTATTCGGAACAGAACGAAGTCATGATCGCGATATTCGCTTTCCCGGCCGTCCCGGTCCACGCTATACAGCCGCGACTGGCGCACCCTGAACCGTGCAGGATTCATGGTCTCCTCCTTGCTGTCCTCATCGATCAATACCCAGTAGTCCGGAGTCATTTTCTGGTTTATCGCAGTGTTAATGGTTACCCGGTAACCCAGGACAGGCACTGTTCCCTCCAACCCGAGGATTGCCTCCACGCCGTCGACGATGGTACCCGCCACCCGGAGATAGGCGGACAATGAATTGGACGGGTCGAGGGAACTGGAAATTCCCTCAACCACCTTCAGCAGTCGATCGGCATTGTTTTTCCGCTGCACTTTGTAGAGGACGAGCGTCAAGGTGAAAGCTCCGCCTTGAAAGGGATTGAGGCCGGATACGGGGGTGTTGCGAAAAATCATCCCCGCCGGCGTCTCGTGCCCAAAATTGTTGAGCATGCTGGGCCCAACGATAAAGGGAACCGTCTCGACCTTGTTGTCGTATTCATAGGTGGCAGCCGCCACGACCATCGGGTCGTAGTGCACGAACCACTGACGGGACCTGGCGAGAAACATCTCATGCAAAATCACCTGGAAATAGTGCTCCTTGGGCAGGAACGGGGCGCCCAGCTCCGCCCCGTCATCGGCATTGCTTCGCTCGATGGGAAAATGGGCCCGGGTCTTGGCCTCGGCAGATTTGATGTCATCCCACCAGTTTTTTACGTTGTTGATCAGGTCATGCATGGAGACTCCTTTTCCTCGAATGACTCAAAAGTTGGCTGCGATGCCGCTTGACCGGGTTGAATCGCGAATCCCAAAAGCAAGAGGTTGGTTCCAATGATTAAGGCGCCAATCAGGGAATCCGATTAGCGGTGTAAAGTGAAAGAGGGAGAACTGGCTTCAATCCTAGGAAGCCGAAAGGGGCCGGTCGAGCAGGAAATCCTTAACAGGACAATTTCGATGATGGCCCTGTACCTGCGGAAAGACTGGATGGATCAGCGAGGGGACTGACTGCCCGGCTCACTTGCTCACAGCCGCCAGGATGGAGGCCACCAATAGCCCCAAGCCAAGGCCGCCGATGATGCAACCGACAAAGGCCAGGGCGGACCATTCGAGGTAGAAAAAGCCCACGCCGAGGCCGAGGAGGAGTCCGCCCCCGATGGCCCAACTGTTCTTGTCTGCTGGTTTTTGACTGTCCTGCATGAATCCATCCTCCATCTGCGGCGGCTTGAAAAACCGCCATGTTTACTGATCCGGGGCTCCCGCAATACTTGTCGGCGGAAAAAGAAATGGCAAGGACATCAGGAGCCGGGAAGGCGTTTCCGCATCCGGGCAAACAAACCATACTGGAAAAGGCGGCCAAACCGGGCTAGGCTCTACGGCCAACATGAAGTACCAGAAAGTCATCGTCACCGGCGGATCGGGCAAGGCCGGGCTGGCCTGCCTGGAACGCCTCTCGCAGGCGGGCTATCGCGTCCTCAGCCTGGACCAGAAACCCTTGCCCGGGGAAATCCCGGGAGTGGAGTCGCTTGTCGTCGACCTGGCCGACTTCGGCCAGACGGTGGATGCCATGAAGGGCTTCGAGGCGGTGGTCCACCTGGCGGCCTTTCCCCACAACGGGATCATCACCGACGAGCGGACCTTCCGGATCAACACGGCCAGCACCTTCAACGTCTTTCACGCGGCCCGGGTGCTGGAATTCAAGCGGGTGGTCTGGGCCTCCAGCGAAACGGTCCTGGGCCTGCCCTTCGACACCATCAAGCCGGCGGAGGCCCCGATCGACGAGAGCCATGCCCCATATCCAAATTCCACCTACTCGCTTTCCAAGTCCGTGGGCGAGGAGATGGCCCGTCAGTTCCACCGCTGGACGGGAATTCCCTACATCGGGCTGCGCTTCTCTAACATTATCCGGCCCTGGGAGTACGATATGTTCGAGGGCTTCCAGGAAGATGCCGGCAAGCGTCAATGGAACCTCTGGGGCTATGTCGACTCGCGCGACGCGGCGCAGAGCTGCCAGCGGGCGCTGGAGGCGGACTTCGACGGCGTGGACAACTTCATCATCGCCGCCGCCGACACGGTGATGCGCAAGGAAAACAAGGACCTTCTGGCCGGGTGCTTCCCGGACTGCGCGCTGAGACCGGGAACGGGCCCGAACGAGACCCTGCTTTCCATCGAAAAGGCCCACCGGGTACTGGGCTACGAGCCTGAATACAGCTGGCGGGAGCAGGCTGCTCCATCCTGATGGCGGGAACGGGATGCCTTTCGGCGGCGGCCCTTAACCTTCCGCCGCTTCCTTCTCGATCCGTTCGATGTACTCGGTGACGTTGCAGGTCAGCATGCGGGTCCCGTCCGGCCGCACCTCGAGGACCTTGTTGACCACCGGGTCGAGGAAGGAACGGTCGTGGCTGACCAGGATGACCGTCCCCTTGAAGAGGGAGATGGCTTCCTGCAGGACCTGCTTGCTGCGGATGTCGAGGTGGTTGGTCGGCTCGTCGAGGATAATGCAGTTGGCCGGGCGCATCAGCATCTTGGCCAGGGCCACGCGATTCCGTTCACCGCCGGAAAGGACGGAGACCGGCTTCTTCTGGTCGTCCCCGCTGAAGAGCAGCGCACCCAGCGCGGCCCGGGGATTGGATTCCTGGAATCCCTCGGCGGCGTCCTCCACTTCCTCAAGGACCGTCTTCTTCGGGTCCAGCTCTTCGGCCTGGTGCTGGGCAAAGTAGCCCATGACGGTGTTGACGCCCGTGTCCCGTTCCCCGGCGTCGGGCTTTTCCACCCCGGCGATGAGGCGGGCCAGGGTGGACTTGCCGGCCCCGTTGACCCCGACCACGGCGATCCGGTCGCCCCGGTCCAGGTGGAGGTCCAGGCCGTTGAAGACCTTGATCTCCCCGTAAGCCTTGTGGATTGCCTTCAGGTCGACCACCTTGTGGCTGGCCGGGGGCGGCTCCGGGAAGCGGAAGAAAATCTTTTTCTCCTCCCGCTCCGGCTCGATGAGGTCGATCTTGTCCAGCTGTTTCAGCCGGCTCTGGACCATGCCGGCCTTCTTCACGTTGGAGCGGAAGCGGTTGATCAGTTCCTTCTGCCGGGCGATTTCCTTCTTCTGGTTGGCCGCCGCCTTGCGCGAGGCCTCGATCCGCTCGGCGCTGGCCTTATCAAAATAGCTGTAGTTGCCCGGATAGACATTCAGGCGGCCCATCTTCAGCTCGAAGGTCTTGTTGGTGATGGCATCGAGGAAGGCCCGGTCGTGGGAAATGACCATCAGGGCCCCGTGGTAGTTGGCCAGAAAGCCCTCCAGCCAGTGCTGGGAAAGGATGTCCAGGTGGTTGGTGGGCTCGTCCAGGAGCAGCAGCATGGGCGTCTTCAGCAACAGCTTGGCCAGGGCGATGCGCATCTGCCAGCCGCCGGAAAACTCGCCGGTGTCGCGCGAAAAATCCTTTTTCGAGAACCCCAGCCCCATGAGGATACGCTCGATGCGGGATTTCATCTTCTCCGGCTCGTGGTCCTCCAGCTGCAGTTCCCACTCCCCGATCATGTCGATCAGCTCGTAGTATTCCTCCTCCTCGGGATCGAGCTCGTACATTTTCTCGCTGGCGGCATCGATCTTGGCCTGGAGGGTGAGCACGTCCTCAAAAGCCGACTCCACCTCTTCGTACAGGCTGCGCCCGTGGCTGGATATCCCGTCCTGGGGCAGGTAGCCGATGGTCACGTAGTCGGCCTTCTCGATTTCGCCCGCATCAAACTCCACTTCGCCGGTCAGCACCTTGAGGAAAGTCGATTTGCCGGAACCGTTGACGCCGACCAGTCCCATCCGGTCATGGGGACCGATCATGGTGGAAATCTCGTTGAAGAGGGCCCGCTCACCATGGCGGAGCAATAAATCCCGAATCTGAATCATAAGGGCGAGGGAGGTTTACAGACTCTGGCCCGGGTGCAAGGAGATAAGTCGGGAAGGAGCCGGGAAACGGCTTCAATTCTTCGGATTGAAGCGGCCGCAATAGCCCGGTTCATACAGGCGGAGACCAAGAATCCTGCCGGCCGCTTCAAAGTGCCGGTCGCGGGCATAAACCCTCATGCCGACGCGGAGGGCGATGGTGGCGATAAGGATGTCGTTCCAGGGAACCGTTTCCCCTTGATCGCGCAGGGTCCAGGAATGGGCCACAGCGGTCTCCCAGTCGGCTGCAGTGACTTCAATGAGGGGCAGGCAATCCAGCCGGGAAGAAAGCCATTGCCGCTCCGGTTTCCTTGCTCCCCCGAGAAATTCCAACCGGACCGGGCCGCAAAGGGCGGCCTCGTACTCCTCGAGCAGCCCCTCCAGGCCGAGTTTGGCGGTCGGATCACCGTCTCGGCGGCTGGCCTCAACCCAAATCGAGGTATCGACAAGGACCATTTCCTATCTGTCCTGCTGCTCGATGTGGTCGTTGCTGAGCGGGTAATCGATGGCCCCCTCGCGAAGCAGGCGTCCCAGTTCACGGGCCCGGCAACGCTTGACATATTCCGTCACCGCCGTGGCTACCGCAGGGCTTTTTTTCCGCTCGCCGGTGATGCGCAGCAACTCCTTTAAGGTGCTCTCATCAAGATCTACCGTGATTCTCATACACTATGGATGCATCGTTTTTCATCGAAATTCAATCCATTTTGCATCATTTCGGCGAGGAAACATCCCTTCTTCGGGAGGAATCGTTGATGGATTCATCCCCTACGGCGTGCTGGCCCGGTAGAAGCGCCGGTTGCCGGAGGCGGGAACGGGATCGAGGACCTCGACCTGGCCGTCTGCAGGGGGAGAAACGGTGGTCAGCGTGGTCCAGGTGTCCGTGGCGAGGTCGGTGTTGTACTCGATCAGGTAATCGAATCCCGGGGTGGCGGCGAAGCGGATGGCCATCTGGCCGGCCTGCCGCTCGATGCGGAAATCGGAAATGGCCGCCACCGCGGAAGAAACGGTCAGGCTCGCCGAACCAAAAACCAGGTCGTCGTCGATCACAGCTCCGGTCCCGTCGACGAAGCTGAACGCGTCCGGAAAGAGTGGAGCCAGTTCCAGGCTGTAGACCCCGTCGGCTGCCGCCAGCGATACCGTCACCGTGAAGACGACGAAGTCGATACCCGTGTAGGCAGGTTCACCAACATCGGTGAAGCCCGCAACATACGCGTAGTCAGAAAAGGAATCCTTATCAGCAGGGGCATCCGCAAAAGCGTCGAAATCAAGCTCAGGCTCCACAGCGATCTGGCTAAAGCCGAGGAGACCGGAATCGAAGTTCATGCGCAGCGCATATCCCTCCAGGCCGTTGGGCACCGGTTCACTGAAGCGGACGACGAGGTCAAAGGTGTCGCCCGGAGCGGCCGTGTAGCCGACCTGGGAGAAATTCACGGTCACCGCCTGGAGACGGCAGACTCCACCCAGGACCAGCGCAATGGCCAGTACAAGTGTGATGGATTTACTGATACGGATGCAGATCATGATCAGAAGAGGAGGTCGCGGCCGGGGTTGAGGGGATCGCCATCGGAAAGCCATGACGGCTTTTCCCAGGCCCCTCCGGAGAAGCCGGACTGGAAGAGACTGAGCGGGCTCCAGAGCGGTTCCAGGGTAACGGGAGGGATGGCTGCCATCACATAACTGCTGCCGGACTGCACCGAAAAACCACCGGAGGGAGCATCCACGGAAGAGGCCGGTTCCAGCTGGTCACTGGAGGAAGTGGCTGGGGAGGAGAGGCGCTTGCCGGAGGCAAAGGCATCGGGTGGCGTACCGGGAAGGGCGCTCTCGGGGGCCGGATAGAAAGTCTGGCGGAAGTTATCCTCGAAGGGGATCCGGTCCACGGTATCAATCACCCCGTCGCTGTTATAATCCAGACCGGGGAGATAGCCGGCGCTGCCGAAGGTGGTGTTGTAGGCGTAGCGGAATTGGTAGCCGTCCAGGGTATCGACGGTACGGTTTCCGGAGAGGTCGCCGAAGAAGCGGTGGAAGTCAAAGGCGTACGCGCCTCCCTGCGTGCCGTCGTTATTCCCGTCGAGGGCAACTCCCCGGGCAGCCAGCTGACCGGACTCAATGACAATCCGGTAGTTGCCGTCCGTCAAACTGGCCCCGGTCTGTCCGGGGAAGGTCAGGACCAGGGTCCGGTTGGAGTAGCTCCAGTTAAGCTGGACCAGGCTGGTATCGAGCAGCAGTCCGGTATCGAGGTCCTTGAGACGCACATCGGTGGAGGAAAGGCTGGCGCTGATGTCGAGGTCGAAGGCCAGCTCAACGCGCTTGATCATCGAGCGCTGTCCGGAGCCGTCGCCGACAACGACCCCGGTGACCACCGGAACCGGCAGGACCGAGAGGTTGAATTCAAATTCCGCGGTGCCGTCGCCGTTGGTGGCGGCCAGGGTCACGAGGTAATCCCCGGCCTGGCTGGTGGTCCCGGAAATAAGGCCTGTGTCCGGATCGATGGAGAGGCCGTCCGGCAAGCCTGAGGCCTCAAACAGGAACGGGCTTTCCGTAGCCGTGACCTGGAAGCTGTAGGCATCACCGGCCACCGCGGTGTCGGAATTCGCACTTGTAAAGTCCGGAAGGACCGGCTGCAGGACGGAGAACTGGCGCAGGTAATCGCCGCCGGCCGTTCCCGATCCATCGCCGTCGAGCTGGTTGCCCGAGACATCCCGCAGGTTGCTGGCACGGATGTAGAACTGGTAATCACCGTCGGGGAGGATCCCCTCCCCTATGAGCAGGTTGACGGTGTTGCTGCCCGGGTCAAAGGAGGGCTCCATGCTGTAGAACGCATCCGCGTCGGTGAAGAGTCCGTCCCCGTCGGCATCGCGGATCAGGACATAGGTGGCCGGGCTGCGCACGTCGATGGAATCGATGGCCTCACTGAGCTGGACCTGGATCTGGTCGAGGAATCCGAAGTATTGCAGTTCGTTCTCGATCTCCAGTGGCAGGGTCCCGATGGTCACCGGCGGATCATTGTCGAGGCTGCTGCCCTTGAATTCATAGGCACCGATGTCGGTGATCCCGGGAACCAGTTCCAGGTTGACGGAATCCGCATTGGTCAGGTCGTTCGCCCCGTGGTAGCCGTCCACCAGGTCATAATAGTATCCGGTCCCGTTGGACAGGCCGATGATGGGGTTCAGGCCGGCGGAAATCTGGCCATAATCCAGCCGCATGCTTCCGTCGCTGCGCAGGAGAATGGCGAACTGGACCTGGGAGTTGTCCCCCCGGTTGCGTGCCTCCCAGCGGATGTAAACCTCGTCGGCCACGGAGGTGTCGACAAATATGTCGCGGTCCACGCTGCCGGCCGTGTCCACATTGGCCCAGAAAACGGCCACCATGGCATTGTCGTTGAGGTTGTCCAGGCCGGGCGAGCTGGTCGCGTTAAGGGCGGTCGGGAACCCGATCAGGCCGAACGGGGAGACCTGGAGCTGGTCGTAGTCCGTACCGAAGAAATTGAAGGTGAAGGGCAGCGCCAGGGTGTATTCGGTATAGGTGCTGGTCCAGCCCTGGCCGACCCCGCGGGCTCCATCGAAGAGATTGCCGGAAGGATCGGCTTCCTGCCGGTAACGGTCGCCACCGGCGTCCGCCGTTCCGGGATCGTCCTTGCGGGCGTCCCCCTCCTTGTCCACCGGGGTGCTCCACCAGGTATAGCCGCGATCGATGGCCGGGCCGTTCTTGAGGAGGTGGTAATTGTCGTCCTCCCCGCCGTCGACGAGGATGCCGCTGATGTCCTTGTAGCCGGCCACGTCGTCGGCACCGCTGGTGTCGAAGAAGAGCGGGTCGCCGAAGAGGCTGTTGGCATCGCCTCCGCTCAGTGTCTGCCAGTCCGCCAGGGTATCGGCGAAGACCTCGCTGACCTCGCCGATGCGGGCGTTCGGGTCGGCGCTGAGGTTGAACAGGTTGTAGTCGATGAAGACGTTTCCGGTGAGGCTGGCGCTGTCGATGTTGATGGCGAAACCGGCATCCACCCAGAGGATGTTGTTCCAGATGTTGGCCGCCGTCACGTTGCGCAGGTTGAGGGCGTCACCCGTCGGATGGTAGACCGTGTTGTTGAGGATGCGCAGCGCGCCCGCCCCGTAGTCGACCTTGATCCCGGCGGCCCCGTTGTTGTAGACCAGGTTGTTGCTGATCTCGCCGAGGAACGAGGTCGAGCTGCGGCGGAAACCCTGGATGCCGACGTCGTTGCTGTAGACCTGGTTGCCGGTGATCACGGAACGGACGTAACCGCCAATTCCGTAGTAGGTATTCCCGTACACGCGGTTTCCGGAGGCGGTGGAATCCCAGACAAAGATCCCCCGGTCATTCTCGAAGGAGACGTTGTCGACAATGAAGGTGTCGTTGTTGCCGTAAAAGCCCCGCCAGTTGTCATAGGCGGTGTTGCCCTCGGCGGTGGCTCCGTTGCGCATGTAAAAGGCGTCGTTGCTGCTGGTCCATCCGTTCCCGTAGGCCACGCTCTCGCGGACCCAGGAATTCGCGCCGACCAGCTCCAGGCCGTTGTAACCGTTGTTGGCGAAGACCGTCCTCAGGACGGTTGTGTAGTCGCTGTTCGAATACATCCCGTCGGTGTAAGTCCCCTCGAAGCGGCTGTCCACAACCTGCACATCCCTCGTGTAGCCGTTGACCCCGTTCCCCACCTCGAGGCCGTAGCGGTAATGATTCAGGAAAGTCGAGTTGGAGATTAGGATGTCCGTGGTGTCGGTGTAGATCCCGTTATCCTGGGTGTCGGGCTGATTGTAGGTTCCGATGCCCTCGAAATGGCTGTCTTCGATGGTAAAATGGCCATTGCGGTCATCGATGTAGATCCCGGCATCCCGGTTGAAGGAGATGTTCATGTTGCGCAGGGTGACATTGCCGGCGCCGGCCTGGCCGTCCACCTGGATTCCCCGGTAGGCCCCGGTCAACGCCAGGTTTTCCATGGTCAGGTCCGTGACATCGGCCAACTGGAAGGCAAAGAAGGAGGTCAGGATTCCCGTGCGGTCGAGGGTGCTGACCGCAGCCGGATTCCCTTCCTCGTAGGCTCCCGTGATGGTCACGCCGGAATGCTCGCTGGTGAGGAGGATATTCCGGGTCATCAGGTAGTCACCGGTATCGACGTAGATGATGTCCCCGACCCGCGGCGTGTAGACGGTCAACAGGGCCTCCAGGCTGGCCATGGGGGAATCCGGGTCCTTCCCGCTGTTGGCGTTGTCGCCGATGGCGATCGTATAGACGTCGTCGGCCAGCGAACCGTCGTTGACGTAGAACCGGTTGCCGTCGTTGGCCACCAGGAAGGGATCGGAGGTATCCGAGACGGCGGGGTAAGACTCGCTGGTCACCCGGACCAGGGCCTCCGACCCGTCCGTGGCCAGGGAGGGCAGCCAGTCGAAGGTCCCCAGCCCCGACTTGTCCACGGGGATATTGACGGCCACGGTGCCCCAGTTGACCCCGTTGTTGTAGGAGGTCTCGATCTTGAAGCGCGGATCGGGGGCGCCGCCTGAGTAGTTTCTCAGAACCTGCATCCCCAGGAGGTAAACGTAGCCATTTTCCACGACAAGCGATACCGGCAACTGGCCGTCGGGACCCGCTGATACGGAAACTGTCTTCTCGACAGCCGTGTAGCTGGAACCGCCCTGGTCGATGAGGGAGAAGCTGTCTTCCACGACAACCCCGTCGACCACGATGTCGAAGCGGTAGTCGGAGTTGGAGGACTGGTAGAAAAGGAACCGCAGGCTGTAGTCGCCCTCGGGCAGGTCGAGGTCGAGGTCAATGCTGTCACCGGCGCTGGCGCCGGCCCGGACGTAGTTGTCGAACACGGCTGCGGGCACGGGGGTCTGGAGCAGGCTCTGGTCGATGGTCTGGTTGTAGATGGAATTGAAACTGCCACTGGTGAAATCGGTCAGGGAATCCCAGCCACCCTGGACGGTGGAGCCGGTCTGGTAGCTGGCCACGACCTGGCTCTGCAGGAACCCGGCGGTGTGGAAGTTCACCGTGGCGTCGCGGTTCTGGGTCAGCTTGTCCAAACCGGTCGGGTCGAGAACATCCACGCTGCGGGCGTTGGAGACGGCCGCCTCGGCGGTGTTGCCATAAAAACCGAGATTGATGCGGGACCCGGCCGGCTCGGGCTCATGGACATAGCTGCTGGACGGGTTGCCGGCATCAATGGCCGGGGAAGCCGGCTGCAAATGGTAATCACCAGTGCCGGGATTGACAAAGAGCGGATCGGTGAAGACCGAGTGCTGGTCCTGGGCGGTGTTGTAGAACCAGTCGGCATGGCTGTCAAAGGCCCGGGAATCCCAGTTGAAGAGGACGGCTCCGTTGGTCGTGTGGAAAAGATTGTAGTCGGACACCAAGCCACTCTGGCTGTTCTGGCTGACGCTCATGGCGAGCCCGCCATCCGAGACCACGATATTGTTGGAGAACTCGATGTTATCGGCGTCCTCAAAGATCACCGTGGTCGTTCCCGCCCCGGCCTGGACGAGGGTATTGCCGATGACGTCGGGTGATCCAATGGCGCGATAGACATACAGGGCGGCATCGGTATTGCCGTAGGAAAGGTTGTTATACATGCCGGAGCGCCACTGGCTGTTGCTGCCGATGGTCCCGTCCGCAAATAAGCCGATGGTGTTTCCGTAGGCCACATTGTCACGAACGATGGTGCTGTGGTTCCAGCGGAATCCGTAGGTATTGCCGTAGGCCAGGTTGCCTTCCATCCTGTCCGCGTTGTAGCCAAAGACGCCGTTCCCGTTGTTGTATACGATGTTGTCGAGGACTGAACCGCCGGAGCTGGCATAGATCCCGCTGGAGTTGTCATGGACCTCCGTGTTTTCGATGGCCATCGCTCCGCTCCAGACGTAGATGCCGATTGAATTGTCGTACACCGCGTTCCGCGTGACGACCGTTCCCGCGCCGCGGGCGTCGATGGCGCGCTGGGAAGTATTGAATACGGTGTTGTCCTGGATCAGGGCGTTCACGGAATAGGAACCGAGGCGCATTCCGTAGTTGCCGTCCGAAATGGTGTTATTCTCGACCAGGAAACTGCGCGGTTCGTTGGTGGAGTCCGTGTAGAGGTAGATTCCCTCGCTGTAGTTCCGGAAGAAGGTGTTGTTCCGGATTACCGCGTTCAGTCCCGAATAGACGATACCGCTGTCCTGGCGGCCATTCCCATTGGAGTAGTTCCCGCTTCCTTCAAAGTAGCTGTCCTCGACCAGGAAGCCGCTGTTGCCGCCACCCATGTCGATGCCGGCTTCCTCGTTGTTGATAAAGCGGCTGTCCAGGACAGTCAGGTTCGCCGCCCCGTTGTCCGGGGCGAAGATGCCGTAGTAGGCATTGAGGATGGTCAGGTGCTGCAGGGTCAGGTCGCTGGCCCCGGTCAATTCAAAGACGTAGTTCGGCGAGGCCCGGTTGCCCCGGTCGAGGATGGTCTCGGCATTGGCATTGCCGGCATCGTAGGCGCCCAGGATGGTAATTCCGGATTCCTCAGCCGTGAGGACGATATTGCGGGTCAGGTTGTAGGTGCCGGAATCGACATAGATGATGTCACCCGGAACCGGACTGTACACGGTCAGCAGCGCTTCCAGGCTGGCCATGGGAGCGGTCGGATCCTTGCCGCTGTTGGCGTTGTCCCCGACAGCGGAGGTGTAGACATCGTCGACCAGGGAACCGTCATTGATGTAATAGGACGAACCGTCATTGGCGATGAGGAACTTCTGTGATGATCCCGAGACACTCGGCACATCCTCGCTGGTCACCCGGACCAGGGCGGTACGCCCGACGGTCGGCTGGGTTGGAGTCCAGGAGGCGGAACCGTAGCCCCGACTGTCCACAGTCAATCCGCTGGCCACCTGGGTGAAGCTGGAGCCGTCGTCATAGGAGACCTCGACCTTGAAGGTCGGTACCGGCAGGCCGGAGGCGTTGAGACGGCGGACCTCAATGCCTGCAATGCGCCCGTACCGTTCCACCGTCGTGATATCGATGGTGATGTTTCCGTCCTCACCCACGCTGACCGGGACCTCTTCCACTACCGCAATATAGCGTCCGCCGGCGGCGGCGAAGATCGAGTAATCGT
>ENA-ORCW01000463-ORCW01000463.1-marine-metagenome-genome-assembly--contig:-NODE-463-length-24341-cov-3.378256_pt1 | contig 24341 bp, 20 predicted proteins | sample MGYA00237784_ERZ508517 | MGnify/ENA primary metagenome ERZ508517 (study PRJEB26187, sample SAMN06268979) | marine metagenome | isolation source: Tt ae E1 feedstock associated aerobic enrichment on... | reverse complement strand
AGATCGCTTTCGATCTCGCCGAGAGAGATTTGGCTCGGTGTTCCCTCAAGCAGGATATGGGCCGAGTCCCGCACCACGAACCAGGCGCTGCGCAGAATGATGACCGCTACCACGACCGAGATGATCGGGTCGGCGGCGGTCCAGCCGGTTGCGAGGATGATCAGTGCCGCAACGATGGCGCCGACCGAGCCAAGCAGGTCGCCGAGCACATGGATCATGGCGCCACGGACGTTGAGATTGTCGCGGTCGGCGCCGTGCAGCACGAAGAACACGCCGATATTGACCAGCAGGCCGACGAAAGCGATGGCCAGCATCGTGCCGCCGAGCACCGGCTCCGGCGTTGCCAGCCGCTTGGCCGCCTCGACGAGGATCGCCCCGGCGATGACGAACAGCGCAAGGCCGTTGGCGAAGGCGACCAGCACCTGCAGGCGCTCGAAGCCGTAGGTCCGGCGGCCGTCCGCCGGCCAGCGCGAGAAGCGGAAGGCGAGCCACGCCATGAACAGGCCGGCGAAGTCGGTCAGCATGTGCCCGGCGTCGGCGAGCAGCGCCAGCGAGCCGGCGACCAGCCCGCCGGCCGCCTCCACCACCATGAAACCACCGGTGATCAGCGACGCCCAGAACAGCCGTGTTTCGTTGGCACCGTGGGCATGATCGTGATGACCATGGGCGTGGCTGTGACCGTGCCCATGGTCATGTCCATGATCGTGATCGCCGTGGCCGTGGTCGTGCGCCATCGCTTGCCTCCGGCGCGTCAGCCGGCCTTCTTGTCGTCCTCGCTGTCAACATAGCGCGGAAAGACCCCGGCGGGAGGCGGCAGCGCCGTCCCCGCGGTCAATCGGCCGCTGGCACCGAGGGTGGCAAAGCCGCGCCCCTGCTCCGGCACGGCGAGGAGGTCGAGCAGCTTCGCCGCCGAGGCCGGCATGGCCGGCTGTGCGAGGATCGCCACCTGGCGCACGACTTCCGCCGTGACGTAGAGCACGGTCTCCATGCGCACCGGGTCGGTCTTGCGCAGCGCCCAGGGTTCGGCCGCCGCGAAATAACGGTTCGCCTCGGCCACGACGGACCAGACCGCGTTCAGCGCCTGATGGATCTGCTGCGTTGCCATCGCCTCGCGGCAGAGCCCGTGCAGCGCGTCGGCGCGGGCGAGGATCGCCTCGTCCTCCGGCGACAGCGCACCCGGTGTCGGCACGGCCGCCCCGCAGTTCTTGGCGATCATCGACAGCGAGCGCTGCGCCAGATTGCCGAGATCGTTGGCGAGGTCGGCGTTGATGCGGTTGACGATCGCCTCGTGGCTGTAGCTGCCGTCCTGACCGAAGGGCACCTCGCGCATGAAGAAATAGCGCACCGGATCGAGCCCGTAGGCCTCGACCATGGCAAAGGGGTCGACGACGTTGCCGACCGATTTCGACATCTTCTCGCCGCGGTTGAACAGGAAGCCGTGGGCGTAGACGCGCTTCGGCAGTTCCACCCCGGCGCTCATTAGAAAGGCCGGCCAGTAAACCGCGTGGAAGCGCACGATGTCCTTGCCGATGATGTGGGTCGCCGGCCAGTAGCCCCAGCGCGGCGCCGTCTCTTCGGGGAAGCCGGCGGCGGTGAGATAGTTGGTCAGCGCGTCGACCCAGACGTACATCACATGCCGGTCGTCGTCGGGAACCGGCACGCCCCAGTCGAAGGTCGTGCGCGAGATCGACAGGTCCTTCAGGCCGCCCTTCACGAAGCTCGCCACTTCGTTGCGCCGTTCGTCGGGGCCAACGAAGTCGGGATTGCTCTCGTAAAGCGCGAGCAGCCGATCCTGATAGACGGAGAGGCGGAAATAATAGCTCTCCTCCTCGACCCACTCGACCGGCGAGCCGAGCGGCTCACGGCGAACGCCATCCTCGCCCACCGTCGTCTCGCTCTCGTCGAAATAGGCTTCCTGGCGCACCGAATACCAGCCGGTATAGCGGTCCAGATAGATGTCGCCATTGTCGGCCATCTTCTTCCAGACGGCCTGAGATGCGCGATGGTGTTGCTCTTCCGTCGTACGGATGAACCGGTCGTTGGAGCCGCCCATGGCGGCGATCATCTCGCGGAAAACGGTGGCGTTGCGGTCGGCCAGTTCCTGCGGTGAAATGCCTTCCTTGTCGGCCGTCTGCTGCATTTTCAGGCCATGCTCGTCCGTGCCGGACAGGAAAAAGACGTCTTTGCCGTCGAGGCGCTGGAAGCGCGCCATCGCGTCCGTCGCGATCACGGTGTAGGCGTGGCCGATATGTGGCTTGCCGTTCGGATAGAAAATGGGTGTCGTGATGTAAAAGCTATCGCGGGCCATTGGGGAGAAAGTCCAGAGAACATATTGCTTGATGTCGCCCAAATAGCGCATCGAGGTTGCGCATGCCAGTCCAACCTCGAGCTTCAGGCGTGGAATGCGGCATTAAGCCTGGCGGCAATGCCGGCAGCGTGCTGTTTCCGGTCTAGATTGAAGGTTTCCGCGTCGCGGATCGCAACACTGATCTCATCCCAGAGATCGGCTGCCGCTGCAGCCCCTGACGCGTCTCCGGCCTCGGCACGTGCCACGGCTTGCCGGTTGACCATCTCCAGAGCGGCGCGGTTGAATATGGAGAACTGCACGTCCCGGTCGCGGCCACTGACCGCCTCGCCCAGGCGCAACGCCTCTGCAGCGTCAAAACGGCGCTCGTTGACGAGTTTCTGCAGCACGTCGGCGATCTCCGCGCCTCCGAATTGCGATAGAAGAATTGCGTTGCGTACGCTGCCCTGGGCACGCGCGGCAATTTCGGTGTCGCTGTCCGTTTCACTCGCGCCAAGCTCGCGCAACAGCCCGGCAAGTTGCGGCGCATCGAGCTGTTGCAGCCGCACGATCTGGCAGCGCGAGCGAATGGTTGGCAAGAGACGCCCGAGCGAATGGGCAATGAGGATGAACACCGTGCGTGGCGGTGGTTCTTCGAGACTTTTCAGCAGCGCATTTGCGGCACTGACATTCAGATCGTCGGCCGGATCGACGATCACGACTCGATAGCCGCCATCATGCGGCGTCAATGAAAGAAACCGTTGGATTCGGCGAATTTCGTCGACAGTGATCACCGTCTTGAACTTCTTGTCGCGCTCCACGTAGGGACGGGTGAGGTGCAACAGCGAGGGATGTGCGTCCTGCGCAATCAAACGGAAAGCCTGCGCTTTCGGATCGGGAGCGGAGAATCGCGCCGGTGCCGTTTCTGCTTCCGGATGGGAGAAAAGATGATTGGCCAGATGAAAGGCCAGCGTCGCCTTGCCGATTCCCGGAGGGCCGGCAAACAGCAAACCATGGTGCAATTTGCCTGTCCGATATGCACCGGCCAACATGTCCGCAGCCCGTTCATGGCCGATAAGAATCGGGTTTTCCGCCGGTTCCGGAATGTCCGGCAACGTGTCGAAGCGCTCAGGTGCAACACGTTCAAACATCACGCCTCGCTCCTCTCGCGGTCGGTCGATGCCGCCGCCATGGCCAATTGCACAGCGCGCTGAATTGCTGCCGTAACCTTGTCTGCCGACATCGACGCGTCGATGACGACGCATCGTGCCGGCTCGGCTTTGGCGATCTCGAGGAACGCTTTTCTGCGTCGCCGGTGGATTGCAAGTGTTTCTTTCTCGAAGCGATCCGGGGCGCCCGTGCCACGCCGTGCACTGGCGCGACGCAGGCCCTCTTCCGGATCGATGTCTAGAACAAGCGTCAGGTCAGGCACCATGCCGTTCACGGTCACACGCTCGAGATTGCGCATGAAATCGTCGTCCAAATTGCCGGTCACCCCTTGATAGACGCGCGAGGAATCGAGAAATCGGTCGCACAAAACTACCGCGCCCCGCTCGATCGCCGGCCGGATCACCTGTTCCACATGATCGGATCGCGCTGCGGCGAAAAGAACCGCCTCCATCGCCGATCCGAATGGCTCGGCCGCACCGGAAAGAAGAACATGCCGGACCGCTTCGGCGCCGGAGGAGCCGCCGGGCTCGCGCGTGACGATCACATCGCGGCCCTCTTCGCGGAGACTTCTGGCGAGTTGGTCGATCTGCGTCGATTTTCCAGCCCCCTCGCCTCCCTCGAATGTGATGAAGAAACCGCGAGACAAGAGACTTTCTTCCTTTTGTCGCATTCCGCCAGCTTGATTGCCGAACACGTCCCTACTTAGGCGGTCGCCTCGTGAAGGTCCATGCCGAACTGTCACGATGCCGGTTTTGTGGATGGCTGGTCGCGTCGCGCGCAACTACGACCGGTATTTCCTCAGCCATCCGGTCAGCAATTCGCCAACCGCATCCAGCGCCCGGTCCGGGAGATCGCCTTTGCCGACGCTTTCCGCAGCGTAAAGCGGTGTTTCCTGGCTAAGCGTGTCGCCGATCCAGACCTTCAGCGTGCCGACGCGGACGCCTTCCTCCACCGGGGCCGGAACCGGCCCTTGATAGACGATGCGCGCGCGCAGCCGATCGGCATTTGTGATCGGACGAAAGATCGCGACGGGACCTTTCGCCTGCACCGCCAGATCCGCTTTGTCGCCGCCGAAAACCGTTATCCGGCCGATCGTTTCGCCGCCTTGGAAAATCTCTATTTTTTCGAAGGACCGTACGCCCCAATCCAGTATCTTGCGCGCCTCTTCCGCCCGTTCGTTCTCGCTCGAAAGACCGCTCATAGCCACGAACAGACGGCGGCCGTTGCGGTTCACCGCCCCTACGATCGCATAGCCCGAAGCGTCCGTGTAGCCGGTTTTCAAGCCTTCCGCTCCAATGTTCATGCGCAGGAGCGGGTTGCGATTGCGCTGCAGGATATTGTTCCAGCTGAAAGCGTCCTGCGCGTAATATTTGTAGAGTTCAGGGTACTCTTTCCAAAGATGAAGGGACAACGTCACAAGATCGCGCATGGTCACATGCTGACCTTCGGCAGGCAGGCCGGTGGAGTTGACGAACAGGGAATCCTTCAGGCCGATCTTCCTTGCCCGTTCGGTCATCAGTTTGGCGAAGTTTTCTTCGGATCCTGCCATACCCTCCGCGATGATGATGCAGCCATCGTTGGCCGACTGTACGATCACACCCTGAATCAGGGCCTCGAGAGGCACGGATGACTTGATCTCCGCGAACATGGTCGAGGTTCCGGAGACGGCGCCGCCGGTGCGCCAGGCATGCTCGCTGACATAAAACGCGTCGCTCATTGAAAGCCGCCCGCTCTTGAGCGCGTTGAACACGACTTCCATCGTCATCAATTTCGCGAGCGATGCCGGGGGAATCCGTTGATCTGGGTTTTTGGAGAAAAGGACAGTGCCCGTCTCCGCATCGACCAAAAAAGCCTGCTTTGCACGGGTTTCGAAAAGCTGCGCCAACGCTGCCTGGCTTCCCAGAAGCAGGAGACAGCAGGCAAAAATCAGAGACTTGTTTAGCATAGGAACCACGACCACGCCCCCCAAAAGCAGGATCTGTCCCAAATCTAGCGATACGAGCCCGGCAGAATCAACTGTTATGGCGCAATCGGGGCAGTTATCGGCAAGCGGAGCATTCACCCGCTTTTGTCGGCGCAATCGGCGCGGAGCCGTAAAACCACGCTATCGAACGATGAACGCATCCTGTGCACCGCCTGCCCAGGCGGCCTGAAGCAACCGGTCTATTTCTGCCTGGCGGTCCGGCGTGATGGTCAGCGTGTAAAAAATCACGCCGGTCTCATCGGACACGGCCTCGATCCGCGGCTCGCCGAGCGATGCCAAATCATCCGCCCGCGTCTGAGCCTCGGATTCGGTTTTCCAGGTGCCGATGTTTACGGTTGCGCCCGTCGTGAAACCGGCGCCGGAGCGTTCGCTGCGCAATCGCCACCAGCGTGTCACATCCTGTGAGCGAAGATCGCTGCCCAGCACGCTGTCGAATGCGCCAGCCGCCGCACTGATGCGTTGATCGGCGTAGGACAGAGCCGCTACATCCCGCGCAACATCGTCAAGCGGCAGCGTGCGCGGGCGATCGGGAACGATCGGTCCGGAAACGGGCAATTCGAACGCTGCCGATGCAGCGACCGGCCGCGGTGGCGTCAACCCCGGCTGACTGGCGAAAGCGTTGGCCGCTTTTACGCCCGGCAGGACGCCCGTCGGCGTCGTACCGTTCATGGCCACCATGACACCCGTGGGCAAACCTTCGGCGGGATCGGGCGCAACGCCGCTCGGCTTGTATGAAGCAAGGAGATACTCGTCGTCGCGTCCTTCGAGCGGCGCGGGGCCTACATATTCCACCTTCACCTGAGCCACGCCGGCGCTTTGGTAATCGAGAAGCTGGGCGGCACGCTTTGAAAGATCGATGATGCGATTGTGCGCGAAGGGTCCCCGATCGTTCACACGCACCAAAACGGAACTGCCATTGCCCATATTGGTCACACGCGCATAGCTCGGCAATGGCATAGTCGGGTGAGCCGCACTTAGATGCGTCATGTCGTAGACTTCGCCATTGGCGGTCAACCGGCCGTGAAATGCGTCGCCGTACCAGGAGGCCGAGCCGACCCTTTCATAGTCGGGGTCCTCCTTGGGACGATACCATTTTCCCTTGATCTGATAGGGTTTTCCGACTTGATAGCGCCCACCGCCGCGGCGCAGATTGGAACGCTTTGCGGAAACCCGTGGGCTGGCCTTCACGCCATATTCGGACTCGGCGAAATATTCCTTGGATTTGCTTTTGTTGACGGCGACTTTCGGAGTCGTGGACGTGCACGCTGAAAGCAAGGCAGCACATGCCGCGAATGCGATGGCGGACGATAAGCGGCGCGCCCTCATGCGGCGCGCGACAAACTCAAGGCTCATGCGTCCGTGTCTCCCCCGGACATCGAAATATCGTTCATGGTTGCGGGACTTCCCACTCAATAATACGCCGGAACCGAGGCGTTCCGGTCTTCGACAGTCCAGGATGCCCTCTGCACCCTGCCTGAAACACCTTAGCAAGCTGTAAATCATTTGTGGCAGCAAAGCGGCAAACTGCACAAATTGTGTCAACTTCGGCACATTTCGGATGCGGGTTTACGTTGAAGGCGATCAAGATGCAAATCGTACAATGGCGTTTGTTTTCTGCTGCCGGCGAACGAAACGTCAAGCGCCCTTTGGCGAATCGCTCTGGTCGGCATCGATTTGCGTCAGCAATTCGCGTGCCGCTTCGAGGTCGGTATCGACGACCTTGAGCTCGATTCCTTCGGTGGGCGCGCGCATATAGGGCACGGTTCCGGCAAACTCTGTGGCAGCGAAAGCGTAAATACCGTAGGCTTTTAGCATGCTTACATATAGTTTTGCTTCAATCACGCCGTCGCAGATTTTCAATGGAACCAACCGGCCAGGCATATCCGCTCTCATTCTACATCCGTCGTTGCGATCCGCCACCTACTGACGGCCCGGCTCTGGGAAGCCGATTTCTGATCGGCGATTGCCGGAGATTCCATGCCAGCCTCGATCGGAAGTGTATCCGCAATCGGACCGAGGCCGAAACACCATCGTTGGAATTCACCCGGAGCGCCGCGAAATGCCTTGTCTGCTCTGGCACATATGGCGGAGGGAGTGGGATTCGAACCCACGAGACGGTCACCCGCCTGCCGGTTTTCAAGACCGGTGCCTTCAACCGCTCGGCCATCCCTCCGGAAACTGTTCGGCGCTTTTACAGCCCACCTCGGCGCGACGTCAACTTGTTCCGTAAGGCGCGGCAACAATCACGATTTGCGTCCCCGCCTGCCCTTGCCTAGAACTAGCGGATCAAGACTCACGCAAGTCATTAGCGCGAACAGGCGAACTCCTTCATGACAGACATCATTCCCGTTTTCGACGGTCACAATGACGCGCTCCTTCGTCTTCACGAGAGCGGTCGGTCGGACGCCGAACAACTTTTCCTCAATGGCGCGGAACGCGGTCACATCGATCTTCCCCGTGCGCGCAAGGGAGGTTTGGCTGGTGGATTGTTCGCCATTTTCCCACCGCCTTTGAGCAATGGAAAGGAAAATGGCAGGCGCCCCGAGGATATGACGTTTCCGCAGCTTCAACAGTCCGATGCGCTTTCGTCCACGCTGGCCATGGCTGCTCTGCTCCAGCGTCTTGAACGCATGTCCGAGGGTCGTTTCGCCATTTGTCGAAATGTCGATGCCATTCGTCATGCCATGGCATCCGAAGCGCTGGCGGCGGTCTTTCACATCGAAGGCACTGAAGCCGTGGGCCCCGATCTCGACCTGATCGATGTGCTTTATGCGGCTGGCCTGCGTTCGCTTGGGCCGGTCTGGAGCCGATCGAACATCTTCGGCCACGGCGTTCCATTCCGCTATCCCGCATCGCCGGATATCGGCGAAGGATTGACGGAAGCGGGCAAGGCGCTCGTGCGCAAATGCAACCGCCTGCGAATCCTGGTCGATCTGTCGCATCTCAACGAGAAGGGTTTTCGAGACGTTCAGGCAATCAGCGATGCACCGCTCGTTGCAAGCCATTCCAACGTTCACGCCATCTGCGCCCAATCGCGCAACCTGACGGATTGGCAAATGAGCGCCATTAGGGAAACGGGCGGATTGGCCGGCCTCAATTTTTCGGTAAGTTTCCTGCGACCGGACGGTCGAACCAATGCCGATACCGATTTCGACATTCTGATGAGACATCTGGACGCCATGCTCGAAACGCTCGGCGAAGACGGTGTGGCCCTTGGATCCGATTTCGACGGCGCCATGGTGCCTCGCGTGATTGGCGATGTCGCGGGCCTGCCAAAGCTTATCGAAGCGATGAGCGTGCATGGTTATGGGCGCGAACTGATCGAGAAAATCGCCTGGCGTAACTGGCTTCGCGTTCTCGAACGCACAATAGGCTGAGATCTCGGGAAAACAGGAAACGACAATGCGGCCTTCAAAGGATATTACCAGGCTTATCGAGATCATGGAGGCACTGCGCCAACCCGAAACCGGTTGTCCGTGGGACGTGGAACAGGACTTTGCCTCCATAGCTCCCTACACGATCGAGGAAGCCTACGAAGTTGCCGATGCCATAGAGCGTAACGATCTGGATGATCTGCGCGACGAGCTTGGCGACCTCCTTCTCCAGGTGGTATTTCATGCCCGGATGGCGGAAGAAGAGGATCGTTTCGATTTCGGTGATGTGGTGGAGGCGATCACCGCCAAGATGATTCGACGTCATCCCCATGTCTTTGGCGACGCTGATGCCCGCGGCAAAGGCATGGCAAAAGGCATGTGGGAGAAGATCAAGGCGCAAGAGAAGGCGGAGCGCCTCGCCCGGCGTGTCAGGAACGGCGCACCCGCCGAAACCACGGCCTATCTGGACGATGTACCGCGAGCCCTGCCCGCGCTTATGCGCGCGCTGAAACTTCAGGTGCGCGCCGCCAGTGTTGGCTTCGACTGGGGTGAAACGGAGCCCGTTCTCGACAAGATCGAAGAGGAAATCGGAGAGTTGCGCGAAGCGCTTCTAGAGCGTGATGATGCTCATGCCGCCGAGGAATATGGCGATCTTCTGTTCGCAGTGGTCAATCTGGGCCGTCATATGGGATATGATCCGGAAGCGGCGCTTGCGCGCACCAACAACAAATTCCGCAAGCGCTTCGATTTCATCGAGCGCGAACTCTTCAAGGCCGGACGCACCCTGGACGAAGCCGATCTGAACGATATGGAAACGCTTTGGAAACAGGCGAAAACGAAAGCCGTCTGAATAGCCAAAATTCTTTAAAGTATTTTATAATCAAATAGATAAAAGATTCCCCTAAGCTTTTTTATGATCCTGTAGCTGCTCCTGGATTTCTTGCCGTGCAGCTTCCGTCATCTGAACATTCAATGTGATGCTGCCGTCATCATTGTCGTTCCTTTCGGTAACTTCGCTGTTGCGATAGATCCAGTCGAGCAACGACATGCGCTCGGGCGGGATCTCTATCGACAGCGCGACCATCTTGCCGGAGATGCGCTCTTCGATCAGCGCTAACAGCTCCGCAATGCCTTCGCCCGTCACCGCCGAGATCGCCAGGGGAGCGTTGTTCGCACGCGTTCCCTCGAGCAAGGCGTTGCGCTTTGCATTGTCCAGATTGTCGATCTTGTTCCAAACTTCCAGGACGCGCGTCCTGTCGGCTGCATCGACTCCGAGATCGCCGAGGATCTCTTCCACATCCGCTGCCTGAGCTGCGGAGTCGGGATCGGAAATATCGCGCAGATGCACGATCAAATCGGCCTCGACAACCTCTTCAAGCGTTGCGCGGAATGCAGCGACCAGATGCGTCGGCAGATCCGAGATGAAGCCCACCGTATCCGACAGTATGACGATCGTGCCGTGCGGCAACTGTACGCGCCGCAAAGTGGGATCGAGTGTGGCGAACAGCATATCCTCGGCCATCACGCTCGCGCCTGTCAGCCGATTGAAGAGCGTCGATTTTCCGGCGTTCGTGTAACCGACGATTGCCACGATGGGAAACGGCACTTTGCGGCGCTTTGCCCGGTGCAGGTCGCGTGTGCGTCGCACCTGCTCCAGCTCCTTCTTCAGTCGCATAATGCGTTCCTGAAGCTGGCGTCTGTCGGCCTCGATCTGGGTTTCGCCCGGACCGCCCATGAAGCCGCCGCCGCCGCGCTGACGCTCCAAGTGCGTCCAACTGCGCACGAGACGACCCCGCTGATACTCCAAATGCGCGAGGTCGACCTGAAGTCGCCCTTCCTTGGTACGGGCGCGGCGACCGAAAATCTCAAGGATCAAGCCCGTTCGATCGAGAACCTTCGCTTTCAGCGCCTTCTCCAGATTACGCTGCTGAACCGGTGTCAACGGGTGGTCGATAATAACCACTTCGATATCCCGTTCTGCGACGTTCTCGGCAATCTCTTCCAGTTTGCCCGTACCCATCAGGGTCGCAGGGCGCGGCGCGCTCACCGTCACTATCTCGGCAAGAACCACATCCAGGTCGATGGCCTCCGTCAAACCGATCGCCTCTTCGTGACGCGCATCGGATGCACGAAGAGACAGCGCGCTGCCTTCGGCAGCACGGCGTTCGGAGGTCAGGATGGGAGAGATCACGGCGGCGCGCGTAAGATCCGGCCGGGTCGTCAACCGATCGTCGCCCCGCGCAGCGCCAGCTGGTTTTCGTGCTTGGCCCAATCAGGATTCCCGATTGCTTTCCTCGGCGTCGTAAAGCTGCACGGGCTGGCTCGGCATGATCGTCGAGATCGCGTGCTTGTAGACGAGTTGCGAATGTCCGTCGCGGCGCAAAAGCACGCAGAAATTGTCAAAGGAAGTAACAATACCTGTCAGTTTGACACCGTTTATGAGAAAGATTGTGAGAGGGTTCTTGCTCTTGCGAACGGTATTCAGGAACAAGTCCTGCAGGTTTTGAGATCGTTCCGCCATTTTTTGGTCTTTCACCCATTCGCTGCCGTTCCGGCAGCCAGTAGCGCAAATATGACACGCTCCTGTCAAGAAACTCTGAGACAGAGGCTGCGTGATCACTTGATGCAAGTATTCGTCGGCTGTGCCGAGCCACCACCACCACTATGCGCGTTGGTTAACAGCTAGGACTTTTTTCCGCAATCGCAAAAAACGCGTCACGGAGAGAACGGGCAACCGTTCCGGGATGTCCGTTGGCCACGGGTTTTCCGTCAATGCTGACGACAGGCATCACCACACTCGTCGCGCTTGTCACGAAGGCTTCGCGCGCGCTTTGCGCCTCTTCAACCGAAAAAGCCCGCTCTTCAACCTTGAGATCGAGGCTGTCGGCGACCTTCATAACCGTCGCCCGGGTAATACCCCGCAGGATCCCGAAATCGGCCGGGCGAGTTACCAGGCTGCCATCCGTTGTGACGATCCAGGCATTGGTGGAGGCACCCTCTTTGACGGTTCCATCCGGATCCACGAACCAGGCTTCCTGAGCGCCCGCATCGACAGCCGCCTGGCGTGCAAGAACATTCGGCAGAAGGCCAATCGTCTTGATGTCCACCCGGTCCCAGCGATTTTCCGGAACGGTGATCACTGTCATTCCCTTTTCGGCCTTTTTTGCTGCGGCCATGGGATCCGCGCGCTTGGCCGTCACCACCAAGGCGGAGCGAACCGGCTTGGTCGGGAACGCATGGTCGCGCGGCGCCACGCCACGCGTTACCTGAATATAGACCAGGCCGTTGCGCACATGGTTGCGCCGGATAACCTCGCGTATGATGAATTCCAGCGCCTTGCGCTCCACCGGCCACTCCATGCGAAGCTCCCGCAGAGATCGGTCGAGACGGTCCAGATGCCCTTTCATGTCGATAATAAAGCCTCTGGAGATCTCGCAGACTTCATAGACGCCGTCGGCGAGCTGGTAACCGCGATCCTCCACGTGAACCATCGCGTCATTGTGATTCGCATAGCGCCCGTTCACGTAAGCAATGCGTGGCATGTGTCGGTCTCCGTCTGATGGATGTCGCCGTGTTGGGATGACGCGGCGTAAATGAGGGTTCTGTTTTGCCGCCGTGCGGCGTGTTTTTCAAGCGCCTCAGAAGAACTCCAGGCTGACACGGAACATCTGCTCTACCTGGCGCACCGCGCTTTCGAGCGCGAATATCACAACCCGGTCCTTCGGCTTGATCTTCAGCGAACCGCTTGGCTTGATGACAGCGCCGTCGCGATACACCGCGCCGATGCGCATGCCGTCGGGAAAATCCACCTCGCTTAGCGGCGGTCCGACCAGCGGCGAGGTTTCCAGCGCTTCCGCCTCAATCACCTCGGCGGCCCCGCGTTGAATGTTGTGGACGGCGCGGATGCGTCCGCGCCGCACGTGCTGAAGCACTTTCGAGATGGTGACCGAGCGGGGGTTCACATGCGCATCGATTCCCAGCGTTTTCGCAAAATCGTGGTAGGTCGGGCTGTTGATCAGAACGAGGTTGGAGCGGCAACCGAGACGCTTGGCGATCACGCTGGACAAGATATTGACCTGATCGTCATTAGTCAGCGCGACCATCAGATCGGCATGCTGGATATCGGCTTCCAGAAGCAGCTTCTGGTCGAGCGCGCTGCCGTGCAGAACAACGGTGCGCCGCAGCTTGTCGGCCAGCGCCACCGCACGATCGCGCGTGTTCTCGATCACCTTGACCTTGGTCCGGCTTTGCTTTTTCTCCATGGCGCGGGACACGTAGAGACCGATATTGCCGCCGCCGGCGATGACGATCCGCGTCGCCTCGCGCTCCTCGTGCCCGAAAAGGCCCAGCGTACGCCGCACCTGCTCGCGCGTCGTCACCACATAGGCAAGATCGCCGGCCATGAGTTGGTCGCCCGAATGGGGAATGAAAAGCTTGTCATCGCGCGACACACCCACAACCGTCGACGGCAGATCGGGGAAAAGCTCGGTCAACTGCGCCAGCGGCGTGTTGATGACCGGACACTCTTCAAGACATTCGATGGCCACCATGGAGACCTGGTCGTCGGCGAAACGCACCACATCCGTCGCGCCCGGCAGCGCGATACGGCGCATCACCATCTCGCCCACTTCCACTTCCGGCGAGATAATCACGTCGATCGGCAGATGATCGCGCGAGAACAGGTCCATATAATGCGACTGCAAATAAGATTGCGAGCGGATGCGCGCGATCTTGGTGGGCACGTTGAAGAGGGAATGCGCCACCTGGCAGGCAACCATGTTGACTTCGTCGAACAGGGTCACGGCGATGATCATGTCGGCTTCGCGCGCGCCGGCCGCGGCCAGCACGTCGGGATGCGCGCCGTGACCGACGAAGCCGCGCACATCGAGCGTGTCTCGCACGGCGCGAATCAACTCTGGCGAGGTATCGATCACGGATACGTCGTTTTGCTCGGCCGCCAACCGCTCCGCGATACCGAAACCGACTTGGCCTGCGCCACAGATAATGACTTTCATCGCCTGTTCCCTGCCTGAGCGAAGACCGGATCTCGGGTCTGCACGGCCCCTGCTCTATCGCTTTTCCGGCTCTGTGAAAACCTCGTCCGTCGTATGGACACCCGCTTGTCAGACGCCGAGCGACTTCAGTTTGCGATGAAGCGCTGAACGTTCCATGCCGACAAATTCCGCCGTGCGCGAAATGTTTCCGCCAAAGCGGTTGATCTGAGCCAGGAGGTACTCTTTTTCGAACAGTTCGCGCGCTTCGCGCAGCGGCAGCGCCATGATGTGTTGATCGGACTGGGTCGGCAAACGAGGCATAACATCGCCGATCTCAGCGGGCAGCAGATCGGCCGTTATTGGCGTATCCGGGCCGTCGCCACGGGTCAGGATCATCAGCCGTTCGATATTGTTGCGCAGTTGGCGCACATTGCCCGGCCAGTTATGCGCCTGAAGAACCGCCATGGCGTCGTTGCCGAGCGGGCGCGGCTTGATGCCGGCCTGTTCGCCGATTTGCTGCATAAAGTGATCGACAAGAAGCGGAATGTCCTCGCGACGATCGGCCAGTGGCGGAACGACCACGGGCACGACGGCCAGCCGATGGAACAGATCTTCGCGGAAGCGACCCTCGGCGATCAGAGATTCGATGTTCTGTGCCGTGGAAGAGATGATGCGCACATCCACTTTCACACGTCGTGTGCCGCCAACCCGCTCGAACTGCTGATCCACCAGAACGCGCAGAATCTTGCTCTGCGTGCCGAGCGGCATATCGGCCACTTCGTCGAGATAAAGCAGGCCGCCATGCGCTTCTTCCAGTGCGCCCACCTTTCTCTCGCCACCGTCGGATTCGGTGCCGAAAAGCTCGATCTCCATCCGCTCCGGCGTGATGGCGGCTGCGTTCAGTGTCACGAACGGGCCGGTGCTGCGCGGTGATGCCGAATGGATGGCGCGGGCGACGAGTTCCTTGCCGGATCCCGAAGGCCCCGTCAGCATGATACGGCTGTTCGAGGGGGCAACGCGCTCGATGGTCTGGCGCAGGTGATTGAGCGCTGCGGAATCTCCCACGAGATCGAAGGATGCGCCGCTGCGCTTCTTCAAGTCGCTCATCTCGCGCTTGAGCTTCGAAATCTCCAAGGCGCGCTCGCAAATCAGGATCATCCGATCCGTCTTGAACGGTTTTTCGATGAAATCGTAGGCCCCGCGCTTGATGGCCGAGACCGCCGTTTCGATTGTCCCGTGACCCGAAATCATCACCACGGGAACATGCGGATGGAGTTCCTTGATCTTGTCGAGGAGCGCCAGGCCATCGAGTTTCGAGCCTTGCAGCCAGATGTCGAGCAGAATCAGTCGTGGAACCCGTTCGGTTATCGCGGCGAGCGCACTGTCGCTGTCATATGCGGTGCGCGTTTCATGGCCCTCGTCGCTAAGAATGCCGGCGACGAGCTCGCGGATGTCTTCCTCGTCGTCTACGATCAGGATATCGGAAGCCATTTTCTACCTTTTTGTCGTCTCGGTGCCGCCGGCGTCTCCGGCGGCAGGAAGTATGATGCGGATCATCGCGCCGATCCCGTCATGGAAATCGGCCGGCGCGTCATGCAGTTCCAATCGGCCTCCATGGTCTTCGACAATCTTCTTGACGATTGCCAGGCCGAGGCCGGTGCCTTTCTCACGTGTGGTCATATATGGTTCGAGGAGCCGCTGCCGGTTTTCGCGTGGCAGTCCCTTGCCATTGTCGATGACTTCGATCTGAATGAAACGTCCGGTCATGCTGGCGGTGATGCGGATAGCGCCGGGTTGGCCGTTGCTCCGCTCCGCAGCGTCAATCGCCTCCGCGGCGTTTTTGATGACGTTGCCGAACGCCTGTCCCATCAAACGGGCATCGAAACGGCCCACGAGCGGCGTATCGGAAATCTGTCGTTCAAAGGCGATCTCGTTGCGCGCCACCTCGACCAGGAAGGAAGCTTCCCGCAGCGGTTCGCGCACATCGAGACGCTGGATGTCCGGTTTCGGCATGCGCGCGAAGGCCGAGAACTCATCCACCATTCGACCGATATCGCCGACCTGACGGATGATCGTGTCGGTGCACTGATCGAAGATTTCCCGGTCCTGTTCGATGACCTTTCCGAACCGGCGGCGAATGCGTTCGGCGGATAACTGAATGGGTGTCAGCGGGTTCTTGATTTCATGAGCGATGCGCCGGGCCACATCCGCCCAGGCCATCGAGCGCTGGGCCTGCATCAGGTCCGTGATGTCGTCTACGGTCACCACATAGGAGTGCTGATCGTCCTCGTTGACCCCCTCCTCCGTGGTGATCTGAATGTTGAACGTGCGTTCTGAACCGCCCCGAAAGAACGTCGCTTGTTCGCGGTAGACAGGGCGTCCCGATTTGCGACCGGTCTCGAACACGCGTCCGACATGCGGCAGAACGGCCGTCAAGTTGCGGTTCACCGCCTCGCGGGCGGAGATGTCGAGCATGGCTTCGGCCGAGCGGTTGACCATGGCAACCGAGCCATCGGCTTCCACGCCGATGACGCCGGCACTGACGCCCGAGAGCACCGCTTCGGTGAAGCGGCGGCGTTCGTCGATGACGTCCTTGGCTGCAATGAGCTGGTCGCGCTGCGATTTGAGCTGCTGTGTCATCTGATTGAACGTGTCGCCCAATAGGCCGACGTCGCCATCGGAAGCGCGCACAGGCACGGACACGTCGAGATCGCCCGTGGAAACGGCACCGGCCGCACCGATCAACTGGCGAATGGGGCGAACCAGCCGGTCCGCCACCGCAATGCCTGTCCAGATGGCAGCCAGAACGATGGCCAGAGTCACGACGAGATAAAGCAAGGCGAACGCAATCTGCGTGTTACCGCGATTGCCCTCCAGAGAACGGTATTCGTCGGTGTTGGTTCGGACGATCTGGCGCGCCTTGAGCACTTCGGGATCCAAAAGCGCACCGGTGTAGAGATAGGCGTCGGGAATTTCCTGAAGTTTGTAGACGGCCGTTACCAGATTGGTGCCGCCGATTTCATTGAAGGCAATCTGCGAATTGTTGGCGATTTCCATGGCGCCCTCGCCCGGGCGCGGCAGCGGAATGTCTTCCGTCATCTGCGCGCTCATGATGACGGAGCCGTCGTCGCGAACGAGTTCGGCGTCCGCCAGCCCTCGAAGCATTGCCTGACGCGTCATGAAATCGCGAAAACCGTAGCGGTCGAGATTGTAGAGCGTGCGGGCCTGGTCGAGCCGCGCGCCCATGCTCTCGGTTGTCCCCTGCAGGCTGCGCGCATTCTGCTGTACATAGGCATCCGCGATGGAGAGCGAAGAATAAACGATCACTTTGGTGCGCAGCTCGAACCAGCGATCGAGACCCAGTTCGAGCGTCACCGACGCAATCACGGCCACGAGGATGGCCGGTATCGCCGCCACCAGCGAGAACATCGCAATAATGCGCACGTGAAGTCGCGACGCCGCTCTTTGCCCTTTCCTGGATTTATAGATCCGCAGACCTTCCAGAACGATCAGCCCGAACAGGAGCATGATAAAGCCGAAATTCACGGCGATCAGCAAAAGTGTCGTCCGTTCGTCTGGCGTGAAAGGGGTGAGACCGAGGAGCACGGTAAAGGACACCGTGGCGGTAAGCAGCGCGCCGATGGCTGCGGCAACGCCGATATAGAAGACGGTCGAGCGCCCACGCCGGACAGGCGAAGCCCCTACGAAAGGCTGCATCGGCGAACTCTCGGACAAGCTGACCATCACTCCTGCTTCTGCTCTTCGTGCCGCTCTGCTTGTTGCACATATGCAACGACTGTAACCAACTGGCAACAGTTGCATTTCTGAACAATGCGGCATTGCTGGGGCAGAATGGGGATCGGACGAGGCGATTTCGATTTTCGACGGCTTCCGGTCGAGACCGTGCCGTCGGATCAGTTCGCGCCGCGATAAATGTTGATTCCGTAGTCCCGGATTTTTTTGCGCAGCGTGTTCCGATTAAGCCCGAGAAGGTCGGCAGCCTTGAGTTGATTGCCGCCGGTCGCCGTCAAGGCGGCTATCAGAAGAGGCTGTTCGACGTCTGCCAGCACGCGCTGATAAAGCCCCGTTGGAGGCAACTGGTCGCCAAACTGCGCAAAATAACTTTGAAGATGCTGTTCTACGGCCTGCGTCAACGTCGTTTCATCGGGCAGTACGTCCGTCTGGTTTCCCCGAAGCGCGCCAGCGGCGCGCAGTTCCTGCTCGATTATCTCGGCAGAAATCTCATCTTGAGGATAAAGAGCGGCCAACCGCCGTACCAGATTTTCCAGTTCGCGCACATTGCCGGGCCAACGGTAGCTCTTGAGACGATTGAGCCCGTCCGCACTTATCTGTTTGGGCTGCAATCCCTCCTGCTCCGCACGCGCGAAGAAATGTCGGGCGAGGTCCGGTATATCCTCCGCCCGCTCGCGCAACGGTGGCAATCGCAACGGAACGACGTTGAGCCGATAGAAGAGGTCTTCGCGAAAAAGCCCTTGATCGATAAGCGTTCTTGGATCCTTGTTGGTTGCGGCGACGATCCGAACGTCGGTGCGGATCGGCGTGCGCCCGCCGACGGTCGTGTATTCGCCCTGCTGCAACACGCGCAGAAGGCGCGTCTGGGCTTCCATCGGCATGTCGCCGATTTCGTCGAGAAACAGCGTTCCGCCTTCCGCCTGCTCGAAGCGACCGAAGGAGCGCGCCTGCGCACCGGTAAAGGCGCCTTTCTCATGGCCGAACAATTCCGACTCGATCAGGTCGCGCGGGATGGCGGCCATGTTGATGGCCACGAACGGCCCTTTCCGCCTGCGCCCGTATTCGTGCAGTGCACGGGCAACGAGTTCTTTGCCCGTGCCCGATTCTCCGTTGATCATCACCGTAAGGTCGGTTTGCATCATACGGGCAAGCAGGCGGTATATCTCCTGCATGGCGGCCGAACGTCCAATCAGCGGAAGGGCGTCGGGTGCCTCGGCGCTCGCAGTTTCCTTCTGGCCGGATTTCGGTTCGGAGAGCGCGCGTCCGACGATGTTGACGAGTTCCGTTAGATCGAAAGGTTTTGGTAGATATTCGTAAGCGCCCACTTCGGAGGCACGGATCGCGGTCATGAAGGTGTTCTGTGCGCTCATTGCGACGACCGGAAGGTCGGGCCGTGCCTTGCGAATCCGGGGCAGGAGATCGAACGCATTGCCATCCGGCATAACGACGTCGGTGATCACGAGATCGCCGTCTCCCGCTGAAACCCATCGCCAGAGCGTCTCGACATTCGACGTCACCCGCACCTCGTAGCCTGCACGTGAGAGCGCCTGGTTGAGCACCGTGCGGATCGCGGCGTCGTCATCGGCAACGAGAATGCTGAAACCGCTCATGATGCGTTCTCTTCTTTATCCGTTTTATTCGTCATGAGTCTTTGCCGGCGCGCCTCGCGCCAGGCCGGCATGAGTATCCGAAACACGGTACCGCGTTGGCCGGAGGATTCGCATTCGATTACGCCTCCGTGCGCGCCGACGATTTTCGCTACAAGCGCGAGTCCCAGGCCGGAACCGTTTTGTTTGGAGGTGACGAACGGATCGAAGATGATCTGTCTAAGGTCCTCTGGAATACCAGGCCCGTTATCGTGAACACAAAACTCCAGCGGCAGCGCGACCCGGTCGGGCGAGCCGGGCACCGACAATCGAATTCCTGGACGAAACGCGGTCGTCAGCCGTATTTCCCCGTCCTCGCGGTCGCCAATGGCTTCGACGGCATTCTTGACCAGATTCAGAAAGACCTGAATGAGCTGGTCACGGTTCGCCCAGACCGGCGGCAGAGACGGATCGTAATCCTCCACAATGCTGATCTTGCGTGCAAAACCGCTCTTGGCGACGGCCTTCACATGGTCGAGGACCAAATGAATGTTGATGGGATCGCGCTCCACGGGGCGTTCGTCGGAAAACACTTCCATGCGATCGACCAACGCGACGATCCGGTCCGTTTCCTCGGTTATGAGACGCGTCAGCGCCCGATCTTCGTCGGAAACGGCGTGTTCGAGCAATTGCGCTGCGCCGCGAATGCCCGATAGCGGGTTCTTGATCTCGTGTGCCAACATGGCTGCAAGTCCCGTCACCGAGCGTGCCGCTCCTCGATGCACCATTTGCCGATCGATCTTGTCGGCCATGGAGCGTTCCTGCAGAAGCAGCGCCACCGCGCCGGTAATTTCCGAGACCGGAGCGGCATGGATGTCCACCATGCGTTCCGGTCCCAGCCGCGGTGAGGAGATGTCGACACGGTATTCGTTGATCGCGACACGCTGCTCGCGCACCTGTTCGACCAGCGCTATCAACGGGCTGCCGAAGGGCACGAAATCGGAAAGACGGCTGCGCGCAAGAATCGAAGCGCCGGAGCGAAAGAAGTCCTCGGCCTCGGCATTCACCTCGATCATGAAGCCGTCCTGATCGACCATAAGGACAGGATGACGCAGCGTGTTGAGAAGCAGGCTGGCCGGGCCGGTTTCCATGCGCGCGCGCGCTCCTTCTCTGCTCATGCGGCCAGCCGATCCTCTTGTCTGCGAAACAGGTCTTGCAGGAGGCGGCTGACGTCCCGGTGGTCCGTTCCCGTCATAATCGCCTTTCGGGTCGCCGGCGCTACCTCCGTAAGATGCCGGTCCATATACCAGCCGAGATGTTTGCGCGCATGCCGGGTTCCGTGCTCGGTGCCGTAGAGCGCCAGCATTGCCTGATAGTGGTCGATCACGTAGTCGGCCAGATTGTCCGGCCGCCGTTGGGTGTTTGAAGCCACCACGCCGGCGATCCAGGGAGCGCCGTAATGAGCGCGGCCCACCATAACCGCGTCGGCACCGGAGGCTTCCAGCAAGCCTGCCGCATCGTCCGCCGATGTGACATCGCCATTGGCCACGACCGGGATGCGAACCGCGTTCTTTACGTCCGAAATGGCGGCCCAGTCGGCCTTTCCCTTGTAGAACTGGCAGCGCGTGCGCCCATGCACCGTAACCATGGCCACGCCCGCATCTTCCGCACGCTTGGCGATCTCCGGCGCATTCAATGTGTTTTCGTCCCAACCAAGCCGCATCTTTACCGTCACCGGGATTTGCACTGCGCCCACCACCGCCTCGATCAGACTAAGTGCATGCGCGGGTTCGCGCATCAGCGCCGAACCGGAATAGCCACCTGTCACTTTCTTGGCGGGACAACCCATATTGATATCGATAATGTCCGCGCCCTGTGCCTCAGCAATGCGCGCGCCTTCGGCCATCCAGTGCGCCTCGCGCCCGGCAAGTTGCACCATGTGCACATCCACATCCGGTCGGCGCAAGCGGCGTGCAGATTCCGCCTTACCCCGGGCGAGTTCGCCGCTCGCCACCATTTCCGAAACCACGAGCCCTGCGCCGTGCTCATAGGCGCGAGCGCGGAAGGCAAGGTCCGTCACGCCGGACATGGGCGCCAGAAACACCCTGTTGCGAATGGCAACGCCCCCGACCGAAAGCGGTGTCGAAAGAAAGTCAGCGGCTGAGATGCACAAATTTAAAGCACCTTTTTATCATGCTTAATAATTAGCCATTTCAGTGGAGGCCCGCAACTGCGTTTTTTGACGTTCGCCTTGATTCATGCAAATTCGGCTGGCCTTTCGCGGCCTGTATTATTATGCGTCTGCTTTATGGACAAGCAGATGACTCAATCCGACAGCGTGGCGGCCCGCCGGACGGGTGAGATCGCCGTTGTCATCGTCGCCGCCGGGCGCGGCGAGCGCGCGGGCCAATCGGTGGAAGGCCCGAAACAGTATCGTCAGATAGGCGGCAGGCCGGTTCTGCGTCACACTTTGGAAACGTTCCTCACCGATCCGCGCATCGGGCGCGTCGTGGTGGCAATCCACCCCGACGACGAGGCGTTGTTCGCCGAGGCCACGGCGGGTCTTACCGACGACCGCGTCATCGCCATTCATGGCGGGCACTCCCGCCAGGCCTCCACCCGGCTGGCATTGCTTGCGCTCTACGATCCTGCCCCCCGGACCGTGCTTATCCATGACGGCGTGCGCCCTTTCGTCGATCGGGAGCTGATCGACCGCATCGTTGCGGCGGTGGAAGACGATCGCGGCGCGTTGCCTTCGCTGCCCATCGCCGAAACGATCAAGCGCGCCGGGCCTGCCGGCAACATTGCCGAAACGGTTCCGCGGCATGACCTTCACGCCGCGCAGACACCGCAGGGCTTTCCGTTCTCGCTCATAGCCGCCGCCCATGAGCGCGCTCATAAACTCGGCCGCGAGGATTTTACCGACGATGCCTCCATTGCCGAGTGGGCCAGAATCCCGGTGCGTCTCGTTGCCGGGTCCGTCGACAATATCAAGCTCACCTGGGCACGCGATATCGGCCTGGCCGATGAGCGATTGACCCGCCCCAGCGCCTTTCCGGATGTGCGCACGGGCAATGGCTACGACGTTCACGCATTCGCGGAGGGCGACGCCGTGGTGCTGTGCGGTGTGACCATCCCGCACACAAAGCGTTTGTCGGGGCACTCCGATGCCGATGTCGGCCTGCACGCGCTGACCGATGCCTTGCTGGCCACCTGCGGCGCCGGTGACATTGGCACCCATTTCCCGCCATCCGATCCAAAATGGAAAGGAGCCGCGTCGAGCATTTTCCTCGAACACGCGGCCAAAATCCTACGCGAAACCGGCGGACGTATCGCCAATGCCGATGTAACCATCATCTGCGAAGCGCCGAAGATCGGTCCGCACCGCGAGGCCATGACCGCAGCCATCGCCGGCATGCTGGGCATCGCCGCGCATCGCATTTCCATCAAGGCCACCACAAACGAGAAAATGGGTTTTGTCGGCCGCGAGGAAGGCATCGCCGCCATCGCGACCGCCAGCGTCATCTATCCCGGCGAGGTGCCTGCATGAACCGTTGCCCGGCGCTCGCCCGCGCAGTTCTTTCCGCCTGCGGGGCCCGTGGCATGATGCTCGCCACCGCCGAATCGTGCACCGGTGGCATGATCACCGCCGCCCTCACGGACATTGCCGGTTCTTCGTCTGTCGTCGATCGCGGTTTCGTCACCTATTCCAACGAAGCCAAGGTCGAGATGCTCGGCGTTTTGCGCCAAACGCTGACGACCCACGGCGCGGTATCACGGGAAACGGCTCTGGAAATGGCGGGCGGCGCCCTCGCCCGTTCTCATGCCGACGTGACCATAGCCGTCACGGGCATCGCCGGCCCCGACGGCGGTTCGGAGGAAAAACCGGTCGGGCTCGTCTGGTTCGGCCTGGCCAAGAAGGGCCACGCACCCATCGCGCAATCCCATGTCTTTTCAGGGCGTAACCGTGCCGGCGTGCGCGAAGCGACCGTCGAGACCGCTTTCGACATGATTCTGTCGGCACTGCAGGAAACCTGAAATCAGGCACCCACGCCGTAAACCACGTCCGCGCGGCGCTCGAAGGCTTCGGAAAACATCCGGAATGCGCGGTCGAACATCGCCCCCATCACGGCACCCAGCATGCGACTCTTGAACTCGTATTCGATAAAGAAATGGATATCGCAGGCGCCCTCGCCTGCCGGCTCGAAGCGCCATTCGTTCTTCAGAAAGCGAAACGGACCGTCGACATAACGCACGTCGATCGCCGCATCGTCGGGCTTTAGCGTCACCTGGCTGGTGAACGTTTCGCGCAGCGCCTTGTAACCCACGGTCATGTCTGCGACGAGCAAGGTTATGCCGTCGCGCTCCTTGCGGGTACGCACGCTGAGCGCTTCGCACATGGGCACGAATTCGGGATATTTCTCGACGTCCGCAACCAGCGCGAACATGTCTTCGGGCGTGTGAGCCACGCGGCGAACGGTCTCGAATTTCGGCATCAGTTCGCAGCGGCGCCCGCATTCTCTAGACGCGCCTCGCGCGCGGCGCGCAATTTGGCGAAATCTTCGCCCGCATGGTGCGACGAGCGCGTCAGCGGGCTCGACGAGACCATCAGAAAACCCTTGGTGTAAGCCACCGTCTCATAGGATTTGAACTCCTCGGGGGTGATGAAGTTCTTTACCGGATGGTGCTTGCGTGTCGGCTGCAGGTACTGGCCGATGGTGAGGAAATCGACGTTGGCGGAGCGCAGGTCGTCCATGAGCTGGAGCACCTCGTTCCGCTCCTCGCCAAGGCCGACCATGATGCCCGACTTGGTGAACATCGACGGGTCGAGTTCCTTGACGCGCTGAAGCAGGCGCAGCGAGGCGAAGTAGCGCGCGCCAGGCCGCACCGTCAGATAGTGCGAGGGCACCGTTTCGAGGTTGTGGTTGAAGACGTCGGGCTTCGCCGCAACGACGACCTCAAGCGCGCCGTCCTTGCGCAGGAAGTCTGGCGTCAGCACCTCGATCGTGGCCTTGCTCGCCTTGCGGATGGCGCGGATGGTGCGGGCGAAATGCTCGGCGCCGCCATCGTCAAGATCGTCACGGTCGACAGACGTGACGACGACATGCTCAAGGCCGAGCCGCGCGGTGGCGTCCGCGACACGCTCCGGCTCGTCGGTGTCGAGCGGCTCCGGCAGGCCGGGGCGCACGTTGCAGA
>ENA-ORCW01000462-ORCW01000462.1-marine-metagenome-genome-assembly--contig:-NODE-462-length-24347-cov-3.599258_pt1 | contig 24347 bp, 22 predicted proteins | sample MGYA00237784_ERZ508517 | MGnify/ENA primary metagenome ERZ508517 (study PRJEB26187, sample SAMN06268979) | marine metagenome | isolation source: Tt ae E1 feedstock associated aerobic enrichment on... | reverse complement strand
GGGTCGAGCCGTGAACATGCGCCGTGGGCGCTGCTCGACTTCGGCATCCGCTGCGTGATCTCCACCAGCTTCGCCGACATCTTCTACAACAACTGCTTCAAGAACGGCATTCTCCCCATCAAAGTGAGCCAGGAAGAGCTGGACATGTTGATGGACGATGCACAGCGCGGCGCCAATGCCACGCTGACCGTCGATCTGGAAGAGCAGGAAATCAGAGGCCCCGACGGTGGCGTCGTAAAATTCGAGATCGACGCCTTCAAACGTCACTGCCTGTTGAACGGTCTCGACGATATCGGCCTCACCATGGAGAAGGCCCCGGCGATCGAGAGCTTCGAGAACAAATACACGGAAAGCCATCCATGGGCGTAGACGGGGGCGACAGCAGCGGCGGGCGTCGCCTCGTCTCTACGGGATCTCCCTTCGAAAAGACAGCCGGTTACAGCCGCGCAGTCATCGATGGGGATTGGTGTTTCGTTTCCGGCACCACGGGCTACGACTACGCCACCATGTCCATTCCCGACAGTGTGGAAGAGCAGACGCGCAACTGCCTTTCCACCATTCGCGCCGCATTGACCGAAGGCGGGTTCGAGCTCGCCGATGTGGTACGCGCGCATTATTACGTGACCAGCCGTTCCTACGTTTCGCGCGTTTTTCCGATTCTCGGTGAAGCTTTTGGTGACGTTCGGCCTGCAGCGACGATGATCGTCTGCGATCTGAACGAACCGGAGATGAAGATCGAAATCGAGGTAACCGCGTTAAGACGCAACCGTACCGCTTCATGAGGCGGTAGCCTTGCGCAATCCAGCGCGGCGGATTAGCAAGTCTCTCGAATTTCAAAGTTCGAGAGGCATTTCATGGCAACGCGCAAACTTCTTCTTCTCCCCGGCGACGGCATCGGCCCCGAGGCGATGGCCGAGGTCAAAAAACTCATCGATATGATGAATGCCGATTTCAGCGCCGGCTTCGAGACGGAGGAAGGCCTCGTGGGCGGTTGCGCTTACGACGCGCACGGCCAGTCGATTTCGGACGCCGACATGGACAAGGCCATGGCGGCGGATGCCGTTCTGTTCGGCGCGGTGGGCGGTCCCAAATGGGATAGCGTACCCTACGAAGTCCGTCCGGAGGCCGGTCTCTTGCGTCTGCGCAAGGAAATGGAACTGTTCGCCAATCTGCGCCCGGCCATCTGCTATCCGGCGCTGGCCGCTTCATCCTCGCTCAAGCCGGAGGTCGTCGAAGGTCTCGACATCCTGATCCTGCGCGAACTGACCGGCGGTGTTTATTTCGGCGAACCCAAGGAGATCGTCGATCTGGGCAACGGCCAGAAACGCGGCATCGACACCCAGGTCTACGACACCTACGAGATCGAGCGCATTTCCGGCGTCGCCTTCGAACTGGCGCGCACGCGGAGCAACAAGGTCTGCTCCATGGAAAAGCACAACGTCATGAAGTCGGGTGTTCTGTGGAAAGAGGTCGTCGCCAACACGCACAAGGCAAACTATTCCGACGTCGAACTGACCCATATGCTGGCAGATGCCGGCGGCATGCAGCTTGTGCGCTGGCCCAAACAATTCGACGTCATCGTCACCGACAATCTGTTCGGCGACATGTTGTCTGACGTTGCCGCCATGCTGACGGGCTCGCTTGGCATGCTGCCTTCTGCCTCGCTCGGCGCCCCGGACGAAAAGACAGGCAGCCGGAAGGCGCTCTACGAACCCGTGCACGGGTCCGCGCCGGACATTGCCGGAAAGGGCATCGCCAATCCGATCGCCATGATCGCCTCCTTCGCAATGTGCCTGCGCTATTCCTTCAACATGGTTGAAGAAGCAGACCGTCTGGAAAAGGCCATCGCCGCGGTTCTGGACGACGGTCTGCGCACAAAGGATCTCATGTCCGAGGGCATGAGCGAGGTCGGTACCGCCGCAATGGGCGACGCCGTCGTCGCGAAGTACAAGGCGCTTGCCTGACCGTCCGGTCCGCCACGCCTTGTGGGCGCGATCTGCCTAAACAAGCGCCCACACAAGCGCCCACACAAGCGCCAGGACGACAATGCCGGCAAGACCGGCGATGAAGATCGTCCGGCGCAAGGGGGTGCGCAGCACGATGTGGCCTTGCCGCGCCTCTTCGCCGGATAGATGGGTTCGGTCAGGTTTTTCCGACATTTGCTTGCCTCCTGCCGGAACAACCGGCAGCGGGCGGGTTGGTTCCGGTTCGGACAGGGCGCATTGCGGCATCTTGGCCCGTTCATTTACGCTATTGCGTTGACTTCATCCCGATTCAGCGTAAAACAACGCCCGGAAACGGAGACCCCTTTGCCATGCGCGCGCAACACGAAGCGCCATCCGCACAAAGTTTTTCGGACGCCGCCGGGAACGGCAGCGTCGGTCTTCGCTTTACCGAAACGACAGCCAAAACGACGACCAAAACGGTCTGATCCTCCGGCTGCTCGTTCTCTCCCCGGGCCCAGCCGGGGAGAAGGTGCCTGCACAAGGCAGGCCTTCAAATCAAAGCCAAGCGGAGAGAGACAGGAGTTAAAAACCAGATGGGTTTCAAGATAGCTGTCGCCGGCGCCACGGGGAATGTCGGCCGCGAAATGCTCAATATCCTCGAAGAGCGCGGCTTCCCGGCTGACGAGATCGTCCCGCTTGCTTCACGCCGTTCGGTCGGCACCGAGGTTTCCTACGGCGACAAGACGTTGAAGGTCAAAGCGCTCGAATCCTACGACTTTTCCGACACCGATATCTGCCTCATGTCTGCGGGAGGGTCGGTCGCCAAGGAGTATTCACCCAAGATCGGTCAGCAGGGTTGCGTGGTGATCGACAATTCGTCGGCCTGGCGCTACGATCAGGACGTGCCGCTGATCGTTCCCGAGGTGAACCCCGACGCGGTCGAGGGCTTCACCAAGAAGAACATCATCGCCAATCCCAACTGCTCGACCGCACAGCTCGTGGTGGCGCTCAAGCCGCTGCATGAAGCCGCGACCATCAAGCGCGTCGTCGTGTCCACCTACCAGTCGGTTTCCGGCTCGGGCAAGGAAGGCATGGACGAACTGTTCGAACAGACGCGCGCCGTTTTCGTCGCCGATCCGATCTCGAACAAGAAGTTCACCAAGCGCATCGCCTTCAACTGCATTCCGCATATCGACGTCTTCATGGAGGATGGCTTTACCAAGGAAGAGTGGAAGATGGTCGCCGAGACCAAGAAGATGCTCGACCCGAAGATCAAGCTCACGGCCACCTGTGTCCGCGTGCCGGTGTTCATCGGCCATGCGGAAGCGGTGAACCTCGAGTTCGAAAAACCGATCACGGCCGACGAGGCGCGCGAGATCCTGCGCGAAGCGCCGGGCTGCCAGGTCATCGACAAGCGCGAGGACGGCGGCTACGTCACCCCCTATGAGAGCGCCGGCGAGGACGCCACCTATATCAGCCGCCTGCGTGAAGACCCGACGGTCGACAACGGTCTGGCGCTTTGGGTGGTGGCCGACAATCTGCGCAAGGGCGCTGCACTCAACACGGTGCAGATCGCGGAGCTTCTCGTGGCGCGCGGCCTGATTCAGCCGAAGAAGGAAGCGGCCTAGAACCCTTCGGTTTTCAAGATCGAAACAAAAATGGCGGGCCAGAGGCCCGCCATTTGCATTCCAGACAGTTGGAACCGCTTAGCTTGCGGCTTCCTCGGCTGCAGCCTCTTCGGCCGGAGCTTCGGCTGCAGCAGCCTCGGCTTCTGCAGCCGCGGCCTTCGCATCTTCCTCGGCCTGCTTGGCGGCGTCGATGCGCTCCTGCGCCTTCTTGCCGGGCTTCGCCTTGTTCGGGTTGTTGCGCTCGGTGCGCTTGGCAATGCCGGCCTGATCGAGGAAGCGCAGAACGCGGTCGGTCGGCAGGGCGCCGTTGTCGAGCCAATGCTTGATGCGCTCCTCGTTGAGAACGATGCGCTCGCCGTCCTTGGGCAGCATCGGGTTCCAGGAGCCGACCTTCTCGATAAAGCGGCCGTCGCGCGGGCTGCGCACATCGGCGATCACCACGTGGTAGTAGGGGCGCTTCTTGGAGCCCGCACGGGCCAGACGAATTTTCAGTGCCATGGGTTGTTCCTTTCCATAATGGCGTTCAAGCCGGCAGAATGTGCCGGAATCTCAAGCGCGGCTCGCCGCGCAGTTCGGTGGCGGACATGGGCTCGGCACCCAGTCTTCTCGCAACGGCCTGTGAGGCCAGATTGTCCGGATGGACAAAGCTCATCAACGGCGGCAATCTCAATTCCTTGGCTGCCCACGCTTGCACGCGGCGCGCCGCTTCGACCGCATAACCCTTGCCCTCGAAACCCGCGTAGAGGCTCCAGGCGAGCTCCGGCTCGTCTATCAGCGGTGGATGCCAGAGACCGACATAACCGGCGACCGCATCGGTGTCCTTCGGCTGCACGGCAAACATGCCATAGCCATTGAGCACCCATGCGCCGGGCATGGTGGCAAAGCTGGTCCATGCCTGGAAAGCGTCCTTCTGTCCACCGATATAGCGCGTGCGCTCGGGATCCGCGCAAAAGGCTGCGTAAGCGGAAAAATCTTCCCGCTTCCAGCCGCGAAGGATCAGGCGTTCGCTTTCGAGGACCGGTGTCATCTTCCGGCGCTCCCATCCCGCCCCCCGCCATTGCCGTGCTCCTCGGCAATCGCTTCGTGGTGACGGATTACTTCGTGAATGATGAAGTTCAGAAACTTTTCGGCAAAATCCGGATCGAGATTGGCATCGTCGGCCAGCCGTCGCAGACGCGCGATCTGGCGCTCTTCGCGCGCGGGATCGGCCGGCGGCAGATCGTGAACGGCTTTCAGATGGCCGACGGCCTTGGTGCAGCGAAAACGCTCCGCCAACATATGCACCAACGCCGCGTCGATGTTGTCGATGGAGGCACGAAGTTCCAGAAGCTGCGCCTTGGCCGCATCCGTATTGCCGCTCATCCCGTCCCCCTACTTCTTCTTCGGCAGGCCGGGAAGGCCGCCCGCACCCGGAAGCCCGGGCAAACCGCCACCCGGCATGCCCGGAAGACCTTTCGGCAAGCCCTCCTTTGGCAGACCGCCTGCTCCGCCGAGGCCGGCAGCCTCGGCCTGTTTTTGCAACGCCTCAAGCTGTTTCGGGTCCATCTTGGAAAGATCCGGCATTCCGCCCGGCATTCCTCCAAGTCCCATTTTCTGTGCCATGCCGCCCATGAGGCCACGCATCATACCGCCCTTGCGGCCCTTGCCGCCCATGGCCTTCATCATGTCGGCCATCTGGCGATGCATCTTCAGAAGCTTGTTGATCTGCGCCGAATCCGTGCCGGAACCGGCAGCGATACGCTTTTTCCGGCTGTGCTTGAGCAATTCGGGGTTGGAGCGCTCCTTCGGTGTCATCGACTGAATGATGGCGATCTGGCGACCGAACATCTTGTCGTCGAAACCTGCGGAGGCCATCTGGTCCTTCATCTTGCCCATGCCCGGCATCATGCCCATGATGCCGCCCATGCCACCCATGCTTTGCATCTGGCGCAACTGCTCGGCGAGATCGTTCAGGTCGAACTTGCCGGCCTGCATCTTCTTGGCCATCGCCGCGGCCTTCTCCGCGTCGATGGTCTCGGAGGCCTTTTCAACCAGCGAGACGATGTCGCCCATGCCGAGAATGCGGTCGGCGATGCGCTTGGGATAGAACTCCTCCAGCGCATCCATCTTTTCGCCGACACCGATCAGCTTGATCGGTTTGCCGGTGACGGCACGCATGGAAAGTGCGGCACCGCCACGCCCATCACCGTCCATACGGGTCAGAACCAGGCCCGTGATGCCCACACGATCGTTGAAGTTGTTGGCCAGATTGACCGCATCCTGACCGGTCAGCGAATCCGCCACCAACAAGATTTCGTGTGGGTTCGACGCGCTCTTGATGTCGGCCATTTCGACCATGAGCGGCTCGTCGATATGCGTGCGGCCGGCGGTGTCGAGGATCACGACATCGTGACCGCCAAGCTTGCCGGCCTGGGTGGCGCGCTTGGCAATTTCGACGGGAGACTGGCCGGCAATAATCGGCAGTGTGGCAACACCGGTCTGCTCACCGATCTGCTTGAGCTGCTCCTGGGCGGCGGGGCGGCGCGTATCGAGCGATGCCATCAGCACCTTCTTGCCCTGCTTCTCCGTCAGGCGCTTGGCGATCTTGCCGGTCGTCGTCGTCTTACCGGATCCCTGCAGGCCGACCATCATGAGAACCACGGGCGCCGGCGCATTGAGATCGATCGTCTCGCCTTCAGAGCCGAGCATCTCCACCAGTTCGTCATGAACGATCTTGACGACCATCTGGCCCGGTTTGATCGATTTGAGGACCTCTGCCCCGACGGCCTTTTCGCGCACCCGATCGGTGAAGGAACGCACCACATCGAGCGCCACATCCGCTTCGATCAGCGCACGGCGCACCTCGCGCAACGCCGCAGAGACATCCGCCTCCGACAGTGCGCCGCGACCGGTCAGGCCGTTCAGGATGGAACCAAGGCGTTCCTGAAGCGATTCAAACATCCGCGTTCCTCATATCTCGCATCGATTGCTTGTCCGCGAGAGGTAATGCATCCGCGCCCGGGCTTCAAACATCGCGCAAAGCCGAAAAGCACCCGGGGGCGCATCGCGCTGCCGGATGTTGACCTCCAGGATCGTCGCTTTTCGTTGAAAGGCGCCCTGGTCGGCTGCTCGGAGTTGTCACTCGTCGCGGAAATTCCGCGCCTGTAGACAGGAAAACGGGGCAAGAGTCAAGAAGATCGCCACCGGTGCCACAGGCGGCGCGGGAACGACGAAGGAGCGCTTCGCCGTTCTACGCTCAAGAAAAAGGCGATGATCGGCTGTCTGCGTATGAAAGCCGCCTCAATCGCCTTCGGTATCGCCTTCGGTGCTCGGAAACTCAAACGGACACCACAGGTCGCCCAACTCCGCCTCGTCGCAGTTCTTGGAGCAATCGGCCGGTGCGGTCGCGTATCCGTATTCCACCGGATTGGCGCATATCAGGCGGTTCATCGAAATTTGGCAAAGCCCGTTGAATATCCACCACGATGCGCATGACTCTTCGGCGGTGACTTGAGCCAGCTTGAGCGAACCCGGCACCTGCCTGGGCAGGAAATCTGGATACACCCAGTCTCGACCGTCTGCGCACGAGCCGAGCGGCTTCTCCACGCAGCGCGATATGTCAGCATGTCTTGTCATCAGCGCGGTGCTCGGCTGATCCGATAGTTCGGCAAGGGCTCCATCGCCGAAACATGCAAGAAGACAGAGAAAGCCAGTGCCGAGTATTGGAAGCTTGAGAATCTTGTTCATCATAAAATGCCTTCAGTATATATTTAGCTGGCTAATTATATACTGAAACCGCTTCCGTGCAATCCATATTTCTTCATTCGAATCGGGGGTGATAAATGCGAGAAGAGCCGCGGCGATCCGTTCGCCACGGCTCTTCGATAGCATTTCCTTCAATGTCAGCCGGCTTCTAGCGCAGCACGTAGACGATGCGACGCGTTTCCGGTTCCACCAGAACCGGTTGCTCATTCACATAGACATACCGGTAATTATAGTCGGGAATTTCACGCACCTCGACAGTTTCGGGAACGACCGCGCCGACAACCACTTCGCCATCCAGATAAACCGGATCGCCCGTGTTGGTTTCGACATAGGTCGTTACCTCGGCTGGCGGTGCGGGAATGGGCTCAATCGTACCCAGCGCCGTCTTGCGGCCGATCAATTCGCCGCGCACCGGTGGGGCCTCGATGCTCGCCGTCGCTTCGTAGGAAACGGGCGGCAGAGCTTCGGCCGGGCGTTCCGTCACAACAGTATACTCCTCAGCGCCGCCAAACGGCGCAGTCAGATAGTCCGAATAGGCCCAGCCATCGACTCCGGCATGGGTGACGACACACCATTTGCTGCCTTCCTGACACCCGCCGATCGTCGCTTCTTCGTTGACGCCGATAACACCGACAATGGGGTATTGGGGTCCCGGGCCGGAGCGAACATTAAGGTCGGCGGTCGCTCGTGCAAGAACCTCGGCGCTCGCGACGCCGGCAAAAGCCAGCAATGCAACGGCACTCGCGGCGCCCTTGAAAAACATTCCGTTCATGGCTCTTCTCCAATCTGCTTCGATTGACGCTACAAACGGAACCCGGAACGATCGGTTCCACGCCGCATCGCCGGCAAACGAACGAATCCGACCGCGAAACGGTTCGGTAATGACCGTTATGCTAAGGAATTCAACGCTTGCGGCCGCTGAGAGCTTGTGTAATCGCTGCCGGCATCACATTATCTAGCCATCTTTATCTTAAGGAGAGCAACATGGCTTTCGGGGGAAGAACGGTCGTGTTGGCCGCTTCGGTTTGTGCCTCACTACTCATGGCGGGACACGCCTCCGCCGCTCAATGCGGAAACAATGGCGGTGGTTTCGAGACCTGGAAGGCGCAGTTTAGCCGCGAGGCTGCGGCGCGCGGCATCGGCCAGCGAGGCTTGAATGCATTGGGCGGTACGCGCTACGCGAGCAAGACCATCGCCGCTGATCGGGGCCAGAGAAGCTTCAAACTGTCATTGAAATCCTTCATGCAGAAGCGCGGTTCGAACGCCATCGTTTCGCGCGGCAAGGGCATGAAGAAGAAGTACGCGCGGCTTTTTGCCAACATAGAGCGACGCTACGGCGTGCCAGCCGGCCCGCTGATCGCCATATGGGGCATGGAGACCGGCTTCGGCGGCTTCCTTGGCAATCAGAACATCCTGTCCGCAGTGGCCACGCTCGCTTATGACTGTCGGCGCTCGGAGTTTTTCACCGGACACCTCTATGGCGCACTGACGATGGTCGATCGCGGCATGCTGGACCCCAACGCCAGGGGCGCGGCGCATGGAGAGATCGGGCAGACGCAGTTCCTCCCCGGAAACGCCCTCAAATACGGCGTCGACGGCGACGGGAACGGCCGCGTCGACATGATCCGCTCCTCCGCCGACGCACTCGCTTCCACGGCAAACTTCCTGCGCGCGCACGGTTGGCGTGCCGGTGCCGGCTATCAGCCGGGCCAACCCAACTTCCGCGCCATCCAGGGCTGGAACGCAGCCAGCGTCTATCAGCAGGCGATTGCCATCATGGCCAAGGAAATCGATGGGTGAGAATCGTTCCGCGTAGCGCTCGGAAAGCCAACGATTTGGCTTTTCGCGCGACGAACGCCCGGAGCCGTAGTGAAGGGCCGAAAGACTTTAAAAGAAAGTCTCCCCTCTCCTTTCCAAGGCTCACAAAAAAGCCGGCATCACAGCCGGCTTTTTTAATATCGAAGCATCAAAAAGCGGCCTGTCAGCGCCCCCGTTTCCGCGCCGCCAATGTGCGCAACCGCAACGCGTTCAGCTTGATGAACCCGGCTGCGTCCTTCTGATCGTAAGCGCCCTGGTCGTCTTCGAAAGTCACGAGCGCGTCCGAATAGAGCGATTTGTCGGACTTGCGGCCGGTCACGATGACATTACCCTTGTAGAGTTTCAGGCGCACCTCGCCTTCCACGTCCTCCTGGCTCTTGTCGATGGCCGCCTGAAGCATCTCGCGCTCGGGCGAGAACCAGAAGCCGTTGTAGATAAGCTCGGCATAGCGCGGCATCAGCTCGTCCTTGAGGTGTGCCGCACCACGATCAAGCGTCACGGACTCCATCGCCCGGTGCGCTTCCAGCAGGATGGTGCCGCCCGGCGTCTCGTAGACACCACGCGACTTCATGCCGACAAAGCGGTTCTCCACAAGGTCGATGCGGCCGATGCCATTATCGCGGCCAAGATCGTTCAGCGCCTTGAGCAACGTTGCCGGCGACATTGCTTCGCCATTGATCGCGACGGCATCGCCCGCCTTGAAGGAAACCGTGATCTCGGTCGGTTCGTCGGGCGCGTCCATCGGCGAGACGCTGCGCTGATGCACATACTCCGGCGGCTCGACCCACGGGTCCTCGAGCACCTTGCCCTCGGATGAGGAATGCAGAAGATTCGCGTCGACCGAGAAAGGTGCCTCGCCCTGCTTGTCCTTCGGCACCGGAATCTGATGAGCCTCGGCGAAGTTGATGAGATCGGTGCGCGACTTGAACTCCCAGTCGCGCCAGGGCGCGATCACCTTGATGTCGGGATTGAGCGCATAGGCGGAAAGCTCGAAACGCACCTGGTCGTTGCCCTTGCCCGTCGCGCCATGCGCGATGGCGTCGGCACCGGTTTCGGCCGCGATGTCCACCAGCCGCTTGGAGATCAGCGGACGGGCAATCGACGTGCCGAGCAGGTAGATACCCTCGTAGACCGCGTTGGCGCGAAACATCGGGAAGACGAAGTCACGCACGAACTCCTCGCGCACATCCTCGATATAGATTTCCTTGATGCCGAGCATCTCGGCCTTCTTACGCGCCGGCTCAAGCTCGTCGCCCTGGCCAAGATCGGCGGTGAAGGTCACCACTTCGGCACCCAGCTCGGTCTGGAGCCATTTGAGGATGATCGAGGTGTCGAGACCGCCCGAATAGGCGAGCACGACCTTTTTCACGTCTTTGAGTTTCGTCATGGTCTTTCCCGATATGAGAAGCTCGGCATGGCCGGCCGGCTCCGTACACCGGAGCCCCTGAAGTCGAGGCGACTAATATCAGGAATGACGGCGCGGGCAAGGCCAGACCCGGCAAATGAAAGGGACCACGCCGCTTCCGGCATGGCCGGCAGCTTCCACGTGGCCCCACGCAGCCCCCATGCAGAATACGATCAGGCCGCTTCCAGCGTCGCCACTGTCTTCAGCGCCCCGTCCAGCATGTCGCCTTTTTCGTCCTTGAGCGCGGCCTCGCGAAGCCGGCGCAGCCAATCGGCGGCGTCGTCGCGGCCTTCCAGAAGTTTCAAGCCGGACAGGACGCGGTCGAACTTGGAATGGGCGCGCACATGCGTATCGCTATAGCCTTTGATGAGCCGGCGGCAATTGAGGATCTCGACGGCCAGCGCATAGTTGCGGCGTGCCTCGTCGAGCGCCAGCGCATACCAGCGATCCAGATGTGCCTTTTCGACCTGATGGCGCAACAGCGAGCGGCGCCAGGGGCGCAGCGTGCCGATGAACCACAATACACCGAAACCGAGGATGCTGTCGGTGCGGATCCGCCGGCCACGATTGATGCGGCGATCCACCCATTTGAAAAGAGCCGGGCGGTTCTCGATGAAACGGCCGATTCCAGCCGGAAGCGTGCCGCAGAACTCCTCGACGCGCGGGTGGAAAAACTCCGTTACCTGCAGCACATTGGCGTCGTCGACCTTCATTTCCCTGCGGATGCGTTCCGCCCGCGCGGTGCGCGTCTTCAGGTCGGCAACCCGCAGGATGTCATCATAACACATGGCGTTCGCCACATGCTTGGCCGCTGCCTCGCCGAGCGCATGCCCGCGGTCGGGACCGTCCAGTGCCAGAGCCATGTCCAGCCGATCGAGATATTCCGCGCCATATGCAAGATCTTGATAATCGACCACCTTGCGCAACCCGGCCATCGCCATCGCTCCAACGGACTCTGGATATGCTTCGGCACGAGCGGCGAGCGCATTCCACTCCGAGAGCAAGCGCTCCGGTCCCTCCACGGCGGTGCCCTTCCCCGCGGACGGCGCTTCTTCACGCACCTCGCTGGCCTGTTCGCCCGAAACCGTGCGCTCGAACGCCTTGCCGAAAGCCGCGAGGCTGGCCTTCACGCCACGCCCGGAAGCCTCGATGGTTTGCTCGTAGCTTTCGCGCGCAAACGGCAGGGCGCCCGACCCGGCAAGCGCGCCGAAAAGGCTCGACGAGATCACCGATCCCGCTTCCACGGCCACCTTCTCCATATCGAAACAGATATAGCGGCTGGCCGCCTCGCGCGCATTCTTGTGAACGGTTGGTGAATCGGCACGGCCATCGCCCGGCTCGATCTTCTCCGAAACGGCGGCGATGCGGTGCGCGGATGCAATCAGCGTCGTGCGGTCGGGCGTTACGAACCCGCGCATCACCGCCCGCCCCGCCTCCATCAGTTCGGCGGCGATCAGGATGTCTATATCCCCTTGCGCCGGCGCGAGCGAAAAGACCGGTCGGCGTCCGGTATCGGGGCACATCTCGACGTAATAGATCGTTGCGCCCGTGCGCTGGGCCACGCCCGCAACGGATGTGGCCTGGGCGAGATAGCCGTTGCGTTCGGCGACATCCGTTATCCAGTTAGTCAGCACGCCGCCGCCCTGCCCGCCAACGGCGAGAATGGCGAGCTTGATAATCTTCTGGGTTTCTTCGGTCTTGATCGGCTTGGCCATGGAGTTTCTCAAACCTCCCCGAATGTCAGGCGCCGCTTCTCACGGCGAATTTGCAGGAAGCGATTGATGCTACGGCGTATACCGTCGGCGAAGCGGTCCCATCGCCCCGGATTGTGCACGACGTCAGCGCGGTAGAAAGACGGGCACAGTACGGCTGCATCCGCCACTTCGCCGCAATTGCCACAGCCGACGCAGGTATGGTCGATGGCCGCCACCGGATCGTCGCGCAACGGATCGTCGAGCTGCTTGACAGACAGCGACGGACAGCCCGACAGCCGCATGCAGGCGTGATCGCCGGTGCACACATCCTCATCGACACCGAAGCGCGGTTTCACCACTCGCTCGCCGCCGGAAATCGCCTTGGCGGTCTGCGGCTTTTCGCGACGCTGTCTGTTGAGCATGCATTCGGAGGAGGCAACGATCACCTTCGGCCCCTTTTCCTCCGTCGTCAGCGCTTCGCGCAGCGCGGCGCGCACCTTGGTCACGTCATAGGTGCGGTCGATATGTCGAACCCATTTCACGCCCATGCCCTTCACCGCATCCGTGATCGGATGCTTGGTCGACTTGGTGGGATTGTCGGCGCGCGAGGACAGAATGTCCTGCCCACCCGTGGCCGCCGAATAGAAATTGTCGACAACGAGAATGACGCCGTCATTCTCGTTGAAAACCGCGTTGCCGATAGAGGATGTCAGTCCGTTGTGCCAGAACCCGCCATCGCCGACGAAAGAGATTGAGCGCCGCTTGGCGTCGGGCGAGTTGAAGGCGGAAGCCGAAGCCGGTCCGAGACCATAACCCATGGTCGTCGCGCCGAGTTCGAAGGGCGGCATGATCGAAAACAGATGGCAGCCGATATCCGACGAGATGTGATGCGGTCCAAGCTCCTGTTCGATCAGCTTGGTGGCTGCGAAAATAGGGCGCTCCGGGCAGCCGGTACAAAAGCCGGGCGGGCGCCCCGGAACGACCTTGGCGAGATCGGCCGCAAGCGTGTTCTCCCCCGACGCGTTGGGCGCCAGAACCTGTGCCGTCAGCAGTTCCGGCGCATTGGCGCGCAGATAGGCACTGATCCCGTCGAGCATCACCTGGCCGGTATACTCGCCAGCCATGGGCAGAATGTCCTTGCCGAGAATTCGGGTGTCGAGCCCCTTCTTGTGCATCAGCGATGCGATCGCCTGCTCGAGATAGTTGGGCTGCCCCTCCTCCACGATCAGCACGGAATCCTTGTCCTCGCAGAAGCCGATCACCTCATCGTCGATCAGCGGATAGACGGCATTGAGCACATAGAGCGGCACATCCGTCTCGCCATACATATCGGCCAGCCCGATGCGTTGCAGCGCACGGATGACGCTGTTGTACATGCCACCCTGCAGAACGATGCCGGCCTTGCCCCGTCCAGGACCGAAGAATTCGTTGATCTTGTGCGAGCGGATGAAGTCGACCGCCGCCGGCATGCGCTTTTCCACCTTCTCCTTCTCGTGCAGAAACGAGGCTGGCGGCAGCACGATGCGGTTGGTGTCGCGGCGCGGATTCTCCAAGGCGTCCGCGACCGTCATTCCGGGCCGCTTGTTGTCCCTGGTTTCGAAGCTGCCAGTCACGTGGCAACTGCGGATGCGCACCATCAGCATGACCGGCGTGTTGGAGATCTCCGAAAGCTCGAAACCATCCTCCACCGCCTTGACGATGGAGGGCAGATTGGGTCGTGGGTCGAGCAGCCAGACCTGGCTTTTCATGGCAAACGGGTGGCTGCGCTCCTGCATGATCGAAGAGCCCTCGCCATAATCCTCGCCGACGATGATAAGCGCGCCGCCGGTTACGCCGCCGGAAGCGAGGTTGGCCAATGCGTCGGATGCGACGTTGAGGCCGACCGCGGACTTGAAGGTACAGGCGCCACGGATGGGATAGTGAACGGAGGCCGCCAGCATGGCGGTCGCCGTCGCCTCCGAAGCGCTGGCTTCGAAATGCACACCAAGTTCGCCCAGTATGTCCTGCGCATCCGCCAGCACATCCATCAGGTGGCTGATGGGCGCGCCCTGGTAACCGCCGACATAGCCCACGCCACACTGCAGAAGCGCCTTGGTGATGGCGAGAATCCCTTCGCCGTGAAAGGTTTCTCCGGCGCCGAGACGAAGCTTCTGGACCTCTTTCACAAACGAACGTTCAGCCATGGTACATTCTCCCGTCGCGTGCGCGGCAGTCGTCACCACCGCGCCGGCTGCTAGAAATTGTGTTTTCGGATGTTGCCGAGGATCTTCTGAAGCGTGGCGACGAACGCTGCATACTCCGCCTCATCGACGTCGTTGAACATCTCGGCAAACGCTTCGTGCATGGCCGGCCATGCGCGGTTGAACTCGTCTCGTCCCTTGTCGGTCAGGAAGATTTTCCGGGTGCGACTGTCATCCTGGCAGGCCTCGCGCCGCACAAGACCCTGCGTTTCCAATGCGTCGAGCGTGCGGCTCATGGTCGACTGCTCGATCACTGTATAAACGGAGAGTTCGTTGATCGACATCCCGTCGCCGACGGCGAGGACCGCGAGCGCACGCACCTGCGGCACCGTTAGTCCCTGCCGGCGCAAGTCCTGCCGCAATGTCGCATTGTAGCGCCCCATAATGCGATTCATGAGGTAAGGCGCAAATTGCTGGAGCCCCATTTGGCCCAGCGTTTGAATTCTCGAATTCCTGCTATCCAAGCGCTCGTCCATCAAAGCTTCTCCGCCAACAGATAACCCGAACCCCCGCCCAGCCCTGCACCGGGATGCGTCGACGCACCGATGTGATAAAGGCCTTCGATCGATGTCCGGTGATTGACGCTGGACTTGAACGGACGCCATAAAAACGACTGATCGACCGTCGAAGAACCGCCATAGGGATCGCCACCCACCAGATTGATGTTCATTGCCTCCAGATCGGCAGGCGAATAGGCACGACGGGAAATGACGGTGTCCGAAAAACCGTCGATGTGCCGGTTCAGGATTGCTTCCACCCGGTCTGCATAGTCTTCCCGCAGTTCTTCTGTCCATTCGCCCTTGGTCGGAACCTGAAGCTTTCCCGCCGCGTCGCCGCGCACGACACGCGGTGCCTCCGGCAATTGAAGCCAGAGGATCGCCTTTCCCGGCGGGCAGCGCGTCGGGTCGAGCGCATGCGGTTGCCCGACACAGATTGTGGGCTCCTCCGGCAACATGCCGCGCAGCGCCTCGTTACATGCCTTTGAGACGGCATCGAGCCCGGAGGTCAGATGAAGTAGCGCCACATCGCCAAGCCCCTCACCGCGCCATTGCGGCGGCCGGTCGAGCGCATAATGAAGCTGGAAGTTTCCCTTGCCATAGCGATAGCGTTTCACCGCTTCGGCAACGGCGCCGGGTTGCGGGGTCGTTTTGAGGAGGCGGCCATAGAGCTGATCCGGCGTGACCGAACAGGCCACCGTCGCCGCATGGATCGTTTCGCCGGAAGCCAGCCGAACGCCGCGCGCCCTGCCGCCTTCTGTCAAAACCTCATCGACGTCAGCGCCTGTGCGGATTTCACCGCCCTGTTCTTCGATCAACCCGCGAAACGCCTGGAGCAATGTCGCAGCGCCACCCTTGGCGATGGGCGCGCCGGCCGCTTCGAGCGCAAAGGCGATCACCTTGCTGATCTGACCGGAGAACGTGTCCTCGGGGCCCAGTCCCGCGTGCAGCGCCCAGGGCGCCCAGAGCGCCCTTGCCGTTTCGGACCGGTATCCGCCCTCAAGCCAGCTTCGCGCGGGCGTCAAGGCCTCCCCAAAGAAGGCGGCCAACTGCCTCGGGCCCCGCCGCCAGGCCTCGCGGGCCAGAAGCCGCGCCGTGGCCAAGCTCCACACCCGGCCCCCGAGCAACCCGAAGATCAGACCGGCATTTTCTTCCACAGAGACAACATCCCGGTTGTAACGCTCGCCCTCGCCCGCAGCCAGGGCATTGAATGCCGCGATGTTGGCCTGCCGATCGCGCCGATGGATGAAGAAGCTGCCATCGGCGCGCAGAACGCCAGTCGGAGTATCGGTATTGCAGAATTCCAGCCCGTGCCGCGCCAGATCGTCGGCAAGCGCGGCATAGGCCGGCGATGTGACAAACAGGACGAAGGTCGTCGCCATCACATCGTGAACGAATCCCTCCTCGGTGATCGCCTCGGTGCGCAAGCAACCACCAATGCGATCGTTACGCTCAAGCACCAGAACGCGCCGGCCCTTGCCGCCGAGACACGCGGCGGCAACCAGCGCATTGATGCCACTACCAACGATGATCGTGTCGGGATTCGACATAAAGTACTCGGCTCAGTTCCTGGAGACCAGCGCCAGCACGCGGCAAGGGCTTCCCGTGCCGTGCTCGATCTTCAAAGGCGCCGCCACCAGGATCGCACCTTTCGGCGGCAGTTTGTCTAGATTGGAAAGGCTGGCCAGGCCGTAGCGATTGGCCTTATGCAGCATATTATGCGCCGGGAACGGCGGCTCCATCGTTGCGGCCTGACCGGCGTCCGTGCCGATGGTCTCGCTGCCCCAACCGACAATTCCTTTCGCCAAAAGATACTCGATCGCTTCGGCTGTCGGCCCGGGCGAATGCGGACCGGTCTCATCGGCATTGAGAAAACCCTCCTCCGAACCGTTCCGCTTGTACCAGTCGCTGCGCAAAACCACCCATTCGCCCGACTGAATCTCGCCGTGCTCAGCCTCCCAGGCCTGGATATGATCGACCGTAAGCAGAAAATCCGGGTTCTCCGCAGTCTCTTTCGAGCAGTCGATCACATTGACCGGCGCCACGAAATTCTTCGGGTCGATCGTGTCGGTTGAACCATCGGGGTGATCGCGGCCGGTAATCCAGTGGATCGGGGCGTCGAAATGGGTCCCGGAATGCTCGCCGAGCTTCAGCCAATTCCAGGCCCACCAGGGACCCTTGTCGTCATACTGCGAGATCTTGTGAATCTCGATCTTCGGTGTATCGACCGCAAGTTCCGGCGGCAGCTTGAGAAGCGGGGTATTCGGACCCAATACGGCAGACAGGTCCACGACCTCGATCTTGCCGGAAAGCAATTGGCTCGCAATTTCACCGATGGTGGACTGGCTCATGTTTCTGCTCCTCCCAGAGACGTTTTCGACCGCGGGGAAACGGCCACGCGCGGCCACACCCGGTCTAATCGAAAAAGAATGCATATGCAAATAATAACCGACGCGGTTCCATTGATCGGGAGTTCCCGCTTTCCCTAAGCGGGTTCTCCGAAACTTCGGTGAAGTCAACGAAGAAAACGATGCCAAGCATATCTTTTTGTCCACGCGCCTCGGTCGTCGAACACCCTCGGGAAGGAGAAATAATATGCATATGAATTGAAATAACCCTGCATCGAATGCGTGGACGGTTTCGCCCTACCGAGACATCGCTCGACAGAACCGTCCGTTCAAGACCGCGCGGCTAGCCGAGGCGAGGAACGATGACGGCCTTCTTCTTTTCCCGTGCCCTGCACGATCTGCTGTGATATCCAGCCGACATGGCACAGAAGAAAGCGCACGAAGTTGATCGCTGGCTTGCAAAGCCCGAGCAAGCCTATCGCATCGTTCTGATTTACGGCCCCGATCGCGGGCTCGTCAGCGAGCGCGCCAGGCGTTTCGCGGCAAGCACGGGCCTGCCACTGGACGATCCCTTCACCGTGGTGCGTATCGAGGCGAATGAGGTCGAGCAGCAGCCCGGACGGCTCGCCGACGAGGCCCAGACCGTGCCGATGTTCTCCGATCAGCGCCTCATCTGGGTGAAAAGCGCGGGAAACCAGAAGGCCCTGGTCAACGATGTTTCGACGCTCATTGCCGAAACGCCAGCGGATTGCGTCATCCTTATAGAAGGCGGAGACCTCCGCAAGGGCGCTTCACTGCGTTCGACGGTCGAGCGCGGCGCGAGCGCCATGGCCCTGCCGTGCTACGCAGACGACGGTCGCGGCATCGACGCCGTAATCGACGAGACCCTGGGTGCCGCCAATCTGAAAATCTCTCTAGAGGCCCGCCAGCTCCTGAAAGCCAATCTCGGTGGCGACCGGTTGGCGACACGCGGTGAATTGGAGAAACTCACGCTTTATTGCGCCGGCGCCAGCGAGGTAACCGCCGAGGACATCCGGCTGCTCATCGGCGACGTTGCGGGTTTGAGCAGTGACGAGGCCGTAGATGCAGTGATTTCAGGCGGTTTTCAAGCGTTCGACAGCGCCTTTCAGCGCTTTCTGGCGGCGGGCAACCCGCCTTTTCTTGTGCTTTCGGCAGCACTTCGACAAATCCATGCACTGCAAATCATGCGGCAGGCAATGGACAGCAAAGGCGTGTCGGCCAGCACGGCGGTTGCCGGCGCCAGGCCTCCGGTTTTCTTCTCACGCCGCAAAACCGTCGAGAATGCTCTGGGTCGCTGGAACAGCAAAGCCCTGCAGAATGCCGCAGAACGTCTTCAGGCCACGATATTGCGAACGCGCCAAAAGCCGGGGCTGGCCGGATCGATTGCCCGCCAGGCATTGCTCGCGCTGACGGTTGAAGGCGCCCGCGCCCGCCGTTGACCCGGTATCAACCGGGCAGCTTACTGAGTTCGCTCGAAGAATTGCGATGACATGGGGACGACCTCTCACTGCTGAAGAAGGCGGCACAACTCGTCAAGCTGCTCCAGCGATCGGTAGGCGATCCGCATTTCTCCTCCGCGCTCCTTGTGATTGATCACCACCTTGAGACCGGTCCGGTCACTCAATAGCTTCTGCAGCGCCAGGGTGTCGGCATCCTTGTCCTTCTTGGGCGGCCGGGGAGCTTTCTCCTCTCCCTGCGGTGCCGCGGCGAGCGCTTCCGCCTGGCGCACCGACAGCCCGTCCTCCACGATGCGCCGAGCCAGGCCAACGGGATCGTCCGCCGTCACCAGCGTTCGCGCATGCCCGGCGGAAAGAGAGCCGTCGACGATCAAATCGCCGATTGCATCCGGGAGCTTCAAAAGCCTCAGCGTGTTGGCGACATGGCTTCGGCTCTTGCCTATGACCTGGCCGAGATCGGCCTGCGTATAACTGTGCTCGTCAATCAGTTGCTGATAGCCGCGGGCCTCTTCCAATGCGTTGAGATCCGCGCGCTGGACGTTCTCGATGATCGCCAGTTCCAGCGCCGCCTTGTCGTCCACCTCGCGCAGAATCACCGGCACGTCGGACAGTCCCGCACGCTGCGCGGCCCGCCAGCGGCGCTCGCCCGCAATGATCTCGAACCGACCCGGTGCATCGCCTGAACGCACGACAACGGGCTGCACGATACCGTGCTCGCGGATGGACTGCGCAAGATCGGCCAACTCGCCTTCGGCAAACTGTCGGCGAGGATTGCGCGGATTGGGAGAAATGAACTCGATGGGCACCGAGCGGTCGGCGCGCACAGTCTCCTTTTGCTCGGTTTCCGGTTTGTCCATCTCGCCGATCAGCGCGGCAAGTCCACGTCCCAGACGTTTGCGTGAAGGATCTTCATTCATGTCACAACACCATCAACCACAAAACTGACTCTTCCTGAGGCTTCTTCCATTGTCCGACATCACGCGGCCCGCAATCGGCGCTCACGGCGGATCACTTCCGACGCAAGCTGCAGATAGGCCTGACTGCCGGAACACTTCAGATCATAAAGGATCGCCGGCTTGCCATAGGATGGCGCTTCCGAAACACGAACATTGCGCGGAATGATCGTATCGTAGACCGCATCTCCCATATGCGCCCGCACATCCTCGACCACCTGATTGGCGAGATTGTTGCGCCGATCGAACATGGTGAGAACAATGCCCTGAATGCCGAGATGCGGGTTGATGGAACCGCGCACCTGTTCAACGGTTTCCAGAAGCTGGCTCAAACCCTCAAGCGCAAAGAACTCGCACTGCAGGGGAACGAGGATGGAGTCGGCCGCCGCCATCGCGTTCAACGTCAGAAGATTGAGCGAAGGCGGGCAATCGACAAGCACGTAGGAGTAAGGAATTCCATCTTCATTCAATGCGTTACGCAGTTTCAGCACACGATCCGGCGCGCTCGAAATTTCCATCTCGATCCCCAGAAGATCGAGCGTGGATGCCACGATGGAAAGACCCGGAACGGCCGTTTCCATGGCCGCCTCCATCACACCGGCATTGCCGGTCAGCACATCGTAGGAAGAAACCATACGCTGCTCGCGATCAATGCCGAGTCCGGTGCTGGCATTGCCTTGTGGGTCGAGATCGACAACCAGAACGTTTTCACCGATGGCGGCGAGCGCCGTTGCCAGATTTATGGCCGTGGTCGTTTTACCCACACCGCCCTTCTGGTTTGCGACCGTGATGATTCGCGTACGGCTGTTCATCGCTGCTGCTACCCCGAATTGACTGTACCAGAAGGTTTTGCGGCGGCACCCGGCTATCGCCGGGCTGGATTGCGCACTTCGAGAATAATGGCTGCCGCATCAACCTTATCTTCATGTTCTACCAGATCGAATCGCCACGTGTTACCGCTTTCTTCCACTTCGCGGCGGTAATCCCGCCCTTTGTGAAAGAGGCCTCTTGCCCCTTTGCTCAACCAAGGCTCCGTCAACTCTATCAACAGCGGGAGCGGCGCGAGGGCGCGTGCGGTGACGATTTGCGGCGTTTGAACCAATCCATGGCAGTCTTCGATCCGCTTGGCGTGAACGCGGGGCGTGATGCCCACTTCATTTAAAGCAGAGACAAGAAACGACGCTTTCTTTCGATTGCTCTCGATCAAATGAACCGCCGAATCGCGTTTTTCGGCCAGAAGAATAGACATGATCGCCCCGGGGAAGCCGCCACCGGATCCGACGTCCAGCCACGTCAATGCGTCCGGTTCGAGGCTTAAAAGCTGTGCGCTGTCAAGGATATGGCGCTCCCAAAGCGCTTCCAGCGTCGAGGGCGCCGCCAGATTGATGTGTCTGGACCAGCGCCGGAATATCTCCTCGAACGCAACCAAACGGTCGAATGTTTCACGTGAAACCGGTCCGGAAATGTCGACGAGCCGCGAATACTTCGCCGTGTCCATCAGGCGGCGCCCTGTTTGAGCTCGTTCTGACGCAAAGTCGCAATGATCAGCGCCAGCGCGGCCGGTGTCATTCCGTCGATACGCTGCGCATCGGCAATGTTACGCGGGCGCTTGGCCGCAAGTTTCTGCTTCAACTCGTTGGACAGTCCTGGGATGGTGTCGAACGGCAGATCCTCGGGGATCAAACGGGCTTCTTCGCGCCTCAGCATCGCGGCGTCGCTGCCCTGTCGCTCAAGATAAACAGCGTAACGCGCCTCGGTTTCGATCTGCTCTGCGATCTGAGATGGGATATCCAAGAGCTCCGGCCAGATCCTGACGAGGCGGTTCATGTCGATGTCCGCGTAGGATAAGAGATCGTAAGCTGAACGACGAACGCCATCCTTGTTCAGCGCAATTCCATGCTTCGCTGCTTCGTTTGGGCTAAAACCATGATTTTTCAACAGAAATCTAGCCTTATTCAATGCGTCCTGCATAGCTTTGAAGCGGTTTTGGCGCTCTTGAGAGGCGATACCAAGCTCCATGGCCAACGGTGTCAACCGGACATCGGCGTTGTCAGCGCGTAGGGAAAGCCGATACTCCGCACGCGATGTGAACATGCGATAGGGTTCACTGACGCCCCGCGTCACGAGGTCGTCCACGAGGACACCAATATAGGCGTCCGCACGGCTTAGCACGACCATGCTCGCGCCGGACGCAGAGCGGGCGGCATTGACGCCGGCGAGAACGCCTTGAGCCGCCGCTTCCTCATAGCCTGTCGTGCCATTGATCTGACCGGCCAGGAACAAACCTCTCACCCGCCGCGCCTCGAGCGTCGGCTCGAGATCCCTTGGGTCGACATGATCATACTCGATCGCATAGCCGGGCTGTATCATCTTCGCCTGCGCCAGACCCGGTATTGTCCTCAGGAGTGCAAGCTGCGCATCCTCCGGAAGCGATGTGGAGATGCCATTTGGATAGACAGTGTGATCGTCCAGTCCTTCCGGCTCGAGAAAGATCTGATGTCCCTCCCGGTCGCCGAATTTCACGATCTTGTCTTCAATCGATGGGCAATATCGCGGACCGACACCGTCGATGGCTCCCGAATACATGGCTGAGCGATGCAGATTGTCGCGGATGACCGCATGGGTTTCCGCCGTGGTGCGGGTAATTCCACACTCGACCTGGCGGTTGACAATTCGATCCGTCAACAACGAAAAGGGCACTGGGTCGGCGTCGGCCGGCTGCATATCCAACGACGCCCAATCGATTGTGCGGCCGTCGAGACGCGGCGGCGTTCCCGTCTTGAGCCGGCCAAGCCGAAAACCCGCCGTCTCCATGGACAATGACAGCCGCTCCGCCGCCTTCTCATTCATCCGGCCGGCCGGTATCGTCTTCTCGCCAATATGGATCAAACCCCGCAGAAACGTTCCCGTCGTAAGCACCACCGAGCCGCAAACAAGGTGCCTCTCTCCCGAAACAACCACGCCTGAAATTCTTCCCGCGTCGACCACCAGTTCCAGCGCTTCGCCTTCAATCACTTCAAGATCGTTCTCGGACCGGATGGCCTCCTGCACCGCCAGACGGTACAATTTACGGTCGGCTTGCGTCCTCGGACCCCGAACGGCCGGACCCTTACGACGATTGAGCAAGCGAAACTGGATGCCGGCCGCATCCGCTGCACGCCCCATAATTCCATCGAGCGCATCCACTTCGCGAACGAGATGTCCCTTTCCGAGACCGCCAATAGCTGGATTGCACGACATGGCACCAATCGTGTCGAAGCGCAGCGTGAGGAGCGCAGTGCGCGCGCCACTGCGCGCGGCCGCAGATGCAGCTTCAGCACCGGCATGACCACCGCCAATCACGATCACATCGTAGGTCTCGTTCTTCATGAATCAGGTCCGTAAGTCGATAACATCCCGGGCGACGATACCAGGGAGCCAGGCAATGACAGGCATTGGAGTGGACCGACACATGTCCTGTTCTGGCTGGACAGTCAAGAGATTAGCCCCGCGTTCGTTTCACGTGAAACATTGTTGCGCGCGATCATGACGCTCACACGCGTGTTTCACGTGAGTCACGCACGCACATCGCCGGCGGCTGTTTCACGTGAATCACCGTTCCCAGTTCTATCTTCGATGTTTCACGTGAGTCACTTCCCGATACAGAATTGCGAGAAAATCGTATCGAGCAGGTCCTCAACGTCGATGGTGCCCGAAATGCGCCCCAGCGCATTCGCCGCCAATCGCAGTTCTTCGGCACGAAGCTCCAACGGAAGATCGCGCCTGGATGCTGCGATATCCATATGCCTCGCTGCTTGCTGGATGAGGTGTAGGTGCCGCTCGCGAAACGGCAAGGTTTCCATGGCACCCCGGATTGTTTGCGATACCTGCTTCTCAATGTCCGAAAGCAAGGCCTCCATTCCTTCCCCGGTGCGAACCGATATCGATAGATCGTACCCATCGAGACCATCGCGACGATCCATCAGATCGATTTTGCTTCCGATCCGCCTGTGTGGGATCTCCGGTGGCAGATCAACGGAGACGGGCGCGCTGCAATCCTCCAGTGCAAGAATGAGGTCTGCTTCCCGCGCGCGACTGATTGCGCGGTCGATACCCATCGCTTCAACGCGCCCGGGATTCTCCCGGATACCGGCAGTGTCCGTAACGATCACTTTTGCGCCACCGATGTCGAGAGCGACTTCAAGCAGATCGCGCGTCGTGCCTGGCTCTTCTGTCACAATAGCGACGTCGCGCCGTGCGAGCGCATTCAAGAGGCTCGATTTGCCTGCATTCGGCGCTCCGAGTATGACCACGCGAAATCCATCGCGGATGATCTCCGCCTTCCGATAGCCTTCCCCGTGCTTTTCGAGCGATGACCGCAGCTGCGAAACTTCACGCCAGATTTCATCGGCAACCGATCCGGGGACGTCCTCTTCATCCGAAAAATCCAGTTCCGCTTCGATCATCGCACGCGCATGTATCAGTGTGCGGCGCCATCCATCATAGAGAGCTTTATGGCGTGTTTGTGTGTTGGCCAGCGCGAAGCGTCTCTGCGTTTCGGTCTCCGCTGCAACAAGATCGGAAAGCGCCTCGGCTTCCGTAAGGTCGAATTTCCCA
>ENA-ORCW01000461-ORCW01000461.1-marine-metagenome-genome-assembly--contig:-NODE-461-length-24495-cov-3.025023_pt1 | contig 24495 bp, 21 predicted proteins | sample MGYA00237784_ERZ508517 | MGnify/ENA primary metagenome ERZ508517 (study PRJEB26187, sample SAMN06268979) | marine metagenome | isolation source: Tt ae E1 feedstock associated aerobic enrichment on... | reverse complement strand
AACTCCCAGGCGCAGGCGCCCTGCAGGGCGGCCTCCAGTTCCTCCTCCGCGGCGCTGTCGCGGGCCAGGAGCAGGTTCTCCCGGACCGTCCCCTCGAAGAGGAAGGGATCCTGGGCCACGTGGCCGATGCGGGTATGGATGTCCTCGAGGGCGAACTCGCGAATGTCGGTGCCGTTGATGGTGACGGATCCGCCGATGACGTCATAGGTCCGCATGGCCAGGTTGGCCACGGTGCTTTTGCCGGCGCCGGTATGACCGACCAGGGCGGTCACCTTCCCGGGGGGAAGCTCCAGATTGAAGTCGGAGAGCACGTCGGGCCGGCCCGGGTACTGGAAATTGACCTGGTTGAAGCGGACCTGCAGCGGGGGATCGGGGAACGGCCTGGGGTTGGCGGGTGATTCCACCTCCACCTCGGCGTCGAGGATTTCAAAGACGCGGTCTCCCGAGGCCTTGCCGGCGGCCAGCATGTGGTTGATGCCGTGCAGCTGCCCGAGGGGCATGTAAAGCATGTTGGCGTACATCAGGAAGGCGATCAGTTCGGGAAAGCCGAAATTGCCCTGCCCGGTGAAAATCATCCAGCCCCCGATCCCGATGACGGCCACCGTGCCGAGGTTGGTCATCATGGTGGTGGTGGGATTGTAGGCCGCCCAGCGGAACATGGCCCGGAGGGTGCGTGAGCGCAGCAGTTCGGCCTTCCGGTCGAAGCGTTCCCCCTCCCGCTTCTGCAGGGCGAAGGTCTGGATCAGGCGGTTTCCCTGGATATCCTCCACCAGGAGGCTGTTCAGGTCCCCCGCCGATTCCCGGACGTTCTTCCAGACCTTGCGGGATCCGCGGGCGTAGTAGATGCCCATCACGATGAGGATCGGAACCGGCAGGAAGACGAAGCCGGCCAGGACCGGATTGGTGATGAAAAGCATGACCGTGACCCCGACAATCATGACCAGGGCTCTTCCGCCCAGCTCGGTCCCGTCCAGGAGGGCCCGCTCGACGGCCATCACGTCCTCAATGACCCGCGAGGAGATTTCCCCTGATTTGCGCTGGTCGTAGAAGGAGACCGGCAGGACCAGGAGCTTCTGGTGAATGTCCCGGCGCATGTCGAAGAGGACCTTCTGCTCCAGGGTGTTGTTGAAGACGATCCGCAGGCCGTTGAGAATTTCGCTTCCGAGGTAGAGGGCGACGATGAGGAGGATCCCGTAGACAAGGGTTGAGGATGAGCTGGCTCCCTCGATTCCCTTGAGGATGTTCTGGATCAGGCGCGGGATGGCGATGGTCATCAGGGTCATGCCGATGGCCAGCAGCTGGACCAGGCCGAAGAGGCCGGGGTACCGGAAAAGGTATTTGGAAACGCGCCAGATTACTTTCATGAGCGGGTGCGGCGGAAGTCGCCATCCGGGACGTTTCCGCAGAGTCCGGAAATTGTCAAAGTGGTTTTGGAATTCAACCGCTGATCCACACTTTACAACAGGTCAAAGCGGGCCTTTCCTGAACGGATGACCGAGGAAAACCTGGGCCCGACCGGGGCCATCTGCCGGGATTTGCCGTCCCCCTACATTCCGCACCCGCCGACCGGCCTGCTGCACCTGCCGCGCTTTATCGCCAAGATCCGCAAGCACCTCAAGGGGGAGCTTCCAGCGTCCTACCAGCGTAACTTCTGCCGGGGCTTCGACCGTTTTCTGTGCCTGCACCTGGGGATCGACCCGGAAACGGTGATCCGGATTGTCGACGAGTGCGGCGAGGATGACGCGGCCATCGACGCCTGTCTGGCGGAGACATTGCCGGAGGACCTCCGGGTGCACAAGTGGAACCGGGAACTGGTCCAGAAGGGGATGAGCGAAATGGGCCGGGAAACCCTGCAGCAGGCCAAGGACAGGATGGGTGCCGGGGACCGGACGGATCTGCTTTCCTTCGCCGACATGATCGACTTTGACGAGGGCCGCATCCCCTGATAGGAATTTGCTTATCTGGAAAAGACCATGAAAGAGGGAATCGCCTATTCCAAGCTGGGCCTTTGTGCGCGCGAGGGGGAATCTGTCATCACCCGGCTGATGGCCGACAAGCTGAGCCATCCGGAGATGCTTTCCCTGGCGGCCGGCTTCACGGACAACCTGGTCCTGCCGGAGGACCTGGTCCTGAAGGCCAGTGTCCGGCTGGGCGAAAGCGGACACAAGACCCACCTCCAGTACGGGATGAACCGGGGTCATCCGGAGCTGCGGAAATGGATTGTCGAGCTCCTGCGCAGTTATCCAGGCGAGGGCCATCTTGATTTGAACCCGGAGCAGGTCATTGTCACCAACGGATCCCAGCAGGGCCTCTACATCCTGGTCCAGATGCTGTGCGATCCGGGCGATATTGTGCTCGTCGAGAGCCCCAGCTATTTTGTCTTCCTGGAGCTCCTGAAGGGCCTCGGGGTGCGCGCCGTTTCGATGCCTTGCGACGATTCGGGCCGGATCGACATCGAGGGCACTGAAGCTCTTCTGGAATCCCTGCGCGACAACGGCGAGCTGGATGCGGTGCGGATGGTTTACCTGATGGGCGCTTTTGCCAATCCCTCCACGCTCTGCCTGGACGAGCCGACCAAGACCGGCCTGGCCCGTTTGTTGCGCTCCCTCCAGCGGCCGGTCCCGGTGGTCGAGGACATGGCCTACCGGGAGCTTTACTTTGAGCAGCCGTTCCCGGCCCGCTCTATCCTGGCCCTTGAGGAATGGGGCGATCATCCCGTCATTTATGCCGGAACCTTCACCAAGCCCTTCGCCACCGGTCTCAAGATCGCCTTCAGGGTCAGCCGGGACACGGAGTGCCTGGACACGGTGGCCAAGATCAAGGGCCACCAGGATTTTGGCTCCGCCAACTACACGCAGTCGATTATCGCCTCCCTGATTCCCACCCGGGAATACAAGGAGCACCTGATCAGGGTCCGCGCCCATTACCGGGACAAGCGGAATGTCCTGGAGGAAGGGCTGGTCCGGCACGGCCTCAGGGAGGCCGGCTGGAAGTGGGAGCAGCCGCAGGGCGGCCTCCTCCTGTGGGCCCGGGGACCGGCAGGGACTGACACCCGCATGGGATCCCCCTTTCATCGCCTCTGCGTGGAGAAGGAAATCATGTATGTCCCGGGCGACCTGTGCTTCGCTGAAGAGAAGCCCTGGAACTGCGTGCGCCTCAGCTTCGGCGCCCTGGAACGGAGCCTGATTCCGGAAGCTGCCCGGCGTTTCTGCGAGGCGGCCCTGGATGCGGGACCGTAAAGGCGGCTACTGCCGGCCGATCCCGTAACGGGCGGGATCCATACCGCGCTGGCGCAGGGCGGCGGCCAGCGACTTCAGGTCCAGCCTGGCTCCGGGCAGGATGCCCTTCTCCTGATACCATCCGGCAGCCATCTCGAGGGCATACTGGGCCTGGTCGGTATTGGAGCGGGTGCGGGTCGTGTCGAAAGGATGCATGTGGTGAATTTCCAGAAGAATGCCCTCACTGTCGAAGAAGGCGATATCCAGTGGAAGAGGGGTGTTGGCCATCCAGAAGCTCATCTGGCGGGGCTGGCGATAAGGGAAAATCATGCCGCTGTCCTCCGGCAGGCTCTCCCGGTACATCAGGCCCTTGCTCTGCTCGGCAGGGGAAAGGGCCAGCTGAACCTCGATGGCCACCTCATCGATCCTGACGGGAAACCAGGCCGTGACCGGCAGGGGATTGGCCGAGATCGTGTCCTCCTCGGAACAGGCGGTGAAGAACAAGGGCAGGAGGACCAGAAAATAGGGTAGACGCCATTTCATGTACCGACTTAATTACTGCTGCCTTCCGCCATCACAATTTTAAAATCATGAAACAAAAGAAGTCCTCCGGTAGTGAAATTCTCCTTTTCGCGGATTCTGAAGTCAACGCCGACATGCTCTATTTCGGCGGCGTCCATGTTCCGGATCCTTTCATCGCCTTCAGCCACCAGGGGCGGCGCATCGCCGTGGTCAGCCAGCTGGAATTTGCCCGGGTCGGCAAGGAGGGGCGCTTTGACGAGGTCATTTCCCTCGAGGCGGCGGAAGCCGACGCCCGCAAGTCCGCCGGCAAGGAATTCCATCGCCCGGCCACGACCATTGCCAGCCTGGCCCGGCGCTTCGGCATCAAGTCTTTCCGGGTGGCCTCCGATTTTCCCTGCGGGACGGCCTTCGCCCTGCGCGACATGGGTCTCAAGCTGGACGTGGTGGAAGGCTTGCTGATTCCGGAACGGGAATACAAGAGCGACGCCGAGGCGGCCGCCATCAAGGAAGGCAACGCCGCCTCCTCGGCCGGATTCCGTGTCGTGGAAAAACTGCTACGGGCGTCGGAGGTCCGGCGCGGCTATCTTTATCACTCGGGGAAGCGCCTGACCTCGGAGCGGGTCCAGGAAGCGATCGCCGCCGAGTGCCTGAAGCGGGGCGCCATCGCGGCCAATGTCATCGTCGCCGGCGGGGACCAGGCCTGTGATCCGCATTGCCGCGGCTCCGGTCCGTTGCGGGCCGGCGAACTGATCATCGTCGATATTTTTCCCCGGGTCGGTGCCACCGGTTACCACGGGGACATGACCCGGACTTATCTCAAGGGGCGGGCCAGCGAAGCCCAGAAGGACCTTTTCAACACCGTTCTCGAGGCGGAACAGACGGCCCTCAAGGAGCACCGGAGCGGCAAGTCGGCGCGAAAGATATACCAGTCGGTGGTCAAGTTCTTCGAGGACAAGGGGTATCCGACCACTCGCAAGACAGGGGTGCCGGTGGGTTTCATCCACGGGCTGGGACACGGATTGGGGCTGGCTGTGCACGAGCCGCCCCGGGTCAATGCGACCGGCGAACGCCTCCGCAAGGGACAGGTGATCACCGTGGAGCCGGGGCTTTACTATCCCGGCCTGGGCGGGGCCCGGATGGAGGACGTGGTCCGCGTCACGACCGGGGAACCGGAACTCCTTTCCTCGCACCCCTACCGCTGGCAGATCCGCTGAATCCCTACATCCGTTCCAAGGTTTCCAGACCGAGCAGATGGAGGCCGGTCTCAAGGACGACCAGGGTCCGGGAACAGAGCAGGAGCCGCCGGTCGCGGACATCCGACTCGTCGACGATGACCTTGTTGGCGTTGTAGAATGAACTGAAGACGCCGGCCAGTTCGAAAAGGTAGGTGCAGAGGATGTGGGGACGCAGGTCCGACAGGACCAGGTCAATGGTACTGGGAAAGGCCAGCAGTTTGCGGGCCAGGGCTTTTTCCTCGTCGCTGGTGAATTCCGAGGCGGAGGTGAACCGGGCTGATTCCTCAACCCCGGCCCTGCGGAAGATGCTGTGAATGCGGGCCACCGCGTAGAGCAGGTAGGGAGCCGTATTGCCCTCGAAGCTGAGCATCCGGTCCCAGGAGAAGAGGTAATCGCTGGTCCGGTTCTGGGAAAGATCCACATAGCGGATGGCCCCGAGACCCACGGCCCGGGCCACCCTGGCGATGGTTTCCTCGTCGAGGTCCGGGTTCTTTTCCCGGACAATGGCCTCCGAGCGGCTGACCGCCTCGCGCAGGAGGTCCTTCAGTTTGACCGAGCCGCCCTCCTTGGTCTTGATGGGACGCCCGTCCTCTCCGAGGATCGTCCCGAAAGCCACATGTTCCATCCGGGGAACGGGGCGACCCGTCTTCTCCAGCCACTTTCCGGCCGTCAGGAAAAGCTGTTGGAAATGGTCCGACTGGCGGGAGTCGACCACGTAGAGCATGCCGTCGGCATGGAAATGCTCGATCCGGTAGAGAACGGTGGCCAGGTCGGTGGTGGCGTAGTTGCTGGCCCCGTCGGCCTTGCGGATGATGAAAGGCTGTTTGGCGAAGCGCTTGTGCTCCGGGTGGAAGACGACCAGGGCGCCTTCGCTTTCCTCGGCCAGACCGCATTCCTCGAGTTCCCGGCAGACCGCCTCCACCTTGTCCCGGTAGAAACTTTCCCCGAGAACGACATCAAAATGGACGCCCAGTTGCTGGTAGATGTTCTGGAAGGCGTTCCAGCTGACCTCGGTGATGGCGTTCCAGATGGCCAGGTTCTCCGGATCCCCGCCCTGAAGCTTGACCAGCTCCTGGCGGATGGCCCCTGCCTGTTCCGGAGAATCCTTGTAGGCGGCGTGGCCTTCCTTGTAGAGGGCTTCCAATTCGGCCACCGCGGTTTCGCTGTCGGCCTTGGCGGGATCGTAGGCGTTGGCCTTGATGGCCCAGATAAGCATGCCGAACTGGGTTCCCCAGTCCCCGATGTGGTTGTCCCGAATGACGTTGGCACCGGCAAAGGAGAGGAGCCGGGCGAGGGATTCCCCGATGACCGTGGAACGGATGTGTCCGACGTGCATCTCCTTGGCGGTGTTGGGGGAACTGTAGTCCACGACCAGGGTCTGGCCGGACAGGCGGCCCCCTGCACCGGCCTTGAGGTCGGCCTCGGAGGCAAAGCGGTTCAACCATTTCAGGGAAAAGGCCGGCTTGAGGGTGAAGTTGATGAAGCCGGGTCCGGCGATGGTCCACTCCACCAGGGCCGGATCGAGCAGCTGGCCGCCCGCGGCGGCCTCAATCAGGTCGGTGGCCACTTCCCGCGGGGGACGGCCGTTCTTCTTGGCATAGGGCAGGACTCCGTTGGCCTGGTAGTCTCCGAAACGCGGATCCGAGGGACGGATAACGGGATCGAAGTCGTCGCCGAGGCCGATCCCGGAGGCCGCCCGCCTCATGGCCGCCTCCAGCATGTCCGCTGGATTAAAGGAAATCTCCATAATGGTCTGGACCCAAACGCATCCACATTTTCTGGGCAAGTGGTAAAACACGGAAACTATTCCTTTGCCGAAGCGCCCGCTCCGGACTTGCCGGTTTTCCCGGCATGCCGCAACCTCGGCGGGATGGATTCTGTCGACTGGAAGTCCGTGACGGTCTACATGCTGGATTTTGAGGGAAGCCCGACCAGCGGTGTCGTCGAGTATGGTGTGGTCGGACTCTCCGGTGGCCGGATCCGGGAAACCGGGACCGCGCTTTGCCAGCCGGTCGGCCGGATCGGCAGCCGGGACCGGGAAGTCCACGGAATCAGCGAGAACCAGGCCACCCGGTATCCTCCCTTCTCCTCCCTCTATGAACAGTTTGTGGCCTACCGGCGGGAGGGGGTCCTGGCCGCCCATAATCGCCATGCGGAGAATACCTTCCTCAAGGATCCCTGGCCGCTTCCCCCCGCGGTCCCGGATTGGCGGGGGAAGTCCGCCTCGGCCCAGGAATGGGGTCCCTGGGTGGATACGCTGAGTATCTACCGCGCCCTCTATCCCGGTCTGGAGAGTTACGGGCTGGGGGAGCTGGTCACCCTCTTCCGTTGCGGGGAACGGATCGCCTCCCTGGCCGCCCGGTATTGTCCGGAGGGTAGGCGCAAGGCGCATTGTGCGCTTTATGATGCCCTGGCTTCCGCTGTGCTCCTGCTCCGCCTGGAGGAGACCGAGGACCTGCGGGACCGCATCACCATCGGGTGGCTCCTCCAGCTCAGCCAGGGACTGGAATCCCAGCAGGAACTGTTTTGACTGACGCGCGAATCCGCATTCCTTGTAGGGCATGTCCGGCGACCCGATAACCTATTTCGACCGCTACGAGCAGGTCCTCAAGCAGGAGGCGGTTTATGGCGAGGCCTCCCTGCGCTTTGCCTATGAGACGGTTCCCGGACGCTTCCTGGGGTGGTTGTTCTTTTCCCGGCCGCTTTTTTCACGCCTCTTCGGCTGGTACATGAGCCGTCCGGCCTCGGCGGCGCGGATTCGCCCCTTTATCGAGCAATACGGTCTGGATGCGTCGGAGTTCGCCCAGCCGGTGGAGGGATACCGCAGTTTCAATGATTTCTTCCACCGGGAGCTCAGGGCAGGGGCCCGGCCGGTGGATCCGGATCCGGAGGCGGTGGTCTTCCCCGCCGATGGTCGCCACATGGGCTGGCAGGAACTGGGCTCCGAGCAGTCGGTTTTCGTCAAGGGCCAGCGCTGGAACCTGGAGCAGCTGCTGGGTGGCGACACCCGGCTGGCGGAGCGCTTTCACCGCGGCAGCCTGGTCCTGAGCCGCCTGTGCCCGGTGGATTACCATCATTTTCATTTTCCGGTTTCGGGTCGTCTGCGCGAATCGCGCTGGATGGATTCCCGCCTGTACTCGGTCAATCCCTTTGCCTTGCGGCGACGGCTGGCCTACCTGTGGGAGAACAAGCGTTGCCTGAACCTGATTGAAACGGTCCATGCCGGCCTGGTTTGCTTCATCGAGATCGGGGCCACCAATGTCGGGACCATCCGGCACCATCCGGTTGAAGCGGGGGCGGAAGTGGAAAAAGGCGCCGACAAGGGCTGGTTTGAATTTGGAGGCTCTTCGATCATTACCCTTTTCGAGCCGGGGCGAATCCGACTGGCGGACGATCTGCTGGACCAGGCCGGGAGAGGCATTGAACTGTACGCCCGGGTGGGCGACCGGATGGGATCCTGTACGTAAAGCGGAGAGACAGGTTGACCTTTGCCGGATATGGAAAATTTTAGCTGGATACTGTTTTAACCCCCTCCTGCTTGCTGCCACTGACTCATGAAAGGCTCGGCCATTTCCGTCCGCATCGCGGACTTCCTGAAGGATTATCCTCCGTTCCAGTTTCTGGAGATAGAGGAGTTGCGCGCCCTTGCCGGGAAGGGCAAGGTCAAGTTCCACGAGGACGGTGAGATCGTTTTCTCCAAGGGACAGCCGCGGGACCAGTGGCTTTATGTCGTCCAGCAGGGCAACTTGCGGGTTATCGACGAGACCGAGGAGGGCGAGTCGCTGATTGATCTGCGCGGCCCGGGCGACATGATCGGATTGCAGGGAATTCGCTCCGATGAGCCCTACCTGCACACCGTCAAGACGGACACTGAGGCCATCCTGTACTGCCTGCCGCGCCAAATGTTCGTGGAGATGGCGGAAGGATCGATCCAGGCCCGGCGTTACCTTGCCGCTTACTTCAGCCTTAATCCGGCCTACCATTGGAATGGTTACTACCACGATGATGAATCCGGTATCGAGCAGGGGCCGGTAACGCTCCGGCGCGGGGGGCTTTGGGAGGTCGAGCCCCCGCAACAGAATGCCCGGGAAATCCTGGTCACGGTAATGGGGGACCGTCCGATCGGGGAAGTGGCCCGGCAACTGCAATCGAAGCGGGTGGACTGCATCGTGGTCGTGGACCAGTGGCAGCGGCCGGTAGGGAAGGTCACCGATGCGCATTTGCGGAACTGCCTGATCAACGGGTCCATCCACCCGGCCATGCCGGTCAGGGAGTTGATGTTGCGGGACCTCGTCCCGGCCAGCCCGCATGAGAACACCGGTGAACTTCTGGTCCGGCTGACCCGTTTCGACAAGAACTCCCTCGTGGTCACCGAGGATGGCACCCTCGATTCGCGCGTCGTGGGGCTTGTTTCCGAGCGGAACCTCTTCCTGCAGTACGGCCGGTTCCCCACCGTCATCGGGGAGGCCATCCTGTCGGCCCCCGATATCGTTTCCCTGCGCAGCCTGCGGGACCGGTTGGAATCCCTGATCCTGGAGTTCCTCGACAGTCGCCGGTCCTTGAAATGGCTGATGGCCATGATCGGGGTTTTGAACCGGAAAATGAGCAGGCGGATCCTGGAACTGGCCCTGGCCGGAATGGACCGGGACGGGTTGGGTGCGCCCCCCGGCAAATGGTCCTGGCTCATGATGGGGAGCGGGGGACGCGACGAGCTCCTGATCCGCTCCGCTGTTTATCACGCCCTGGTCTACGAGGATCCGGATCCGGAGCAGAAGGAGTCCACCGGGCAGTTCTACCATGAGCTGGCCCGCCGGGCGGCCCACTTGATCCGGCAATGCGGGTTTCTGGAAAGTCCCCAGAATGTGCTGGCCCATCATCCCGGCTGGTGCCTGTCCCTCAGTGACATGAAACAACGGTTCTCCCGCTTTATCCGCGAACCCATTTCCTCCCATGTGTATAATGCCCGGGACGCGTTTGATTTTCAATCCATCCTCGAGGAGCCCTGCCCCCTGGCGGCGCAGTTGAGCGCGCACATCAATGCGGAGCTGGTGGCGAATCCCGGCTTTGTCCGCCATATGGCCAGCGATTCCCTGGTCAACCAGCCACCAAGGACCATTTTCAGCGGATACGTGGTGGACAAGCAGGGCATTCGCCGGGACGAACTGGCCATCAAGTCCCACGCCCTGCTGCCCCTGGTCGACGTGGGCCGGGTCCTGGCCCTGGCCGCGGGTTCCCACCAGCCGACAGCCACCTATGAAAGGCTGGCTGCGGCCGCCCGGCGGGCGGGTCTGGACTCCCCTCAGGGAGCCCTGTTGGAGGAAGCTTCGGAGGGATTCCTGGTGGCCCAGTTTGCGCGTATTTCGCAGGGAATTCGCAGCGGGACGGATGGTGCTGTCATCCGTCCGGGTGAACTGGATGCGGAGACCCGGACCCTCCTGATCACCACTTTCCGGACCATCCTGGATATCTTCGAATCCACCGCACGGCACTTCAAGCTGGTCTGGCGCGACTGATGGACAAGGTCCGCAAATACCTCGAGACCAATCGATACCGGCTGTCGCGTCAGGCCAGTTGGGAAAACTTCCGCTTTGTCTGTGTCGATTCCGAGAGCACCGGGCTGGACGCCCGGAAGGACAAACTGGTCAGTCTTGCCGGAGTCGGCCTCCACCAGGGTGAAATTTGTCTCTGGGACCAGGTTTCCATTATCATGCCCATCGCCTACAATACCTCCAGCGTGACGGTTCACGGGATTACCCGCGAGACGGCCTCCAGCGGAATGGAGGAACCGGAGGCCATTGCCTTTTTCCTTGATTGGCTGAGCGACGGTGTGATTGTGGGACACCATATCGGGCATGACCTGGCCATGCTCAACCTGGCTTGCCAGGAGCACTTCCAAATCTCCCTCAACAATGTCGCGATCGATACCCGCGAGGCTATTCTCGCGGTCCGGGAGGCCGGAGGATTTCCTGGCCTGGAGCTGCCTCCGAATGGATCCCTGGATGCCCTCCTGGAGCTTTTCCGGATCGTGCCCCATGACCGCCACACCGCCTCGGGCGATGCCTACCTCACCGCCCAGGTCATGCTCCGCATCCTCAAGGAAGCCGGCAAGCGGCATTTATGGAACCTGGAGGATCTGCATGCCTGGTATTCCGATGAGCCGTTCCCCTTCAGAAAGGGGTAATTTGCCTTGACAGGCTTCCGCTTGAACCTAGCTTCCTCCGTTTCTCTTTAATTTTTCATCATGGCCAATCTTAAATCATCCAAGAAGGACATCCGTCGAATCGCCCGTCGCACCGAGCGAAACATCGCCCTCAAAAGCCGTCTCAAGACCCTCCGCAAGAAGGCCTTGGGCGACGCCTCCGACAGCGACAAGACCGCCTACGCCTCAGCTTTGGACAAGGCTGTCAAAGCCAACGTGGTCCACAAGAACAAGGCGAATCGCGAAAAGTCCAAAATCGCCCGCAGCGCCCTGCACTCCAAGAGCCGTCATTAATCGCGCAGCCAGGCACGTTTTTCCAACCTGCCCTCCGGTGTTGTCACGGAGGGCTTTTTGTTTCATCTGTTCCAGATAGACCGACCATGCAAAAGTCAGGACAGCTTGGATTTCCAGTACCCCTTCTCGGGATGGAGCCGCACCGGCTCGATATTCTCCATGACGACGGGGAATTGCTGGTCCTGGCCAAGCCCCAGGGGGTTCTGGTACAGGCCGATTCGTGGTATCCCCGGCTTCCGGTATTGATCGAGGCCCTCCGCCACCAGGCGGCGCAGGAAAAACCGGAATTTGTCCGGCGCAACATCGGTCCGGACGGGCTGTGGGCCGTCACCGATGTGGATCCGGAACTGTATGGTCCGGTCCTCCTGACCCGCACTCGGGAGCGGGCCGAGGAGCTGCGGAATGCACTGGGTTCGGGTGTATTCATGTTTACCTACACTTTTCTGGCCAAGGTCGTCACCCCGGAAGCGGAACAATCCTGTGAGCTGCCATTGGCACGGCACAGCCGGCTCCCGCGGATGCTCGTCTCCCACGCCACCGGGAAGAAGTGCCAGACGCGCTTTGCAGTCGGGGAGTCCATCGGCCCGTTCCATTATTGCACCGCCGCAACTCCCTTTCCCCGCCGGCACCAGATTCTCCTTCATGCGGCGGAGTCGGGTCTCCCGGTCCTGGGGGACTCGCTCTATGCCCGGCAAAAGCCTCTTTTGCTTTCGAGCATGAAGCGGGATTATTCCCCCAAGAAGGATCTTGAGGAGCGTCCGCTCTACGATGGACCGGCCTGTTTTCTCAGCCGCCTGGTCCTGCCGGACGGGATCGCTGTCGATACGCCTGAACCACCACGCTGGAACGGATTGACCCGCCAGCTGGAACGGCATGGCCGGGGTTGAAGAAGCCGCTTTTTTTCAGAAAAGGCTTTACTTGACTTGAGAAAACAAAAAGTGTCCCGCCCTTTATCTATTTAAGTTATGGGAAACCTAAGAAAGAAACGTCGACGCAAGATCGCCCAGCATAAGCGCAAGAAGCGCTCCCGCTCCAACCGCCACAAGAAACGCACGTGGGGTTGAGCCGTATCGGGCGTAAATTGTTATTTTTCTATTAAACATCAGCCACGGTTGGACCAACCGTGGCTTTTTTCTTGTCATTGAAAATGTGGGACTTATCAAAATTTCGGATAGACGAGGGGGTGTGCTTTCCGCTCGTTTTAACCAAACAATCGGTAGCGCTTCATGTTATCCAAAAGAACAAAAGGACTGTTCATAGAGGTAAACGGATTTTCTTATCTGGTGGCTGCGGCCACGGGGTTGACTCCTCCGTTTTCCATCGAATCCATCCATGAATTTCCAAGAAACGAGCCGGCCAAGCTTAAGGATTTTCTAGACCAATCGGTGAGTGGGCGCCGAAACCGGTTTTTTCATTCCCATTGCGGAATTATTCCGGAGAGCCGCTTCTTCCGTCTGCACAATCTTGAGTCCATGGCCAAGGCCAAAGACCCGGGTTTTTTCCAGGAAGTCCTGGAGCAGCATTACCGGATCAACGGCAAGAGCTCCAAGATTGCCGTGGTCAACGCCCAGTCCGGTGCCGACTTTGCGCCGGACCGGCCGCTGGCCAGCCAGAAGGACTTGATCCTGTGCGGAGCGGACCGGCGCGAGGTCAGCGCCTTCCAGGACAACCTCATCGAGTGCGGCATTTTCCCCCAAAGCCTGCAACTGGGAACAATCTCCAGTGTCGCCGGTTTGAAGCATTACCTCCGCAGCATGGAAATTCCCGAGACTGTCCTGCTGCTCGAGGTCACCCAGAACGCGGCCAATCTGTTCATCCTTTCCAAGGACAAGGTGGAGTTGTGCCGGCCGGTCAATTTTGGATTCAATTCAGTCCTGCCGGTCATCCAGCAGGAGCTGGGACTCAAGGATGAGGAATCGGCCAAGAATCTATTCTTTTCCAACACCTTCGATTTCCGGGAGATCGGGGCCAAGCTGCTCCGCAAATTCCTCAAGGAGCTAAATGCCTCCACCGGGTTTTTCGAAGTGCAAACCGGCCAGACGATCCCCTACCTGTACATGACCTCGCTTCCCGAGAACCTGAACTGGATTCCGGAGGTCGTGGCCCGGGAGATGGATATCAAGCTCCTTGATATCAATTGGGACGGATGGGCCGAAAAGGCCGGTATCAGCTTCGGCGAATCCTGTTCCTCGGCTGATCTCAAGCCGTCCACTTTTGGCCTCTTCAGCCTCTGCGTCAACCTGGAGGAGATATAACGATGGCTGGCCTGATGAACAAGAAGAAGCATTCCAACCGGACTTGGCGGCCCGATTTCAGGAATGTCGAGTCCCTACCCGACACCAAGACGATCCGCACCAGTTTTCTGCTCAACTTTATTGCCGTGGCCCTGGTGGTAGCGGTTGGAAGCGCCTATATCATTCGCGAGTATTCCTACCAGAATCTCAAGCGGGAGGTGAAAAGCCTGGAGGTTCAGGTTTCCAACAACATGAACAAGAACCGCTCCATCCTCGATACCAACAAGCGCTTCGAGGAAAGTGCGGCCGTTGTCGCCGAGGCAGTCGCCTTCGATTGGCAACCGGTGAAGTTCTATGACCTGGTCGAGGATTTTACCGATGTCATGCAGGAGGGCATGGTTTTGACCAACGTCCAACTCAGCAACATCCAGGACCAGGTGGGGAAGAAGAAAAGGAATGTCCTGCTTTTGGAACTCAAGGGCAAGGTCCTGGAGAACGCCCCGGTGACTCCGGCCCAGTTGCTGAAGAATTATCAGGATGCGCTGCGAAAGATGCCCTGCCTCAACGGTGCGGAAATCGATATCGAAATGGCCCAGTTCAGCCGGAACAACATGATGGGTAACTTCGATTTCACACTTGATGTCAAAATTCCAATCACTTCAGCGCCTTCGCTATGAACTTGTCAGTAATCAGTAAAAAAATAAAGCAGTATCCCCTCCTGGTTGTTTCCCTGGTGATCGTGGTCTTGTGTGGGACCCTCTTCATTATGCGAGGACCCAAGATAAAGCAATTCCAGGACGAGATAACCCGTTTGGACAGGGAATGGGAAAACGTTCAGACCAATCTGGAGCGTTCCGCCGGTCTGGACGTGGACATCGCTGACATACAGTCCGGCCTGGAGCAAATCCAGTCGCGCCTGATGCACGCTGATGAAGTTGCCGCCAACTACGAATTCTTCTATTCCATGGAGAAGGAAAGCGGAGTCCAGTTCATGGGGTTTTCGCAAGGGGTTCCCAGTGACGGTTCCTCCCTCCAGCTCTCCAAGGCGAAGCTCGAGCATTTCTCAGTGCTGCCCTGTGACATCGCCATGAACGGCAATATCAGCCAGATCCTGACCTTCATGAATCTTCTGGATCACCAGGATTACATTATCCGGTTCGATTTGCTGAACGTGGGGGTTCCGGCAGATGCCATGAACAACCTTTCCCGCGAAACTGTATTGATGACCAAACTACGTTGTTCGGTCCTGGCCGCCAAAGATGAATAAGTTGCTGACAGTCACCTTCCTCCTCCTGGGCCTCGGCCTGAGCACGACCGTTGCCCAGGTGATCAATCCGGTCAACAAGCGGGAAGACCTGCTTAAGGGCATGCAGGAAACCATAGGCAACACTTCCGCCGAGGTTGCTGATTACGGCAAGGCCGCCTCTCCCTTTGTGCCGAAGGCGAAACCGGTCCGCCAGGAAAAGGAGATTATCGAGGCGCCCGTCGAGGAGGTCATGTCGACCGAAAGACTTCCCGACTCGGTGGCCCTGAAAGTGATCGGGAAGCGGTTTGAACCCATCGGCAGCCTGGTCCTGGGCAACCGCGGGGTGCTTCAGCTGGCCAACGGTGAATACCTCGAGGCCGGCCAGACCTTCCCGGCGCGGATCCAGGGGAACACCTACCAGGTGAAAGTGACGGAAGTGACCAGCCAGGGTTATTCCCTGACGCTCGGTACCGCGACGATCCGTAAGAATTTTATAACTACAAATGGGGCAACCCAATAACGCTTAACCATCATCATACCTTCACTCCATCGAGTACCTTATAGAAAGGAACATCCATGAAAGGCCATCATATCATACCTATTATATCATTGTTGCTGGTAGTGCCTCTGAATGCCCAGACTGCCCAAGTCGATTCGCTGCACAAAGCCGAGGCAACAATCGCTGAAGCTGACGCGACCTACCACGAAAACGAATCCGAAGTGCTTGGCGCGACGGAACAAGAAGCTCCCGCCGAGGAAGCCGTAGAGGAACCGGAGCTGCCTGAAGAGCCGGTGTTCGAAGTGCCCAGCGACCAGGTCGTCCTGGACCTTCCCGGCGCCGACACCTCCTCCAGTGCCATCGCGATGGATTCGGAAACCATTTCCGTGGACTTCCCGGAAGAGGATGTCCGCGACATTATCCGCAGCGTGGCTGAACTGTACGAGCTGAATGTTGTCATTCCCGACAGCCTGGCCGGCAGCGTCAGCATCAAGCTTCGCGACGTCACCTGGCAGCAGGTTTTCAACGTCGTCCTCGAGCCGCTGAACTACACTTACATCATCGACGGCAACATCATCAAGATCAAGAGCCAGGACGAGCTGGCGGTGGAGCCGGTTGATACCCGCGTCTTCGTTGTCGACTTCGCCAGCGCCAACGAGATCCGCAATTCCATCAATCCCCTGATCGATCCCGCCGCCGGCGGCAAGGTCCAGGTCGACAACCGCAGCAATGCCCTTGTCATCACCGAGCGTCCCAGCCGGATGAACGACATCCAGGAAATCATCGAGACCCTCGACCGCCCGACCGAGCAGGTCATGATCGAATCCAAGTTCATCGAGATTTCGGGTCGTGAAGGAGAGAAACTCGGCATCGACTGGCAGTCCCTGGAAGGCTGGGGCGTCAATATTGAAAACCCTGGCCGGTTGTACACCCGCGAAAAGGGATTCAACACGGAAACGGTTGCGCCGCAGCGGACTCGTCTCATCGGCCCGGATGGCCCTCCCGTCTTCATCGAGTCCGATCCGCTCACCTATGTGGAGCCGATCGACTCCATCTCCCGCTTCGACACGGCCGTCTTCTCGGCGGATTCCTTCCGCACGGTGTTGAGCGCCCTGGAATCCAACACGGACATCGAGCTGGTCTCCAATCCGACCGTGGTCACCATGAACAATACCGCCGCCGAGATCAACATCGGTGAGGAATACCCGATCCCGAGCTATACCTACAATGACGAGCGCGGCACCTTCGAGGTCAGCAACTTTGAATGGAAGAACATCGGCATCAACCTGCAGGTCACCCCGCAGATCAACAGCGCCGGCTTCATCAACCTGAACATCCGGCCGGAAATCAGCAGCCGGACCGGTGAGGTTGAATTTGGCGGCGCTTCGGGCGCGGTCATTCCGATCATCACCACCCGCAAGACGCAGAGCAGCGTCACCATCAAGAGCGGTTACACCCTCGCCCTGGGTGGCCTGATCGAGCAACGCACCGAGAATGGCACCTCCAAGGTTCCCGTCCTGGGCGACATTCCCTTCCTGGGCCGCCTCTTCAGCAGCAAGTCGGACCAGACTGAGCGCCGCAACCTGGTGGTCTTCATTACGGCCAAGATCCTGAGCGCCAGCGGAGCCACTTACTCCGATGTCTACGATGCCCGCACGCTCCATGAAATGGGCGTCAACGAGCGGGATATCCCCGGCTATGAACCCAGCGAGGAAGAGCAGGCCCTTTTTGATAGCGTGATCAAGTCTCGCAACGATGTGGAAAACCTCCAGAAGGAGTACGAGCTTCGTGAACAGCAAATGCTGCTCGACAGCGTCAAGGTTGAGGAGAACACCAGGCTCGAGGAGCAAGCCAATCCCGAAGGGGACACGGCTCTCCCGCGCCGTAACTTCGGTGGCTGATCCAGCCTGCCTCAGATAATCAGGCCTTTCCCCCACGGGCGGTTCCAACAGGAGCCGCCCGTTTTTTATTTGGCGGCGGCCCGGGTCATCCGGTCCCGCAAGGCGCGGGACAGGCCGTTTGGCGATTCCGCCGGGAATTCGCAGTGAATGGCCTTGAAGGAACCTTTATCCAGTTTCCGCAGGACGGCAAAGAGGGATCTTCCGACCTCCTCCAGGTTGCCGTCTTCCGAGAGCCAAAAGACATTGGGCGAGAATTCCGTCCCGTCGGGGCGTTGCAGCAGGAGGACGGCCTCGTCCTCCGGCGGATTGGGACGCCGGGTTTGTTCGAAGAGAAGGAGCGGCGTTGACGGGCTGTAGTGACGGGCAAAGGTGCCGGGAGCGGCGGCGGGAACATTTTCCGCCGCCTTGGAGGAGCGGATGGAGACCGGACGACCGAGGAGTTTACCGATCGCTTCCGCGGTGACCGCACCCGGGCGCAGGATCGTAGGATTGTCCGGAGAGGAGATATCCAGGATGGTCGATTCCAGGCCGACTTCACAGGGACCTCCATCCAGGATGTAGGGGACCCGGTCACCGAAGGACTCGGCGACATGGCCGGCCCTGGAGGGGGAGATATATCCGAATGGATTGGCGCTGGGGGCTGCAAGAGGCGCGGCGGTCCGCCGGAGCAGCTCCTGGGTGGCCGCGTGGCGGGGCATGCGCAGGGCCACGGTTGATTTCCCGGCGGTGACGATATCCGGCACGACCGGTTTCTTGCGGAGGATAATCGTCAGGGGCCCGGGCCAGAAATGTTCCGCCAGCCGGATGAAGGCCGGGGTCGTTTCAGCCAGGTTGCGGGCCATCTCAATGCCCGTCACATGGACAATGAGCGGATCCACCAGCGGACGGCCCTTGACCGAGAAGATCCTGCGGCAGGCAGGCTCGCTGAGGGCCAGTCCCGCCAGCCCGTAAACGGTCTCGGTCGGAATGGCAACCATTCCGCCGGACCGGAGAATACCCGCAAAAAACTCAAGGTTGGCCGCCGTTGCCGGATAGACAAAAGAAGAGGCTCCCTTGTCCGGGGGAGCCTTCTGTTCGGAATCTGGACTGTCTGCGGACACGAGAACCGTGTTTGGGCAGTCTTCCGGGACCTTACTTCATCAGAAGAAGGTTCCGGGCCTGCTTGATAATTTTGGTCACGTGGCGCTGTTGCACGGCTGTCAGGCCGGTGATGCGGCGCGGAAGGATTTTTCCGGTATCGGTTACGTAGCGGGAAAGGATCTCAACGTCGGTGCACGTGAGTTCAAGCGGGTTCTTCTGGCGTTGTTCCTCGGTTGTCATAAGCGGCCCAAAGAAGGCATATTGAAATTCCATGGCAAGAAAAAAGTGCCTTCGCGGCAGGCGGGAAAGCCCCGGCGTTCTTTCTTGAGTTTGCATAGGCCATTTGCCAACGTCCACCCATCTTCCGCTCCTGATGAATTTTCGTAATTTTCCCGCATCCCTGAGGTTGGCCGGCCCGGCCCTTGCCGGCCTGACTTTGTTCCTCATCTGGGACCAGCACTATTGGTGGAAGCTCCGGGACGAGTACGCCTTCGGCTTTATCGTCCCCCTCTTTGTGGCCTATGTCCTGTACGAGCGCTGGCCCCGGATCGCTGGTTCCCTGAGCGGGGAAAACAAGCTGGGAGGCGACCGTTTCCAGCATGACCGGCCTCTGCCGGGGAACCTCGTCCAGGTCATGGCGCTCCTGATGGTCCTGGGGGGGCTTTGCAGCTTTCTCCTGGGCGTTGTCTACCGGGCCATGGAAGGGCAGAACCTGATTACATCCAACCTTCTCGCCTTCGGCTATGCCATCCTTCTATTGGGGGCGGCTTATCTTTACTTCGACAAACGGAACAGCGGAGAGCCCATTCCCTTCCCGGAGCGCTGGCACCTGGCCCTGCTCTTCCTTTTCCCGGCGCTGATCTGGATGCTCTCGGTGCCGATGTTCCATGCCCTCCACAAGACCATCAGCACCTTCCTCATGAACAAGGTGGCGATAGTCGTCTATCACGTCTTCGATCTCCTGGGATATGCCGTGGTGAGGGAGGGGAGCGTGCTCCGGCTGCCGCTTGGAGACGTCGGGGTGGAGGATGCCTGTTCGGGCATCCGGTCGTTGACCGCCTGCCTTTTCGCCGGCTCTTTCCTCGGGGCGGTTTATTTTGACCGGCTCTGGAAGAAAGTGTTTCTTGTCGGTACAGCGATGCTCTTTGCCTTTCTCAACAACATCCTTCGCAGCCTCTTCCTGACCGCTTGGGCTTACGCCAAGGGACCGGAAGGGCTGGACCACCATGTCACCATCGCCGGGCTGGATCTTGGCAATGTTCATGATTTCACGGGCTGGGTGGTTCTCGGATTGACGGTTGTCTGCCTGCTGATCCTGGTTAAACTTTTCAGTATTCGCCTGGAATATGAACTCCCAACCGATTTACCCCATGAAAACACTGCTTCTGACCAATGAGTACCCTCCCTACACCTACGGCGGTGCCGGCGTCCACGTCGAGTATTTGAGTCGTGAATTAAGCCGTCTGATGCCGGTCGAGGTCCGCTGTTTCGGGGACCAGAAGGTGGAGAATCCCGACCTTTCCGTATTTGGCACCCAAATCGACATGGGTGGATACACCTGCCCCAAGAACCTGGCCAGTGTCTTTGGCTCCGCCCAGCGCTGCCTCAATTTCAATACCCGGGACGTTGATGCCGATGTTGTCCATTGTCACACCTGGTACACCCACCTGGGTGGAATCATGGCCAAGCTCAATTACGGAATTCCGCTGGTCATTACCGTCCATTCCCTGGAACCCCTGCGTCCCTGGAAACGGGAACAGCTGGGGGGCGGCTATGATTTCAGCTGCTGGGTGGAGAAGACCGCAATCGAGATGGCCGATGCCGTGATCGCCGTCTCCGAGGGGACCAAAAATGATGTACTCAAGCTGTTTCATGTGGATCCGGCCAAGGTGCATATCATCTACAACGGAATTGACCCGACCGAGTACCAGAAGGTGGATCCGTCCCCCGCCTTGAAAAAGTACGGGATCGATCCACAGAAACCCTTCGTCCTATTTGTCGGACGCATTACCCGCCAGAAGGGAATTGTCTACCTGGTCAACGCCATCCGTCACCTCGATCCGGGTTTCCAGGTGGTCCTTTGTGCCGGTGCACCGGACACGCCGGAGATAGCCGCCGAAATGAAATCAGCGGTGGAAGCAGCCAGCAAGGAGCGGGAAGGCATCTTCTGGATCGATGAGATGGTGGACAAGAAGACGGTGATCCAGCTCTATTCGGGCGCGGATGTTTTCTGCTGCCCTTCCATTTACGAGCCGTTCGGGATCATCAACCTGGAAGCGATGGCTTGCGAGACCCCGGTGGTGGCATCCAGCGTGGGCGGAATCCCTGAAGTCATCGTGCATGACGAGACCGGGTACCTGGTTCCCGTCTCGCAGCTCCATGAGTCTCCCTTCACGCCTTTGCGTCCGGACGATTTTTCCAAGGACCTGGCCCACCAGATCAACCGCCTGATGTCCCATCCCGATCGCCGGGAAGCCTTTGGCAAGGCTGGCCGGAAGCGGGCGGTGGACACCTTCAGCTGGGCCAGTATCGCCCGCCAGACCGCCGATCTCTACGCTTCCCTGGCCAAGTGACGCCACCTTAACCTCAAATCGCAACCAGCATGAAATCCATGGATAAATTCGGCGGCCCGGCCCGCGTTGTTGTCGACCACGTCGCTCCTTCCATCGGGGGCGGGATCTTCGCCGTGAAGCGACCGCTGGGTGAAGCTTTCAACGTCCTTACCCACGTCATAGCGGACGGTCACGATCACCTCGATGTGGTCTTGGCCTATCGTCAGGGCTGCACCGGAAAATGGATCGAGGTTCCCATGCAGGACCTCGGCAACGACGAGTTTTCGGCCAGCATCAATCCCGAGGGGATAGGCTTTTATGAATACCGGGTCGTCGGCTGGGCGGATCCCTTTCGGAACTGGCACATCGGGTTTGTGAAGAAATCCGACAGTGGCGATGCCAAGATCGGTGTGGAACTCGATATCGGGGCCCGCCTGGTCGAGGAAGCGGCCACCAGGGCCAAGGGGGGAGATGCCAAACAGCTGAAAGCATGGGCCGGCTTTATCGGTGACCACAGCCGGGACCTGATGCAAAAAATCTCCCTCGCGCGGTCATCCGATTTCTATCACCTGGTCCGCAAATATCCGGACCGGTCCCGGGAGACGACCAGTGAGGCCTTCCAGCTGCTGGTCGAGCGGGAAAAAGCCTTTTTCAGTTCCTGGTATGAATATTTCCCCCGGTCCTGCGCCGGCGACGCCAGCCGTCACGGCACCTTCAAGGATGCCGCGAAGCGCTTTCCGGAAATTGCCCGGATGGGATTCAACATCGTCTACTTTCCGCCGATCCATCCCATCGGTCGAGTCTTCCGCAAGGGACGCAACAACGCGCTGGAGGCCCACGAGGACGATGTCGGCAGCCCATGGGCGGTCGGATCGGAGGAAGGCGGCCACAAGTCCATCCATCCCCAATTGGGGACCATGGAGGATTTCCAGGACCTTCTGCGGGAAGCCGAAGGCTACGGGCTGGAGGTGGCCATCGACATCGCCTTTCAGTGCGCCCCCGACCACCCATACGTCAAGGAGCATCCCCAGTGGTTCAAGTGGCGGCCGGACGGTACGGTCCAGTATGCGGAAAATCCCCCCAAGAAATACCAGGACATCCTGCCCTTTGATTTCGAGACGGATGACTGGAAGAACCTGTGGAAGGAACTGAAGAGCGTCTTTGATTTCTGGATCGGGGCCGGTGTGAAGATATTCCGGGTCGATAATCCGCACACCAAGCCCATGGAGTTCTGGCGCTGGTGCATCGGGGAGATCAAGCACGAGCATCCGGAGGTTCTTTTTCTTTCGGAGGCTTTTACCCGTCCCAAACGCAAGTACCGTCTGGCCAAGGCCGGTTTCACCCAGGGGTATACCTATTTCACCTGGCGTAACCACCCGCACGAGGTCCGCGAGTACCTGACCGAGCTGAGCCAGTCCGAGGTCAAGGACTACTTCATTCCCAATTTCTGGCCCAACACGCCCGATATCCTGCACGAGGACCTGCAGAACGGGAACCGGGCCACCTTTTTGGGACGCTACATCCTGGCCGCCACGTCCTGCGCCAATATCGGTATCTACGGCCCCGCCTTCGAATTAATGGAAAGCGAGCCGTTTCCCGGAAAGGAGGAGTACAACCACAACGAGAAGTACGAGCTGAAAAACTGGGATTGGGACCGGCCGGGGAACCTGAAGGATGACATCGCCCGGGTGAACCATCTTCGCAACACCCACAAGGCCCTGCAGCGCACCAACAACATCCGCTTTGTCGAGACCGACAATCCGCGGATCCTGGCCTTCCTGAAGCAGACTGCGGACCGGCGGGACCAGCTGATCGTGGTGATCAACTTCGATTGGCACCACGCCCAGATGGGCAACCTCTTGCTTCCCTTGCAGGAGATGGGAATCGGGTCGGACCGGGCCTTTCAGGTGCGCGACCTCAATGATCCCGGTCAAGCTGTCTTCGACTGGCGGGGCGCCCGGAACTTTGTCCATCTGGACCCACGCAAGAGTCCGGCCCATATTCTCCAGGTTATCGCCTAACCCTGGCTTTCGAAATCCACCACGGCCCGGTCTGAAGTCGTCTTCTGGACGAATTCGATCACTTTCCGGTGTTCCGGGTGGACCCTGTACGCTTCCAGGTCGTCCCTGGATTTGAATTGGGTCATCAATCCGACCTCGTAGGAAGCCGGGCTGCGGCTGAAGTCCAGTCCTGCCTCCAATTTAACCAATTCCGGAATGGAGGCCGGCAGGTCCTTGAGCTTTTCGACCAGAATGCGGGCATTTTCCGCCCCGGTATGCCCGTCGGCTTCGGGTTGCATTTTGAAAAAGACCAGGTGTGTGATCATGCCTGTTGCAAGGATCAATCGATGATTTCACGCTCGATGAGGTCGATCAGGTCCTCCGTGTCAGCGGCGAACTTGCGTATACCCTCAGCCAGCTTGTCGGTTGCCATGGGATCGGCGTTCATATGCCAGCGGAAAGTCTTTTCATCGGCTTCCAGTCGCTGGATGGGCTCTGCCTTGGCCCGGGCCACCGAGAGCTGTTGTTCCAGCGGCTCATGGGAACTTTTCAGTTCCTCCAGCAAGTCCGGGCTGATGGTCAGCAGGTCGCATCCGGCAAGGGCCTGGATTTCCCCAATGTTGCGGAAACTGGCGCCCATGACCTGGGTCTTCAAGTCGAAGTGCTTCAGATAGTGGTAGATCTGGGTCACCGATTGTACCCCGGGATCATCCTGCGGCGTGTAGTCGCCGCCGGTCTGGGCCTTGTACCAGTCCAGGATGCGCCCGACGAAGGGGCTGATCAGGGTGCAGTTGTTCTCGGCCGCCCTGATGGCCTGAACCAGGGAAAAAAGCAGGGTCAGGTTACAGTGGATGCCTTCCTCCTCCAGTTGCCGGGCGGCCTCAAGGCCTTCCCAGGTGGAGGCGATCTTGATCAGGATCCGTTCCCGGTCGATACCCTGGTTGTCGTATAGCTTAATGATGTGACGCGCCTTTTCCACCGTCCTTTCCACGTCAAAGGAAAACCGGGCATCGACCTCGGTTGAAACCCGTCCGGGTATGATGCTGAGGATTTCCCTGCCGAACAGGACCAGCAAGTGGTCGAGGACACTTTCCACCAGGTTGGTTCCATGACTGCCTTCGCGTTCGGCCATTTCCGCAGCTTTTTCCAGCAAGTGGGAATAAGCTTCCATCTGGACGGCCTTGTAGATCAGGGTCGGGTTGGTCGTCGCATCCTGCGGTTCGTAGGCCTTGATGGAGCCAAAGTCGCCGGTATCTGCCACCACGGTCGTGTATTGCTTCAATTGCGCCAGCTGATTCGTGGTCTTTTCGGTGGTTGTGCTCTCGGAACTCATGTTGGTAATTTGGGTGAAAACCCTGCGATTGACAACCATGGAACGAAGAATCCGGATTCGCCGGAGTCGGAGGCCGGCCTCTTCCCGCGGGCAGTGCCGGAACGTTCCCAGTTTGGCAAAAAATCCACAAAAATCATGCTTCTCCGGGAAATTGGAACACAACTGGCTGGACTTTAGCGATT
>ENA-ORCW01000460-ORCW01000460.1-marine-metagenome-genome-assembly--contig:-NODE-460-length-24542-cov-3.175516_pt1 | contig 24542 bp, 21 predicted proteins | sample MGYA00237784_ERZ508517 | MGnify/ENA primary metagenome ERZ508517 (study PRJEB26187, sample SAMN06268979) | marine metagenome | isolation source: Tt ae E1 feedstock associated aerobic enrichment on... | reverse complement strand
CGCCGACACTGCCGATCTCGAAATCTTCCGACGCGGCCATGGCGGCGGAGAAGCCGAAATCTCGATAGGGCGAGAAGCGGCCCCAATCCTTGTTGCCGCCATTGGGCAGGTCGAACAGGATTGCGGCGGGCACAATGGGAACGCGAAAACCGAGGATCTCGAATCCCTTGCCCATTTCACGCAGCGCAGCCTGCACGCCTGCCGCAGCATCGATGCCGAAAGCGGATCCACCTGAAAGCGTGATCGCATCGACGCCATCGACAAGATTGTGGGGTTCGAGAGCGTCGGTTTCACGTGTTCCAGGAGCTCCGCCAAGAATCTGAACGCCGGCCGTGGCGGGCGTTTCGCAAAGGAGCGCCGTCACGCCGGATTTCACGGACTGGTCAGTGTGATTGCCGACGGAAAGGCCCGCAACGTCGGTGATGAGATTGCGGGGACCGGAACGCCACGTCATTCAACCACCTGGAATGTCTGACCATCGAACCGGAACAGGCGATAGAAGCCTTGTGTCAGGTCGCCTTTGGTGTCGAAGGAGAAGGACCCGAGCGCCGTTTCGTACCTTCCCGACGAAAGCGCCTCGAAAATCGAACCCGCCTCCGTGCGGCTTGCTGCGATGGCAAGTTGGACGGCGGCAAAACCAGGCACCACATAGCCGTCCGGTATGATTTCGGCGTTGTCGAGAGCTTGTTTTGCTGCGTCCGACGCAATGTCGGCCCAACGTGGCAGGCCGATCATCAGCGTGCCTTCCGCCAACGGCGTGCTGCTCGTTTCCGCACGCAAAGCCTCGCCGCCGACGATCACCAGATCGTAGTCCATGCCTCTGGCGTCGCGCGCCAGAATGGCGATATCGCTGCGGTCGCCGCCCACGAAGACGTGCGAGGCACCGGCGCGGCGCAACCGGGCAGCAAGGCCGATCTGGTTGTCGAGTTGAGGCCGGAACGTGTCGATGAACACCGGTTTCAACTCCTGGAGTTCCGCAGCGGCGCGCAGATTTTCAGCCAGTTCGCGTCCATAGATCGTCCCATCGTCGACGATTGCGAAAAACTCTTCACGCCAGCGCGGCACGAGGATATCGGCGACCGCGTCGCGTTCCGCATCGGCGCGGGGCGCTGTGCGGAAAACGGGCCACCCCGTGCGCTCGCGCTGATCGGTTAGAGTGACCGTGCGAACACCCGGCGTTATGACGGGTATATTCGCTTCGGCGAAGAGCGGCAGGGCTGCTTCGATGGCATCCGTGCACAGAAAGCCGACCACAACGGAAACATTCTGCCCGATCAGATTGCGCGCTGCGGCTTCGCCGCCTTCGGCGCTGCATTGCGTGTCAGCCTCGACAAGGCGGGCACTGCCGGCATGAGCCGCCACGCGTGCGCCATCGCGCATCTGCGCCCCGAGCACGGCGACGCTATCACTCATGGGGGCAGCGAGGCCAATAATCGGTTCCTGTGCATGCGCCGCATGCTGGCTGAACGCCGCAAGACTGCATAGGATGAGAATGGCGAAGCAACGCATATCTGGAGTTCAATCACCCGTTTGACGATCACGCAGTAGCATGAGAATCAGCCCGCCTGCATCCGACCTTAGCCGCAAAGCTACGGAACTGGTAAATAACTGTGTCACAAAGCACTTCTGACAATGAGGTTATATCTGAGAGGTTTCGGTCTGGCGCAGTCCATTTTTCTTTTTTGGACTGTCGGGCATTCGCACGCCTTGGTAAGGCTCCGTGGCAATCCTATATCGCGGTTAAGAGTTGAAAAGAGTTGACTGTGCTGAAGACAAACGAGATCGAACCGCGCCACTATCGCGATGCCATGGCCCGCTTTGCCGGCGCCGTTCACGTCGTCACCACAGACGGACTTGCGGGCAGACGCGGCGTGACAGCCATCGCCGCGTGCTCGGTGTCAGACAATCCGCCTACTGTTCTGGTGTGTCTCAATCGCGAAAACCCGAACAATGACTGCTTCATGGAGAACGGCGTTTTTGCGCTCAATACCCTGACCGCGGACCATCAGGAACTGTCGAACGCATTCTCCGGCCTGACGGGGCTTTCGCCCGAAGAGCGCTTCGCCCAGGCCGAATGGGAGACCATCGCCACGGGCGCGCCAACCTTGCCGGACGCCCTGGCCGTTTTCGACTGCCACGTGGTGCAGACCGTGGAATTGGGTACGCATCGGGTCTATTTCGGCCGCGTGGCTGGCCTGAGCATCGGCGACAAAACCAATCCACTCCTCTACCATGAGCGCGGCTACCGGGTATTGTAGACGCCGAATCCTGGAACTCTTCCGTAGACATTGGAGGAAGGATGTCCCAACCGAGCACGCGCGACCTGCCGCAATCCATCGACGATACGCTCACGCTTCTGACGGAAGGTGGCTATGTGGCCGACCGGGCGCTGGCGACCGTACTTTTCTTGAGCCTGACAATGCAGAGACCGCTGTTTCTGGAAGGCGAGGCGGGCGTCGGTAAGACCGAGATCGCCAAGGTGCTGGCGGCGGGGCTCGGGCGCAGACTCATCCGGCTGCAGTGCTATGAGGGGCTCGACGTTTCATCCGCCGTCTATGAGTGGAACTACGCCGCGCAGATGATCGAGATCCGCATGGCGGAAGCAGCGGGCATTCACGATCGTTCGGAGATGGAGAGCGGAGTTTTCTCCGAAAAACACCTGATCCGCCGCCCGGTTCTGGAAGCGCTGGAAAGCGGTATTGACGGGCCGCCGATCTTCCTGATCGATGAGCTCGACCGGGCGGACGAGGCCTTCGAGGCGTATCTTCTGGAAGTGCTCTCGGACTATCAGGTGAGCGTGCCGGAACTGGGAACGATCAAGGCGGACGAACCGCCCATCGTGGTAATTACCACCAACCGGACCCGCGAAATCCACGATGCACTGAAGCGGCGTTGCCTGTATCACTGGGTCGATTATCCGGATGCGCAGCGCGAGCTGGAGATACTGGCCCGCAAGGTGCCGAACGCAAATGCCACGCTGGCGAGACAGGTGGTGACATTCGTGCAGAAACTGCGCGAACTCGATCTCTTCAAGGCGCCGGGTGTGGCCGAAACCATCGACTGGGCGACGGCGCTGACAGCGCTCGGCAAGGACAGCCTCGACGCCGATGCCGTGTCGGACACGATGGGCGTTTTGCTAAAATATCAGGATGATATTGCGCGACTGGAAAGCGGCGAGGGCGAACGTGTTCTCGAAATCGTCAAGGCCGGCTGAGATGGCCACCGGTCCAGGCGCGGATAAAACAACGGTAGAACGCGAGGAAGGCTCTCGGCTGGCCGATAGAATTGTCGGTTTTGCCCGTATGCTCCGGCGCGCCGGGCTGCGCGTTGGGCCGGCTGCCGTGATGGATGCCATCCAGTCGGTGGTGACGGTCGGTATCGAGCGGCGCGACGATTTCTACTGGACGCTCCATTGCACAATGATTTCCAGGCGTGAGGATCATGCGCTGTTCGATGCTGCGTTCAGGCTTTACTGGGCGCGGCGAGACGAGCGCGAAGAAGCGGGAAACGAAGACGAGGGCGAAGAGGCGGAGGCGCTGCGCGAGAAGAAGCGCGCCGGCGACCGCCGCGCCGAGGATGCGCTGGACGAGGAACGCCGCGCGATCATCAAGAAGCGGCCCGAGTTCGAACTGGACGCCCGGCTCTCCTTCACGGCAATGGAGGTGTTGCGCGGCAAGGACTTTGCGCAAATGTCGGCGGAGGAGGTGGCCGATGCGCGCCACGCGATGCGCGATCTGGTTCTGCCGTTCGACCGGGTGGCGACGCGTCGTTTCAGGACGGACCCTCACGGTGCGCGGATCGACCCACATGCAATGCTGAGGGCGAGCTTGCGCACCGGTGGCGACCTAATCCTGCCCAAGTTCCGTTCGCCGCGCGAGATCGCACCGCCGCTGGTGGCGCTGGTCGATATTTCGGGCTCGATGAGCCAGTATTCGCGCGTTTTCCTACATTTTCTGCATGCGCTGACGGAAAAGCGCCGACGTGTTCACAGCTTCACCTTCGGCACGCGATTGACCAACATCACGCGTCCACTCAGCCGGCGCGATCCCGACGAGGCGCTGGAAGAGGCTTCGCAGGCCGTGCGAGACTGGTCAGGCGGTACACGTATCGGCACGGCCCTGGGCGATTTCAACCGACTCTGGTCACGCCGGGTTCTGGGGCAGGGCGCAATCGTACTCTTGATCACCGACGGGCTGGAGCGCGATCATATCGAGATCCTCTCGCGCGAGATGGAGCGTGTTTCGAAATCGTGCCGACGGTTGATCTGGCTGAACCCGTTGCTCGGCTACGAAGGGTTCGAGCCGAAGGCGCGCGGCATGCAGGCGATGCTGCCGCATGTGGACGAGTTGCGCCCGGTTCACAATCTGGATGCGCTCGGCGATCTCGTCGCCGCGCTGGCGGCGCCGGCGCGCGGCGGGGGCTTGGCACGGCATTTCCAGCGTGCCCATATGAAAGGCGGGAGAAACGCCAATGTCTGAGCAGAATCAAACAAGTGAGATGCGCGATCCGCTGATGATCGCCGAGGACTGGATGCAGGCCGGCCGCGATGTGGCGATTGCCACGGTCGTGGAGACCTGGGGTTCTGCGCCGCGCCCGGTGGGCAGCCATCTGGTGATCGACGCCGATGGAAATTTCGAGGGCTCGGTTTCGGGCGGCTGCGTGGAGGGCGCAGTGGTGGCGGAAGCCGCCGATGTGCTGGCCGAAGGCGAGCCGCGCATGCTGGAGTTCGGGGTTGCCGACGAGACGGCCTGGGAAGTGGGGCTTTCCTGCGGCGGGCGCATCAAGGTTTATGTCGAGAGGCTCGGCTAGTGGACCCGCATTCCCTGAAGAAGCTGAACGCGTTGCGGCGCGAACGCAGGGCCGCAATCCTGCTGACCGATCTGGAAGACGGGCGCGACCGGGTGATTGGCGAGGGCGACCCAGTGGCCGGTGCGCTGGGCGAGGCGGTGTCGCGTGGCTTCCGGTCCGGTAAATCCGGTGTGGTGGAGGCAGAGGGGAGGAATTTTTTCCTCAACGTGCATCTGCCGGCACCGCGTCTTGTGGTGATCGGGGCGGTGCATATCAGTCAGGCGCTGGCACCGATGGCGAAGATCGCCGGTTTCGATCTGACAATTATCGACCCGCGCACGGCCTTTGCCACGCCGGAGCGCTTTCCAGGCGTGCCACTTCACGCCGAATGGCCCGACGAGGCTTTGGCACACCAGCCGCTGGACGCCTATACCGCGGTTACGGCGCTGACCCATGACCCGAAGATCGACGATCCGGCACTGTGTGCAGCTCTCGAGGCGAAGTGCTTTTACATCGGGGCGCTGGGCAGCCGTAAGACCCACGCCAAGCGGATAAACCGGTTGACGGAGGCGGGGTTGGCCCTTGCCGCACTTGAACGGATCGATGCACCCATAGGGCTCGATATTGGCGCTGCAACGCCAGCGGAGATCGCCGTGGCTGTGCTGGGCGCGGTAATAAAGGCGCTGCGGACACGCGGCCTTGGCGACAGGAGTGCGGTGGCATGAAGTTCGGGCCGCTTTCGATTGACGAGGCGGAAGGGGCTGTGCTGGCGCATGCGACGATGGCCGGCAAGACGCGGTTGCGCAAAGCGCACCGACTATCCGCCGAAGATCTCGCGCTGTTGAGGACGCAAGGCGTTTCGAGCGTGATCGCGGCACGTTTGGAACCGGGCGATCTGGATGAGGACGAAGCCGCAAAGCGGCTTGCCGCGCGGCTTGTCGTGAACGGAATTACGGCGCACGCGCCTTCGACCGGCCGGGTCAATCTCTACGCGCAAATGGCCGGGCTCTTCACGGCCGACAAAGCTTCGGTCGACCGGCTCAATGCGGTCGACCCCGCCATCACACTCGCGACACTTCCAGACTTCAGCGCCGTTGGCGAAGGGCAAATGGTGGCGACGGTGAAAATCATCCCGTTCGCGGTTTCCTCTTCGCGGCTCGATGAGGCCGCAGCGGCCGCACGCGCTCAAGTGTTGACGCTGAGGCCGTTCAAAGCGCTGCGGGTCGGCATCGTGCAGACGGCGCTGCCGAGCCTGAAAAGCAGCGTTCTCGACAAGACGGCGCGGATTACGGCCGAGCGGTTACAGCGTTCGGGAAGTCGCGTCACGCGTGAGTTGCGGCCGGCGCACGAGGCGGGCGCGGTCGCCCGCGCCATTGCAGCGCTGAAGGAGGAGAGCGATTTGCTGCTCATCTTCGGCGCATCGGCGGTGTGCGATGCCGACGATGTCATCCCCGCGGCCATCCGCAAGGCGGGTGGAACGGTGGAGCGGGTCGGCATGCCGGTCGATCCGGGGAATCTTCTTGTGCTTGGTGCGATCGAAGGCAAACCGGTCATCGGCGCGCCAGGATGTGCGCGCAGCCCCAAGACAAACGGGTTCGACTGGGTGCTCGATCGGCTGATGGCCGGCCTCGACCTTTCATCCGCAGACATTGCCGGCATGGGCGTCGGTGGGCTTCTGGCCGAAATTCCGACGCGGCCGCAGCCGCGCGAAGGAAGGATAGCCGAGCGCAGGCCGTCGGTCTGGGGGGTGCTCCTGGCGGCGGGTCAGTCGCGGCGCATGGGCGAACACAACAAGCTCATGGCATCGTTCGACGGCGTGCCGCTGGTGCGGCGCACGGGAGCGGCGCTGGCGCAAAGTCGTGTCGACGGGGCCGTCGCCGTCGTCGGGCATGAGGCGGAGCGCGTGCGGGGCGCGCTGGAGGGGCTTGGCATGGTAATGGCGGTCAATGACGCCTATGCGGAGGGGCTGTCGACCTCGCTGAAAGCCGGCATTGCGGCGCTGCCGGACGAGGCGATGGGCGCGCTGGTGATGCTGGCCGATATGCCGGAGATCCGCAGCGAAGATCTCGATCGGCTTGTCGAGGCCTTCGTGAAGGCGGGCGGCAATGCCGTGGTGCGGGCCACGCATAACGGCAAGCGCGGCAATCCTGTGATCCTGCCGCGTGCGCTGTTCGCCGAAGTGGCGCGGCTCGAGGGCGACACCGGAGCGCGGCATGTGGTGGAGCAGGAACTTGTCGGCGTTGTCGATGTGGAGACCGGCGCGGCGGCGCATCTCGACGTGGATACGCCGGAAGCGCTCGAAAAGGCGGGCGGCGCGCTGTCAAGATGAGTGTGTTTTCCTTTATAAGATACGGTATTCGTTTGGTTTTCTCAGGGTTTCTGTTTGTCTCCCTCGGCATGGGCGCACAAGCGCTGGAACTTGCTTCGCATAAGGACCGGATGTTCGCCTATCCGGCGGTTTTGTCATCCAGCGACGATGGTGCCCACCGCGTTGTCGACTATCGGGAGATGCGCGACATCAACGGTCGTGACGCGGTGCCGGAACGCCGGGTGAACGGGCGCTATGTCTCGACCGGCGTGCGGCGGGCACAGAAAGATCTGGCGCTTGAGACGAAAATTGGAACGGTGCGCCATTTCGCGGTCGGCAAGACCGAGGGCGCGCGCGCAATCGTGCTCTATCTGCATGGACAGGGCGGAAACCGGCGACAGGGTGTGGACGATTTCACCTTCGGCGGCAATTTCAACCGCATCAAGAATCTGATGGTGAAGAGCGGCGGGCTCTATTTGTCGCCGGACTTTTCCGATTTCGACGCGCGCGGCACACAGGAAATGGCGGCATTGATCGCGCATTATGCAAAACGTTCGCCTGGAGCGCGCGTGTTTGTAGCGTGCGGCTCGATGGGTGGAGCTCTGTGCTGGCGGCTGGCGCAGGACGAGGCAATCATCCACCGATTGGGCGGCCTTCTGCTGCTCGGCTCGATGTGGCACGACGCGTTTTTGCAAAGCCCAGCCTTTGCAGCGCGTGTGCCCGTCTTCTTCGGCCATGGCAGCGAGGACCGGGTTTTCCCCGTCGAGCGCCAGGAAGGGTTTTTCAGGAAAATTCTTTCTTCTGCAAAAGGTTATCCGGCGCGCTTCGTGCGTTTCGAGAGCGGAACGCATGGCACGCCGATCCGTATGGCCGACTGGCGCGAGACGCTGAACTGGATGCTCGCGCAGCCATGAGACTTTGTCCTACGCCTATGGACCTGTGTGGTAATCGAGAATCGTGATCGGGTTTTGCTCTCCGTCGTAGGACGCATCGACATCGTAGCGTACGAGTGTGAACGTGCCCTCGCGGAATATCCAGGTGCCCGCGGAAAAGGCATCACCGACGCCGCGCCATTTTGCGTGACTGGTCAGCGTGAGCGTGTCGGGGTCGTAAGTCGAGTTCACCAGCGTGTCCTCGGCGGTGTAGCCGACGGTGCGGATGTCCTCGACCTCACCGTCGGAATTTCCATCCACATACTGAACGCTGGTTTCGGGTGTGGGGTATTGTACGGGCGAAACCGCGCCTTCCTCATTGGCCAGAATGTAGGCATGGATCTCGTTGTAGGCACCGCGATCGCAATAAAAGCGGAAGAGCCGCGCTTCGTGCTTTGGCGTGTCGAGACTTTCGTGGGAATAATTGAAGGGGATTGTGTAGCTCTCCACGGGGGTGACGTCGTCCGGCGGGGGTGGGCAGACGTCGCCGTATACCGAAGCGAACAGCGATTTGGCGTCGGCCAGAACCGTGTCGGTTTGCACCGCCGCGCCGTCGCCGCAACTGGCAGGCAGAACCTCATTCAATTCGCCGCTTGCCGGCTTCATCGAGGCGTTTTCGATATGCAGCGGGTTGTACGGGGTTCCCTGGATCTGCGGGTTGGCCAGGCGCAATGTGTAGCAGCCGGCAAAAGTTTGCTCGCCGCCGTCGTTGGCTGTGGCGCGGATGGCGACGGGAAGCGCGTAGACAACGCTGCCGGCCGCCCCCTCGGACGTCGCCGTCCCGGTGACGAGCGCGACATGGTCGGTGTCGGCATAGCCTTGCTGATAGGACTCGAGGCTTTCTGCCGGAGGGGTCGCGAAATAATCGTAGGCGCGCGCATATTCGTTGCGGTTGATCGCGTTGTAGAGCGATTGCAACATGGTTTCAGGCGACGAGCGATCATCCATATAGACATCCTGCTGTGCCAGGACGGGCGTCTGCAGAACAGCAAGGATTGCGGCGGTCGTGAAAACGGGTTTCATTGGGGCCTCCTCGGCTCGGGGCGGGATTTGGATAGCGGGCTCATCTTCGATTCGAGAAGATAATACCGTCCGAAGATTGCCCAGATTGTGTTCGTGGCAAATGGCAGTCGCGTGCATTTCGCGATTGCTTCAAATAGAATGTCTCCGAGAGGAAGTTTCTTAACTGCGTCCGGCTAAGCCTGCGTTGTAAAGTTCGGATAAACAGGGTTCCCGCATCGCGCCGGGAAGAATGCAATGGCCAGCGGAGGGCGTCGCGATTTCGCGACATTGCTTGACGAACTGATCAGCGAAGAGGCGGAGCGGGCCGGTCACATACCCGTAAGCCTCAATTCGCTCGACTATCTCTCGGTGGCAGAAGAGCTGCATTCGGGCCGGATCAATTTTGCCGACAGGCGTGCGCAGGCCGAATATGGCGAGCATCAGGAGGCTGAAGTGGTCAATCCGGCGGGCACCGGGGGGAGCGCTGAGCCGGAGCCGGTCGCCGAAGAAGCGCGGGAAACTCCACCGTCGACCGATCCTGAGGAAATCGCCCGCGAACTTGGGCTGGGAAGAGCGGTCGCGCCCAAGCTGCTCGACCGGCTACGCCGCGAATTCGCTTTCCGCAATCATCCCGACCGGGTGCCCGCGCATTTGCGGGCCAACGCGATGATGCGCATGCAAGTGGCCAACATGCTGATAGACGAAGCCAAGCGCGGCAGACTCAAACCGCATCGCGCTGCCGGAGCCAGGGCATGAGCCGGTTTCGCCGCATCCAGCGCACGTAAAGCAGCACCGAGACGATAGCAAGGCCGCTGACCAATCCGATCCAGATACCGGGACCGCCCATGCCCAGAACGAAGGCGAGGATCACGCTCGACGTCATGCCGAGCCCCCAGTAACCGAGTAGCGAATAGATCATGGGCACTTTGGTGTCGTGCAGACCGCGCAACATGCCCGCGGCGACCGCCTGCGCGCCGTCGAATATCTGGAACAGGCCGGCGAAAGCCAGGAATGTCACCGCAAGGCCGATCACTTCCGCATTTTCAGGCAGGTCCAGATCGACAAATGCACCGATGAGCGGTCTGGGGATCGTCACCATGAGCAGCGCCATCAGCGCCATGAAGCCGACGCCCATGACGAAGGCGGTCCAGCCGGCGCGGGTGATACCGTCGAGATTCTGCGCGCCGAAGGCTCGGCCGACCCGTACGGTTGCCGCCTGACTGAGTCCCATGGGCACCATGAAGCTGATCGAGGCAATCTGGATGGCTATGGCATGGGCGGCGAGTGCGGGCGCGCTGATGAGCCCCATCAGAAGCGCGGCGGCGTTGAAGATCGTGACCTCGAAGGTCATGGAACCGGCAATCGGCAAGCCGAGACGGATCAACTCGAAGAAGCGCGGCCAGTCAGAGCGCCAAAAGCGACCAAAGAGCTGGTATCTGCGGAACTGGCGTTCGATGGAGACGACGAGCACGAGGCCGAGAAACATCAGCGTGCTGGACAGGGTCGTGGCGATGCCCGAGCCGGGAACGCCCAACGCCGGAAAGCCGAGATTGCCGAACATGAGGCACCAGTTGGCCAGCACGTTGAAAGCCACCATGATGAACATAATGGTAAGCGCCCAGCCTGGTCGCTCCAACGCGGAAATGAACGAGCGCAGGACGATGTAACCGAAGAAGGGTAGCGCCGCCCACTGCAAAGCACGAACATAGCTGCCGGCGATACCGGCCAGGTTCGGCTCTTGTCCCATCCATAAGAGAATGCGCTCCGAATACCACAGAAGGAGCCAGATAGGGATGGAAACGGCGATGGAAAGCCACAGGCCCTGGCGTACGGTGCGGCGCACATCGCGCACCGAATGGAGCTTGCGACCGAGTGCGCTTGCCATCATGGGGGAGGTGGCAAGCAGCAGACCGAGACCGAATATGAGCGGCGCGAAATAGAGATTGTAGCCGAGCGTTCCGGCAGCCAGAGCATCCGGTCCCAGACGTCCCATCATCATGACGTCGGTGGTGGTCATGGCGATCTGCGCCAGATTGGTGAGCACCATCGGCCAGGCGAGCGCCAGCATTGCCCGCATTTCAGCGGTCCACGGATTGACCGGCGCGCGGGCGCCGGAAGCAAGAACCGTCATGTCGTTTACCCCTTGCGGCAGACGGAACTCTCGACGCCTGCCCGAATCAATCGCGGAAGGAGGATGCCTTCGGCGAAACATCGCTTTTTAACGCGCCCGGCCAGACAGACAAGGCGGTTTCGTTTGGTCCAGCGTTTGCCTAGCCGCGCATTCGTCGCGAACGGCGCGCGCCCGTGCCCGCTCCACTTTGCGCGGCGGATTTGTTCCGCAACGGGCCGACGCGGGCCACGATGTCTGCAATGGCCGGGCGGCTTTGCTGTTTCCTGTGACCGTCGAGGGCAGCGCGCATGGCCGCCAAATGTTCGAAGGAGGTGCCGCAGCAGCCGCCGATGATCCTGGCGCCGCCATCGACGGCGAGCCGCACATATTCGCTCATCAGTTCCGGCGTGCCGGAATAGTGGACCTCCGTGCCGCGAAACTCCGGAATGCCGCAATTGCCCTTCACCACGACCGTGGCTTGCGGATTCGCTTCCGTCATGTCCAGAAGGGCGGCCAGAATGTCGGGCGCGCCGACGCCACAATTGGCGCCGACGGCCACCGGCGCCTGGGCGAGATCGCCGACAACGCCGTGAATATCCTTCGGGGCAAGCCCCATCATGGTGCGGCCGGCGGTGTCGAACGAGCCGGTATAGGTATATGGCAGACCGACACGGATCGCCGCCTCGGCAGCAGCGCGAATTTCGTCTGGCGCGGACATGGTCTCGATCCAGGCCACTTCCGCGCCGCCTGCCTTCAGCCCCTCCATCTGTTCGGCAAAGGCCTCGACCGCTTCGTCATAGGTCAGTGCGCCCAGTGGAACCAGGAGTTCGCCCGTGGGACCGACGGAGCCCGCGACGATCACCCGGCGGCCGGCCTTTGCCGCAATTCGGCAGGCGATCTTGGCGGCCTTGCTGTTGAGCTCGAAAACGCGGTCCTGTGCGTTGTGCAGTTTAAGACGATGGCGTGTGCCGCCGAAGGAATTGGTGAGGATGATGTCGGCACCGGCATCGACGAATCCCTGATGCAGCGCCTCGATCTTTTCGGGCGCATCCTCGTTCCAAAGCTCAGGTGCTTCACCCGATTCCAACCCCATTGCAAAGAGATTCGTACCGGTCGCACCGTCGGCAAGAAGGATGCCCTTTTCAGCGATGAGCGCGTCGATCGGGTTTTGCATAGCCGGAGCTTGCGGGGCCGGAGCTCGCGGGGCCGGAGCTTGCGGGGCCGGATTTTGCATGGGATAGCCTTCCATTCGGGCGAGGCGGGTTCGAATGGCGAGGATATAAAGAAATCTTTATATCCGTCAATCCGACGATTTCAGCCGAGCCGCAGACTTTTGACAAAATCGGCGGCCTCGTGGGCGTTGACCTCGGCATCGCGGATGAGGCCATCGAAATGGCGGGTAAGGCGCTGGACGGAACCGGTGGCGCTCATGACCAGATACATTCCGCCCATATAAAGCGCTGCGCGATAGAGGCCGAAGATCGTGTAGGGCGCGGAATAGCGTTTGCGCCCGTCGAACAGGAAGAGCCGGAACGTCGGATAGAGATCGTCAAGCAAGCGCGCCATGTGGATGATCTGTTCCGCTCTGACCTGCTCGGGCAGGGTGCGCCACACGCCTTCACCCTTGGCAAAGAGTTCGAGCGTCTGGCGTGGCATGCAGACTTCCATGTCGGTTTCCGGGCGGCGATTGTAGTCGACGCGGTATTGAGCCTCGCTGATCTGAGTCGCCCGGCGCTGCGGCATGGCTTCGGACTCGTAGAGAATGACCGTTTCCGTGCGCAACAGATCCGGGATGCCCGAGGGGACGTAGCGAATCTTCGTGCCGACCGCCTCAGCGTGCCACTTGGCAAGAAGCGTGTCGTTGAAGCCGCCTTGCGCCTCGGCGATTTCAAGGCTTTCGCGCAAATCTCCGGTGATCCCCTCATCCTGGCTGAGGCCGAGCAGCCAGTCCAGAGACACCTTGTGCTCGGCCGCGATGTTTATGAGCGTTTCGGCGCGTGGCAGGCGGGTGGAAGCCCCGGATAAGAGCTGCGACAGGGCAGAACGGTCGATGCCCACCGCGCTTGCGAAGGCCGACTGGTTGAGGCTGGAGCGCTGCAGCAGGATTTTCGGACGCTCGCGAAATGTGCCGGAGAGATCGCGCTTGTCGATGATGGTCTTTTCCATTCTGCGTTCGATGTCGAATTGATGACTTTTGTAAACAAATGATATGATAGGTGCGCGTTGTCAACGAATTGTACGCTTTCTCGCATTGCGCGCACCGGTTGCTCCTGACAGTTTCATGTCAGGAATCGAACGCGCTGCTGCCACTGCAGACCAAGGCTTTGCAGACCGGCTTGGGTGCAGCGCAGAACCGGAAATGTGATGGATACGAGAACCAGACGCCGAGGCAAGCGCCGTGCGGCGATGGAATGGCCGACATTTGTTCTGATCGTCGCCTGTTATGGAGCGTGGACGACCGCAGGTTATGTGTTGTGGCCGCACTGGCCGATAGCGGCCATGGCGATCCTGACACTGACAATCGCCTTACAAAGCTCGCTGATGCATGAATGCCTGCACGGCCATCCGACACGCTGGGCCTGGGTCAACGAGGCGCTCGTGTTCGTGCCGGTGGGGTTGGTCTATCCCTATCGCCGTTTCAAGGCACTGCACCTGCGCCATCACGCAGACGAGCGGCTGACCGATCCGTTCGAGGACCCGGAAAGCTATTACAAGGCGTTGTGGCTCTACAGAAAGTTGCCCGGATGGGCACAGCGCATTCTGGAAGTCAACAATACGATGATCGGCCGCTTCGTTCTGGGACCGGCGATCATGAATATCGGCTTCTTCGCGACCGAGGCGAAGCTGATCCGCGAAGACGCGCGCGGTGTGCGCAGGGCATGGCTCCTTCATGCGGCGGGACTGGCGTTCGTGCTGCCGGTCATCGCCTACGGGTTCGGCATGCCGCTCTGGCTCTATTTTCTTGTACCGGCCTGGCTCGGCCAGTCGCTGATCTCCGTACGCACCTTTGCCGAACACCGGTGGTCGGAGCGGCCGGACGGCCGGACGATCATCGTCGAGCGCTCGCCATTGGCCCTGCTGTTCTTGAACAACAATCTGCACCTCGTTCATCACAAATTGCCGGCTGCGCCCTGGTATCGGCTGCCGGCGCTCTATCGGGCGCGTCGGGCGGAATGGCTCGCGATGAACGACGGTTACAGCTATTCGAGCTATTGGGCGTTGGTGAAGGCGTTCGCCTTTCGCGCCAAGGAGCCGGTGCCGCACCCGGTGCTGCGGCGCGAGCCCGAGGCGCCGCGCGCATTTCGTCCGCGCGCCCATGGCCGGTCGATCGGCGGGGCACGGACGGTGCCCGTGCCGGCCACCCCTCCGAAAGAATAGCGCGCTTGCGTTGCAGGTGTCCGGCATCCGATAAAAGCGCATGAGCGAATTGATTGCCGCCTTGCCCATGTATGACTGGCCGGAGTGCCGGCATGAGATCGACGCGCAATGGCGGCATTTGCGCGATGCGTTGCGCAAGCAGGGCGTGAATGCGCCTGAGGCGCTGACACGCGGCGGCGATCTGCAGGCGCTATGGCGAAGCCCGAATCTGCTTCTGGCGCAAACCTGCTGGGGGCCGATGGAAGCAGGATTGAGCGATTATGTGCAGGTGGTCGGCCAGCCGGACTATTCGGCGTTCGAAGGCGGGGCGGGCACGCATTATTCCAGCGCCATCGTGATGCGCGCCGACATGGCGCAGAAGGCCGTGGCTGCGCCTGGAGATGGGACGGCGCGGCTGCCACTCGATCTGATGCGCGACGAGCGCCTTGCCTTCAATGAAGCGCTCTCGCGATCAGGCTTTCTGGCCTTGATTCAGGATATCAAGGATATCGCTGAAGACACTGATTTATTTTCAGAAAAAATTGAAACCGGGGGGCATCGAATGTCGCTTCAGGCTGTGCGGGATGGACTTGCTGATTTGTGCGCCATCGATTGCCGAAGCTGGGCGATGGCGCAGCGTTTCGAGCCGGATGTAAAGCGCTTGTGTGTCGTCGGATGGACGGCGCGGCGGCTCGGACTTCCCTATATTACAAGCTTTAGAACCGATGCGCGGACACTTGCCGCATTGCGGGCCTTGCTCGATACGGCACATGGCGGTGCGCGCCTTCATCACGGTATGACAGGCACGCCATGACGCTGTTGGGCAGAGTGCGGGCGCACGGGTTCGCCACGACACATGGGCCAATTTCCGACATGGCCCGCCCGGCTATCCGCGCATACGCTCCCCTGTGGGGTCGAAGAGCGGTTCGAGATTGATGCGCGCCGGGTGACGACGGCCGAGGATTTCGATTTCGAAAAGACCGGCGCGCTCATTTTCCGAAAGGGCGGTGGGCACATAACCCTGCGCCATCGATTTCTCGACATGGTGCGCGTAACCGCCGGACGTTACCCAGCCGACGACACGCCAGTCGCCGTCGACGATACCCTTGTGGGCGTTGGCCGAACCGTTGACGATCGCACCGGTGGCGTCGAAACGCGGTGCGCCATAGCCGTGGGGCTGCTCGACGGTTCCGTAATCCGTTTCGCCGACCTTTGCCCAAATGGGTTCGTCGCCCATGACGTCGGCGTCCTCGGCCTCGACCACGAACGAAACGCGGCGCAGGCGCGGACCTTCTTGCGCCTCCCGTGCGGCGGCCTCCCGACCCATGAAATCGTTCTTCTCCAGTTTGACGAAACGCTCCATCGCCGCCTCGAACGGTCCGTAGATGGGGCGCAGTTCGCGAAACCAGGTGGGGAAGTTTTTCTCGAGCCGCATGGACAGGAGCGCACGCATGCCGAAATCGACAATGCCGAAATCGGCGCCGGCTTCCTTCAGCCCGTCATAGACCCGCCGCTCATAGGCCGGTGGCATCCATATCTCATAGCCCAGATCGCCCGTATAAGTGAGGCGGTTGACCATGCAAGGCGCGCCGGCGACGGCCATTTCGCGAAAATCCATGAAGCGAAAGGCGTCTTTCGAAACGTCTGTGTCCACCAGCCTCTGCAAAACGGCGCGGGATTGCGGACCGGCAATCGAAAGGCCGACAAGGGACTGGTCAAAACGGTGAATGCGCACCGAGCCGTCGCCAGGAAGATGCTTTTCGAACCAGCGCATATGGTAGATCTGGGCGGCTGACGAGCCCCAGACCATAAAGCGGTCGACACCGTCTTTCGGGCCGCGATTGGCGATGGTGAAGTCGCCGATCAGTTTGCCGAACGCGTTGAGCATCGGGGAAAGCACGATGCGGCCAGGTTTCGGCATGCGATTGGTCATGAGACAATCGAGAAAGGCCTCCGCGCCCGTACCGGATATCTCGTATTTGGCGAAGTTGGCGATCTCCGTGACCCCGATATTTTCGCGCACGGCGCGAACTTCAGCACCCACCGGATTGAAATCGTTGGATCGGTGAAAAGAAACGATATCGTTCGGCGCAGTGCCGTCGGGCGCGAACCAGAGCGGGGTTTCAAGCCCCCATGAGTCGCCCATCACGGCGTTGTTGTCGCGGATCATCACGTCGTAAAGCGGGGTGGTTTGTGCAGGACGGGCCGCGGGCAGCTCTTCGTTGGGGAAGCGGATCGAGAAACGGCGCGAATAGTTTTCACGCACCTTCGCGTTGGTATAGCGCAGGCTTGCCCATTCGCCGAAACGGGCCACATCCATGCCCCACACGTCGAAACCCGGATCGCCGTGGACCATCCAGTTGGACAGTGCGAGCCCAACGCCGCCGCCCTGGCTGAAACCCGCCATAACGGCGCAGGCGACCCAATAATTGGTGAGCCCCCGAACGGGGCCGACGAGCGGGTTGCCGTCGGGCGCGAAGGTAAAGGGCCCATTGATGATCTGCTTGATGCCGGCATTCTCGATGGCCGGGAAATGGCGAAAGCCGACCTCCAGCGAAGGGGCAATGCGGTCGATGTCCGGTTCGAGAAGTTCGTGACCGAAATCCCATGGGGTCTCGCGCGGCGACCAGGGTTTGGCCGCTTTTTCATAGGTGCCGAGAAGAATGCCGTTGCGCTCCTGTCGCGTGTAGATCTCGCCCTTGAAATCGATAACGCCAATCATCTCGCGGCCGGTTTCGCGATTGAAGGCCTCGACCTCCGGCATGGGTTCGGTGAGGAGATACATGTGTTCCATTGCCAGAAGCGGCAGTTCGAGGCCGACCATGCGCCCCACCTCACGTGCCCAAAGGCCACCGCAATTCACCACATGTTCGGTTTCGACCGTGCCCTTTTCTGTGACGATTTTCCAATTTCCATCAGAGGTTTGCGCCAATTCCATGACTCTGTTTCTGAGGACGATCTCCGCACCCAACTTGCGCGCGGCCTTCGCATAGGCATGGGTGGTCCCCGACGGATCGAGGTGGCCTTCGACCGGATCCCACATGGCGCCGACGAAATGGCTCTCGTCCATCAGAGGGAACATGGTTTTCGCTTCCGATGGCGTGATGAGCTCGGTTTCCATGCCGAGATAACGCCCTTTGGCGTGGGCGAGACGGAGGAAATCCATGCGTTCGGGACTGTCGGCCAGCATAACGCCGCCGGTGAGATGCAGACCGCAGGACTGTTCGGAGAGTTCTTCGATCTCCTTGTAGAGCTGAACGGTGTAGGCCTGGAGCTTGGCGACGTTGGGATCGCCGTTTAGCGTGTGGAAGCCACCCGCCGCATGCCAGGACGAACCGGAGGTGAGCTCCGAACGCTCGATCAGCATCACGTCTTTCCAGCCGGCGCGGGCCAGATGATAAAGCACGGAGCAGCCGACCACACCGCCCCCGATGACCACTGCTTTTGCATGTGACTTCATGAGGTTCTACCTGTTTCGGGTTGCGTGTTTTTGTCGGAACCTTCTTTCCGGGAAGAAGGCTGCGGCCTCGCCGCCAGCGCTTGGTGGCTAAAAATCCGTCGGAGCGCCGCCTTCGCGGATGCGGCGGTCGACGAAAGCGTCGAGTTCCTCGCGGATCGCCTCGTCCATGGGCGGCGGTTGGTACATGGCAAGCCGTTCCTTCCACAGACGGTTGGCGTGATCGATGGCCGTGGGTGCACCGGCTTGCGCCCAGGTCTCGTAGTTTCGCCAATCGGAGATGATTGGCGCGTAAAACGCGGTCTTGTAGCGCGCCTGGGTGTGGGGCGAGCCGAAGAAATGGCCGCCGGGGCCAACTTCGCGGATCGCTTCCACGCCAAGCGCATCTTCGGAGAGATCGAGCGGCTGGAAAAGTTCGCCAACCATCTGCAGAAGGTCGATGTCGAGCATCATTTTTTCATAGGAACAGCAAAGCCCGCCTTCCAGCCAGCCGGCAGCATGTTTGACCATGTTTGCGCCACCCTGAACGACACCCCAGAGCGAGAACGCGCTTTCGTATGCGGCCTGCGCGTCCACGGTGTTGGCGGCACAGACATTCGAACTGCGATAGGGGATGCCGTAGCGCCGGGCGAGCTGGCCGCCGAGCAGTTGCGCCTTCATGTATTCGGGTGTTCCGAATGCAGGTGCGCCGGAGCGCATGTCGACATTGGACGTGAAGCCGCCATAGCCGACGGGTGCACCCTTCCGTACCATCTGCGTGAAGGCGATGGCTGCCAACGCCTCCGCGTTCTGTTCGACAACGGCGCCGGCGATGGTGACGGGTGCCATTGCGCCGGCCAGCGTGAACGGGGTGACGATGACCGCCTGGCCGTGCCGGCTCATCTGGATGATGCCTTCCATCATCGGAATGTCGAGCCTGAGCGGCGAGTTGGTGTTGATGATGGTGAAGCAAGAAACCTCGCTGGCGAACTGCTCGTGGCTCACACCGCGCGCAATGCGCGCGATCTCGATGCCGTCGAGATTGCGTTCCTTGCCAAGCGAATAGATATGGAACGCCTTGTCGGTGAGGGTAACGATGTCGCGCAGGCATTCCAAATGGCGGGTGGACGGGTGGATGTCGATGGGTTCGACCGGATAGCCGCCCTGACACTGCACAATGTTGTGCATCTGCGAGAGCTTTACGAAGTTGCGGAAATCCTCCCGGTTTCCCGATCGGCGGCCTTTGTCGATATCTGAGCAATTCGGGGCAGATGCCATCTCCGCCAGAATTACATTCTTTCCGCCCATACGCAGGTTGTGTTCGGGGTTGCGTGCGTGAACTTCGAACTCAGAGGGACAATGGGCGATGTATTCGAGGATCAGCGCAGGATCGAAATGAACGCGCTGCGTGTCGGTGCGAACGTCCGCACCGTGCTCCTTCATAAGAGCACGTGCTTCGTCGTGCAGCACTTCGACACCAATCTCGCTCAACACCTTGAGCGATGCCTGATGGATCGCTTCGAGTTGATCCTCCGAAACGATGCGGGTGGGTTCGAACGGATTGACGAGGCGGCGAAAGGGCGGTTGTTCGAAACCGGTGGCGCTTCCGCGTTTGGCGGCGCGACCGCCGCGCCGGGAGCGGGGCGGACGGGGATCAGCGGTTGCGAGGTCGTGCGTCATGGACATCCTTCGTGACTGCTGCGCTGGCGTTCATGATGAGGCCAAAAACACTGTCTGAAGGCCGGTCTGGCGACCCCTAGAGCCAGAGATGCGACATATACCGGTGTCTAAAGCGGCACACGCAGTGTGCTGACCCTGAGCACAGAAGTGCCCTTGGCGTTGGCAAAATCCTGCACGTCGCAGAACGCGATCTTGCGGCCGTTTTCGAGATCAAGGCGACCGTTCGCCGCTCCCGTGCGGCCGTGGGAGATGGCGTGATCGACCGTGAGTGCGCGAACGCGGGTCTGCGCGGACGCGGCGATGATCGCGTCGCGACCTTCAAAGGTCCGTTCGCCGGCAATCTCCCAGACGGCATTCTCTACAAGCAATTTCGACAATGTCTCGGCGTCGCCCGCGGCAAGCGCAACGCTCACATCCTGCACGAGCTGGTTCTTGGGAGAATTGCCGCAATCCTTGCTGCCTGTGATGTCCATTTTGCGCTCCTATGTCTTTCTATCCTCAGCACCTGGAAGACGATCGCGCAAGCAGTGTGCCGACACGCTTGAAGAGGGGCGGGGGCCCTGGGTAAGATAACGCACGATGGAGAAGCACTTCATGAACAGAGGCATGCGCCAGCCCGCGACCAAGCCGTCACCGCGCACCCGGCACACGGAGCTTTTGCGGTTGTGTGCGCGCATAGGATACTCGCCACCGAGCTTCGTTTGACCCGATTCCGTTCTTGTCGGATCAATTCAAACGAAGAGACCAAATCTATGACATATCAGAATTTTTCACTGAAACAGCTTCAGGCGATGGACGCTGCGCACCATTTGCATCCATTCACCGATCACAAGGATTTGCGAGCCGCCGGTTCGCGCATTATCACGCGCGCCGACGGGCCTTTCGTTTACGACACGGAAGGCAACGAGATCCTCGATGGCATGGCGGGTCTTTGGTGCGTGAATGTCGGCTACGGTCGCAACGAGCTGGCCGAGGTGGCCTACGAGCAGATGAGGGAACTGCCTTACTACAATTCATTCTTCCGCTGCTCGACGCCGACGCCGGTGCTCCTGTCGCAAAAGCTTGCTGAAATCGCCCCAGGCACCGTCAATCAGGTCTTTTACGGGTCGTCGGGCTCGGAGGCCAACGATACAGCGCTGCGTCTGGTGCGCCACTATTGGGCGCTCGAAGGCAGACCGGAAAAGAACCGCATCATCTCGCGCAACTGGGCCTATCACGGTTCGACCGTCGCGGCGACATCGCTGGGCGGCATGGGAGCAATGCACGGTCAGCTCTATGGGGCCGTGCCCAATATCGACCATGTGATGCCACCCTATGCGTTCGAGCTGCGCGCGACGGGCGAGAGCGATCACGATTTCGGCGTGCGCGCGGCGAAAGCGGTGGAAGACGCCATTGTGCAGGCGGGCCCCGACAATGTCGCCGCGTTTATCGGCGAACCGGTAATGGGTGCTGGCGGGGTAAAGATTCCGCCGGAAAGCTACTGGCCGGAAATCGACCGCATATGCAAAAAATACGATGTGCTCCTGATGCTCGACGAGGTGATTACCGGTTACGGGCGCACCGGCGAATGGTTCGCGGCCGAACGGCTCGGTCTTGAGCCCGACACGATCACCACCGCCAAGGCGCTGACCTCCGGCTATCAGCCGCTTTCTGCCCTGCTCGTGGGGGAGCGCGTCGCTTCGACCCTGGTACAGAAGGGCGGCGAATTCTATCACGGCTATACTTATTCGGGGCATCCGGTGGCGTGTGCGGTGGCGCTGAAGAACCTCGAAATCATCGAACGCGAGGGATTGGTGGAACGGGTGCGCACTGACACCGGGCCCTATTTGGCCGAGGCGCTGCAGACACGGATCGGCGAACATGGTCTTGTCGGCGAAGTGCGGGCCTTCGGTCTCATGGCGGCCATCGAGATCGTGGCAGACAGGCAAACGCGACAACGCTTTCCAGGCGAGGGCGCTGCTGCCTCATGCGTTCGCGATCATGCGATCGACGGTGGCATGATGATGCGGGCCGTGGGGGACACGATGATTCTTTCGCCGCCGCTCATCTGGACGCGCAAGACAATCGATATCGCATGCGAGCGCATTGGCGCGGCGCTCGACAGAGCCGAAAAAGACCTGCGAAAAGTCTGAGTGTGCAAAAATAAAAGCCGCGTCTCTTCGGGCGGGAAGGGACGCGGCTTTTTTGTTACGCGAATACTTATCTTCGCACATACGCTACGCTGCGAAGATTTCCCAAACCGGTACGCGAGACCTGATCCGGCGTCGGGGAGGCTTCAAAACCGCCTCGACGTCCTTTCTAGCCGCTCATGGTTACCGGGAGGTTAGCGCGAAGTATAAAAACGCATTTTTTTGCCGGCGTTCTATTTTTTTCAGGTTTCCTTGCCGCGCAGGAAGTTGATGATACCGGAGAAATCGGTGTCTTCATGCCCCATGGCGTTGAAGAGTGCATAGAGTTGTGTCGCCTCTGCACCGAGCGGGGTCGCGGCGCCCGCGCCTTGCGCGGCTTCCTGCGCGAGGCGCAGATCCTTCAGCATCAGGCCGGCTGCAAAACCGGGTTTGTAATCCCGGTTTGCCGGCGATGCGGGTACCGGACCCGGCACCGGACAATAGGTCGTCAGCGACCAGCACTGGCCCGAGGACGTGGACGCCACGTCGAACAAGGCCTGATGTGAAAGACCAAGCTTTTCGGCCAGTACGAAGGCTTCGCCGACGCCGATCATGGAAATGCCGAGGATCATGTTGTTGCAGATCTTGGCGGCCTGGCCCGCCCCCCCGTTACCACAATGGACGACGCGGCCGGCCATCGGCTCCAGTATCGGGTTTGCCTTGGCAAAGGCATCCGCGGAACCACCGGCCATGAAGGTGAGGGTGCCGGCTTCCGCGCCGCCGACACCACCGGAAACGGGCGCATCGATGGAGAAAAGGTCGTGTTCGGCGGCGATGGCATGGGCCTTCCTGGCCGTTTCCACATCGATGGTGGAGCAATCGATGAAGAGGGCGTTACTGGCAGCCTTCGGGGCGATGTCGGCATAAACGGATAGCACATGCTTGCCCGCCGGCAGCATGGTAATAACGATCTCGGCGTCCTTAACCGCCGCGTCCGCATTTGCCATGACGGTGACGCCGTTGCTGGCGGCAGTCTCCAGGTTTTCCGTGATCAGGTCGAAGCCCTGAACGCTGTGCCCGGCCTTGACCAGATTGGCAGCCATGGGATTGCCCATATTGCCGAGACCGATGAATGCGATGGTTGCCATGTGGGTTCCTCCAGGAATGCGGCTGGGCGTCGTCTTTCGGCGGTCAGGTTCTGCCGACCAGATGCCTGGCGACGATCAGACGCATGATCTCGTTGGTGCCTTCGAGAATTTGATGGACGCGCAGATCGCGCACCAGTTTTTCGACGCCGTATTCATGCAGATAGCCATAGCCGCCGTGAAGCTGAAGCGCGTCATTGGCGATATCGAAGCAGGTGTCAGTGACGAAACGCTTGGCCATGGCCGACCATTTGGAGGCGTCAGGTGATTTCGCATCCAGCTTGGCAGCCGCGGTGTAGAGCATCATTCGCGACGCCTGCAGTCCGGTTTCCATATCGGCGAGCTTGAACTGCAGCGCCTGGAAGCGATTGATCGTCTGGCCGAAGGCCTCCCGCTCGGCCGTATAGGAAAGTGCTTTGTCGAGAGCCGATTGCGCGCCACCGAGCGAACAGGCGGCGATGTTGAGCCGACCACCGTCGAGGCCTGCCATGGCGATTCCGAAGCCGGCGCCTTCGTTCGAAAGACGATTCTCGGCCGGCACTTTGCAGTTCTCGAAAATCACCTGCCGGGTCGGCTGCATGTGCCAGCCCATTTTAAACTCGGCAGGACCGAAGGAGAGGCCGGGAGCATCGTTCGGGATAACCAGCGTTGAAACGCCCTTGGGGCCATCCTCTCCGGTCCGCACCATTGCCACGTAGATGTCATTCTCACCGGCGCCGGAAATGAACTGCTTGGTGCCGTTCAGCACGTAATCGCCACCCGATTTGACGGCTTTCGTCTTGAGGGCGGCGGCATCGGAGCCTGAACCGGGTTCGGTGAGACAGTAGCTCGCCAGCCACTCCATGGAGGTGAGTTTCGGCAGGAAGCGCCGACGCTGTTCCTCATCGCCGAACGTGTCGATCATCCAGCCGGCCATGTTGTGGATGGAGATGAAGGAGGAAAAGCCGGGGCAGGCGGCGGCAAGCGCCTCGAAAATCAGCACCGCGTCGAGCCGGCCGAGCGCGGAGCCGCCGACATCGTCGCGTACATAGATGCCGCCGAAGCCAAGCGGGCCGGTCTCACGCACCACATCGGCGGGGAAATGCTTGTCGCGGTCCCAAGCGAGTGCGTTGGGCGCGACACGGTCAGCGGCGAAGCTCTGCGTCATTTCCTGAATGGCGCGCTGGTCGGCGTTGAGCTCGAACTGCTCCGCAGCCTGCGAAACACTGGCGTCCATAACGTCCTCCCGAAATGGAATTCCTTCCCTGAAAGATCAGTTTAGTGCATTGAGAGAACCGCGCAATGCGAGGTGCGGCACAGGCGCTGTGCATCAAACGCGGACAGGATGAAAACGGGGAAAACCATGGCGCGCGCCATCATGCTGCAGGGCACGGGTTCGGATGTGGGCAAGTCGGTGCTCGTTGCCGGGCTTTGCCGGATGGCGAAGCGGCGGGGCCTCGACGTGCGCCCGTTCAAGCCGCAGAACATGTCGAACAATGCGGCGATCGCGGCGATGCCGGGCGACGGCACGGAGATGGGCGAGATCGGCCGGGCGCAATGGCTGCAGGCGCTGGCCTGCGGGGTGGCGCCGAGCGTGGACATGAATCCGGTGCTCATCAAGCCGGAAAGCGATATGGGCGCGCAACTGGTGGTGCAGGGGCGCTCACGCGGTTCGGCGCGGGCACGCGACTATCAGC
>ENA-ORCW01000459-ORCW01000459.1-marine-metagenome-genome-assembly--contig:-NODE-459-length-24646-cov-3.596076_pt1 | contig 24646 bp, 24 predicted proteins | sample MGYA00237784_ERZ508517 | MGnify/ENA primary metagenome ERZ508517 (study PRJEB26187, sample SAMN06268979) | marine metagenome | isolation source: Tt ae E1 feedstock associated aerobic enrichment on... | reverse complement strand
CCTCGTCATCAGTCTCGCGCATATGGGGCAAATAGGCACCGACGAGATCCGAGGAGCCGCTGGTGAAGGGGCGTTTGTTCAAACCAGGCGTCCATCTGGATCTCGTCGGTGCCTATTTGCCCCATATGCGCGAGACTGATGACGAGGCCATGAGACGCGGCACGATCTTCGTCGATACCCGTCAGGGCATGGAGGGTGCGGGCGACCTCGCCCGTCCGGTTCGTGACGGCGTCATCGATTGGGACGACGTGAAGGCCGATTTCTTCGAATTGTGCTCTGATGTGAAATCGGGGAGGCAATCTGAGGAAGAGATCACGGTGTGCAAGAATGTGGGCGGTGCCCATCTGGACCTGTTCACGGCTAGACTTCTTGCGGAAAGAGCGGGCCGAACTGCGGTAGTCTAGCTGGATGCGCCGCAAAAGCGACCGCACAATGTCACGGGCGGGAGGAAGTCTATGCTATCCATTTCGTGTAGTTTCGACGCGGGCCTCGGGCCGCGGAGTACGTGAAACGGTTGAACGCCACTCTTGCGCGATTTTCTCCAGAACCTGGAAGCTCATCGTTCTCGCGGAGTGAGGAAGCAATAGCGTCAAGCATCATATAGAGACGCCAGTTGTCGTTTAGATTGCCGGGCGAACCTCTGGCCAAACTCGATCGTTCGTTGTCAACTCGTCCCGATCGTCGACCTGGATATCATCGAGTTGGTCAAGAATGAGCACGAGGCTAATGCGACCACCGGCGAGATCGCGCTGGAAGATTTGGCATCGGGTAAAGGAAAAGTACCACGATCAGGGGCGACGGAACGCCCTCATTCAGTCCGCAGCAGCTTGGCAGTGAGCGGGCAAGCCGCGCCCGACAACTAACCGCGCGCCAAAACCGCCTCCCAGAAGCCAATCATGAATCATGGCAAACTGATTTAGGAATTCACTTTATCAACACAACCCAATCGACTGCGTTGCCCAGTGCAGTTCTGAGATTAGCTCTTACTCGCGTGCAGCCCCACAAGTCGCGATAGCAACATAACAGCATAGAGCGTTCCGCCGATCGCTTCGAAAGCAACGAAAGACTGGGCGTAGAACCCAACCGGTGTGATGTCGCCGTAGCCCAGCGTGGTAAGTGTGACATAGCTAAAGTAAACCATCTGCTGCCAATTAATCACTGCGCCGGAACTCGCTACGAAGGACCCCGGTGCGTACCATTCGATCAGCGCGAGCACGGCCGCAAATCCCGACCCGATCACTAAATAGAGCGATGTGGCCGAGATGAGTATGTCGGTCATCACCGTTTTGGCTCCAAATGTGTAGCGCGCCAGTACAACGACCATTCCCAGGTGATAAACGATAGAGGTCAGATAGACGGCCAGCGCGGCCGCGTTTGACGGAACGTAGGAATTCAAGAGGCCCGCAATGAGCACGGCAAGTCCGGCGCTTCCGACCAAAACACGCAACGGGCGGCCATCCGAGAGCGCCCACGTGGCCACCACGAAAATTGTCGCGTAGAAGCCGTAGAACAGCGCGGGCCACACGTTCCCTGCCGCCGACAGCGGGTAGGTCAGATTGTGGACAAGGATTGCCGCGAGGAAGCCAGCATTGGCAATAACCTTGTTTCGTGCTGTGGGCAATGACAGCATCTCAGGCCGCCTTCCGGTGACCAAGCACCGCAATGGTCACCATGACTAGCAAGACGCCGGCGCCGAGCCAAAGCCCATTCAGATGTAGACTCAACGCAATCCAGGTCCAGACCGCCAGCGCAGCCACCGCCAGAAGATAAAGGCCGCGCAATTGTTCTGCCGTAACGTGGTGGAAGATCGTACAGCCAAGGAGAAAGAGCGACGGCCCGGCAAAGGCGATGATCGCGGTCTCCGCATGGATCGCGTCATGGGGGTGCGCCACAATCATCTCAATGACGACCGCTGTCACGATGGCACCGCAGACTGCGACCCCATGGGCGTAGGCAAGCCCCGCTCGGGCAAGGCTGGTGTGATCTGTCGCATGTTCAAACCGGTATTCGCCCGGCTCGGACAGGTCGACGAAATAGATCCACCAGAGCGTGACGATCAGCAGGAAACCGATCAGTGCCGCCACGCCGGTGTCGGCATGAATCTCATGGCTGACCAGATAGCCGCCTAGCAGTAGAATGGATTCTCCTAGCGCAATGATGAAGATGAGCTGGTTGCGCTCGAAGAGATGCAGCCCCTTGAGCGTCCAGCTCGACATAGGGGTCGCTCCCTTGCCCGGCAGCCAGAACCCAGCATAGGGGGCGGCGTAGTCAATCAAAACAGCCAGTATCCACAGTTCCAGTCGAGCCTGTTCGACGAAGGCACCAACGATCCAAAACGCACCGGAGATCGCGCTCCACGCACCGAGTTGGGCATAGTTGCGCCCCATGACTTGTCCCCGAAAGACGACAGCCATATAGCCCGCCCGGATAAGCGCCATGGCGACATAGGCGATGGCGAACAGCTCCGCGCGTTCGCGGAAAGCTTGAGGCGCTGCCACCGCCATCAGGAGCGCACAGCCCATTAGGACAATCATTAGCCCGCGCCCGCTGGGATGGTCCGGGTTTACCCAGTTGGCTGCCCATGCCGTGTAGTTCCAGGCCCACCAGACAGCGGCGAAGAGCGTCACATACTCCAGGGCTCCAAGCCAGCCCGCATGCTCAAGAAGGTAGTGGGAGAGCTGGATGATCGTAAACACGTAGACGAGATCGAAGAACAACTCCATCGTCGTGACTCGGGGCGTGTCTCCGGGGCTGAGGTCTCGCAGGGCGCCTGTCGGAACAAGTCGGAGCAATAGGTTGGACATGAGTGTTTCCCGTTGGTTTTCACTATTATCCCTGAAATCCAAATGCGCTCAATTACTGGCTTTCCTCAGGTGTCAGCGCGTTCGAAGATCGACTGCCTATCGGCATGGGGAACGCCCGAAGGGAGCGATGATGTCACCATGGCGCCTGGCCTAGTGAATCCCTGACTGCAGGGAACGGCAAAAGAGCACCATCGATTGATCTTGACCCTCCAGCATTTCGGAATGCGCTAACCCACGCAAGATCGGCTACTGAGGCACCGTCGACTTCATGCGGGACAATGCCGATATCATTCATGAATGGCTCATCGGCGGCTTCCGCCGCGACGTGCGGGCGTTGAGGCTTTCGCTTCCTATGGTTTCCGCCGACCTGGCCTCAAAGGTTTTGGAGGAGATTCTTGCCTGGTGGGTATTTGGAAGAGTTCCAACATCTGGCATTCCAAGGCTGTAGCCAGCTTTTCAAGCGTTAGGAGAGTGGGGTTCCGCGTGCCGCGCTCAAGGTGACCCACATAGGCCCGCTCGACCTCTGCGCGTAGCGCGAGCTCATCCTGCGATATGTTTCTTTCTACGCGCAGGCGCCGCAGGTTCCAGCCGACTAATGAGCGCACATCCATGTGCGCAAAAGATCATTCGAAGAGCACCAAAACCACGTTCTATGACACCATGAATTAACACTTTGCCCGTATCGTGCCATGTCAGCAGGAACAGTCCCGCTAACATGATGTGGTGCAAAAAACAGGAGGCAGAATATGCTGACCAATAGCTGCAACTGGGATGGTCTCGACAAGCTCCGGGTCGGACGCTTTGGAGAGTATTTCGCAAAGATGGCGTTCACGCGCGCTGGATATGACGTCTATTCCCCGGAAGTGGATGATCGGGCGATTGACTTTGTGATCCGGACTTGCGGGGCCGAGATGCGTTATCTGGAGATTCAGGTGAAGACCGTACGGTTGGCGAGATCGAGCTACGTTTTCATGCGCAAGAAGCACTTTCCCATCTCGCCGGATCGCTATCTCGCGCTGGTTACGCTCAAGCAGGGAGAGGAGCCCGAACTCTACTTGATACCCTCGACCGTATGGGCCGATCCAGCTGCTCCCTTTGTCTCGCGAGATTACGAAGGCAAGAAGTCCGACCCGGAGTATGGGCTGACCGCATCTGCCAAGAACCTCAACCAGCTTGGCACCTACCGATTCACCGAGCGCTTCGAACTCGCGGCATGACGATAGTAGTTGATCTCGGCTGACTCGAATGACTTAGGTCAGCCGAATCGTGGTTTGGCGAAAGCGCACGGTCTCTTGCGCGCCAAGGTTACCGTGCGCACCCGAGTTGTTTTAGTAAGCAACGACCAAGTCGAGGGTAATTCTCAAAGTTGCATCTTGTTCTGAATTCGGATCAGTTCCTCAAGTTCTCCATCGCTTAGTTGGCTAAGATCAAGTTGTGGCGGATCTTTGGAAGTTGCCTCTGCCTCCATGATCAGTTTCATCAGTAATCTGGCCATCTGTGCGTCTTTCGCCGCTGCCGCGCCCATCTGGCGAAAGAGTACTCGGGCATATTCGATCTGGCTGCGTTTCCCTCCTTCTGTTACCCACACGTAGCGTTGCGCCTCCTCCCTCAGAATTTCCAGGGTCTTCTTCTTCGAAGCTTTGGGGGCGAGAGCACTCCTTTTTTTGGGACGCCCTTTGGGGTTTCCGGATTGTCCAGGTTTAAACCGGTGCTCCACTGGAGGATTCCTATAGCCCACGCCAGGAACAGGTGGAGTAGGTCCTTTCTCGTCGGAGTCCTCCATCAGTGGTTCTCCCCTGGGCTGCCGATACTGTTTGGCGAACCGCTTTCGCGAATTTCGTTGAAAGTTCGCCCTGAAGCCAGATGGACGGCATCTCTTCCGGTGAATTTCTCCCAGCGCCTGATGGTCGTGTCGACGTAGGCAGGATCGATTTCGATAAGTAGCGCCCGGCGGCCTACCTTTTCACACGCAATAAGCGTCGAACCAGAACCGCCGAAAATGTCCAGCACATGGTCGCCACGCTGGGTACAATCCTTGATCGCCTCAGCGATGAGAGCGACTGGCTTTACCGTTGGGTGGAAAGCAAGTTCTTCAAGGCGTCCCTTTCTGAATGAGTTCACACCGGCAAACTGCCATACGTTTGTTCTGTTGCGACCGTGCTTACCCAGTTGGACGTTGTTACGATGTGGAGTCTCTCCAACCCTGGCAACCACGATAAGCTCGTGCTGGCTTCTATACAGGGAGCCCTGGCCTCCGTTGTTTTTTACCCACACCGCAATGTTCAGAAGGGAGCCGTATTGCTTTCGGCATTCTTGCACGAGAAGGTCAACATGCCGCCAATCCATGCAGATGAAATGAACCGCGCCGTTGCATGAGCGGGCTACCATTTGCTTCAAGCTTTCTCGCAGGAAGTCACAGAATTCATCGTTCGACATCTCGCCCGATGCCATTTCAAACTCGCGATGCTTGGTCTGGCCTCGTCCGACAATATCTGTGATCGCCAGATTGTACGGGGGATCGGTAAAGACCATATCAGCTCGCGCATCTCCGCACAGAACGTCGAGATCTCTCGCGTTCAAGGCATCACCACAAAGGAGCCGATGGCGACCGAGAATCCATAAGTCGCCGAGCCGAGATGTCGTGGAGCCGCTGTTATTCTCCGGAAGTTCGTCTTCGGGAGTAGAGGGCCCGGTTTCGTGGTCAAGGAGGATTTCATCGACTTCGGCGACCTCAAAGCCCGTGAGCTCAATGTCGCCGCCCTCCACCAGAATTTCGGAGAGCTCCACGGCGAGAAGCTCGCGATCCCAGCCGGCGTTTAACGCAATCCGATTGTCCGCAAGCATCAATTGACGCTTCTCAGTATCCGAAAGGCCTCTGACCTCGATCGTCGGCACTTGGGTTAACTTCAGGATTCTCGCTGCTGCCAATCGCCCATGACCCGCGATGACTGTTCCGTCTTCGTCAATTAAAAGGGGGCTCACAAATCCGAACTGCTCGATACTCCGCGCGATCTGTCGGATCTGTTTTTTTGAATGGGTCCTGGCATTGTGCGCATTTTGCTTGAGGGCGTCCAACTTATGCTGAACGATTTCAGAGATGGTCTGCATGTACGTCTCCATAGGGGATGCCGCTGCTGCGACAAGAAATTGTGCTGTTTGGAAACGACTGCGAGGCGCCCTTGGCGCATGGATCTGACACAAGCTTCTTGTGACGGACTCATCCGAGCTTTGCTCGGTCGACGTCAACTGGGTTCTCCAGTTCGGATTGCCCCAGGGCGGTAGACATTGTCACCACACGGAGATGTTTTCGTGATTCGCCGGATTTTGCAAGCGCAAGAACTGGACGTATCTCACAGGGCGGCTTTGCTGTTCTTTTCCATAAGTGATCGTTGTTCTGCCGAGAGGGCGGGCAACAATTCTTGGGCGGATTCCCTGTTATCCAGAATCAGGGAATTCCTGCGTAGAAGCCTTTAGTTTATGGCAATAATTCCGAGTGCACCCGTTAGAGTTCCCAGTAAACGGCGATTTTTCCCTGAATTTTAACGGCAAACAGGGAATTTAGCTGCAGAGGCAAGTTTGCTTCGGACTAGAACCACCACCAACCGTCCGCCGGCTGAACTTGGCCGTCATGTTTGCCAGTTTGAGGTCGCGTCGCTTCCTGAAGGGAGACCGCGCGATGAAACGAAAAAGCGATCCGGCCAGGCTGGCACCGGCCGGTTTGTCGTTGAACCGAGCGCATTGGCGGGACTGGTCAGCGTAGATTGACGGAATACTGAATGCTTTCGGTCAGGCAGCGTGAAAGACGCAATTCGACCGGCTTGCCTTCCAGATCCCTTGCGATCCTATGAATCCGCAGTAGCGGTGTTCCGACAGCGCATGCCAGATGAGTGGCGTCGGTTTCGCTTGCGGCTATGGCCTTGATGCTTTCCTCGGCCTGGGCGATGGTGATGCGCCAGCGGACCGAGAACATCTGATAGATGTTGTTGGGAATATCGGCCGTTTCGGGAAAATCCGGAAAGCGCTCGGTTGGCAGGACAATGGTTTCTATAAGGGCGCGGGCGTCAGCGAGGTGTCGCAAACGCTCGATACGCCAAATCGGACTTTTCTCCAGGATGTCGAGCGCGCGCGCCTCGTCGTAGCTTGCGATCGCTTCCTCGCGCGACAACACTTGCGATCGAGGAAACACAGCCTGCCCGCCATCCGGCACCAGCCGAAAAAACTGGAACAGGATTCGCGCGTCTTCGGGTTCCGCAACGAAGGTCCCCTTGCCCTGGCGCCGGATGAGAAGATTGTCCGCTGTCATCGTGTCCAATGCCTTGCGCACTGTGCCCTGGCTGACTTCAAGCTGACGCGCCAGCTCCATTTCGCTGGGGATGACCATGCCCGGTGACCAGCTCCCATCCACGAGGCGGCGGACCAGGTGATCCCGGATCTGCATGTAGAGTGGTTTGTATTCCATATGTTTTCTCATCTGAGGTGCGGCTCGGTGGCCATATCATATATTCGGTGTAGCGCACCCTGCTTGACAAATCCATTCTCTTCTAGCTTATATCTTATATAAGACATAAGTCTGCTCGAATACACCGTTTGAGAGGAGATCATTCGTGACGGTTCCCCACCTGTTGGTTCATGAAAAAAAGGACAATGTCGGCGTTGTCGTTGTCGAAAATCTGAAGGCCGGCACGAAGATGCTTTGCGTCGTGACGCACGACAATTCGAGTTTCGAACTCGAAGTGAACGATGACGTGCCGATCGGTCACAAGGTCGCGCTGCACGATATCGGCTCTGGCGATACTGCGATCAAATACGGTGAGGATATCGGAAAATTTATCGCCGATGTGAAGAAGGGCGGCCATGTCCATGTCCACAATCTGAAGACCAAGCGCTGGTAGGCCGGGGAGCAAAAGCAATGGCATCGAAATACGCAAACCTCACCTTCAAGGGCTACCGGCGCGATAACGGACGCGTGGGCGTGCGCAATCACGTGGTTATCCTGCCGGTGGATGACATTTCGAACGCGGCCTGCGAGGCGGTCGCCAACAACATCAAAGGTACGTTGGCGCTGCCACATGCCTATGGCCGATTGCAGTTCGGCGCCGATCTCGATTTGCATTTCCGCACCATGATCGGAACCGGCGCCAATCCCAATGTCGCCGCGGTAATCGTCATCGGCATCGAGCCGGGATGGACCAAGAAGATAGCCGACGGAATCGCCGAGACCGGCAAGCCGGTGGCGGGCTTCTCGATCGAGCAGAACGGTGATCTCAAAACGATCATGGACGCTTCGCGCAAGGCGAAGGAATTCGTCCATTACGCATCCGAACTGCAGCGCGAGGAGTGCTCGATTTCGGAGCTCTGGGTCTCCACGAAGTGCGGCGAGAGCGACACGACCACGGGTCTCGGTTCCTGCCCGACCGTCGGCAACATGTATGACAAGCTCCTGCCTGAAGGTGTTTATGGATGTTTCGGCGAGACTTCGGAGATCACCGGAGCGGAGCACATTTGTAAATCGCGCGCAGTCAATGAAGAGGTCGGCGAACGCTGGTACAAGATGTGGAAGGCTTACCAGGACGACGTTATCTTCGCCAACCAGACGGACGACCTTTCCGAGTCCCAGCCCACCAAGGGCAATATCGAAGGCGGTCTGACGACCATCGAAGAGAAGGCGCTCGGAAATTTGGAGAAGATTGGACGAACTTCGCGATACATCGACATTCTGGAGCCCGCGGAGGCGCCGCAGTCCGGTAAGGGACTTTATTTCATGGACACGTCTTCGGCGGCCGCCGAATGCGTCACGCTGATGGCCGCGGGCGGCTACGTGGTTCACACCTTCCCGACAGGCCAGGGCAACGTGATCGGAAATCCGATCGTTCCTGTCATTAAGATCACCGCGAATCCGCGCACGGTGCGCACCATGGGTGAACATGTGGATGTCGACGTTTCGGGAATCCTGCGTCGCGAGATGACGATCGACGATGCCGGCGATGCCCTCATCGATATGATCGTGCGTACATCGAACGGGCGGAGCACCGCCGCCGAGGCGCTTGGTCACCGCGAATTCGTGATGACCAAACTCTATCGCAGTGCCTGATCGAATTGAGGCCCCGCGCTGCGGGGCCTTGCCATTTCTGCATCGCCGAACGAGCAGGCGATGGAGTTTCGCTTCAGACAATCATGGGAGGATGACAATGCTGAAGAAACTTGGCGTACTGGCGACCGTAGCCACGGTCCTGTGGGCGACCGGCGGCGCATTTGCGTTTCCTGACAAACCCGTCAATTACATCATTCCGTTTAACGCGGGCGGCGAAAGCGACATTTCTGCTCGCCTGCAGCAGCCATACTTCAAAAAGATCACCGGAGACGATCTGATCATTCAGTATCAGGCGGGTGCCGGAGGCGCGCAGGCCTGGTCTGTGCTGAACGACCAGCCCGGCGATGGCTATACGATTATGGGCACCAACCTGCCGCACATCATTCTGCAGCCGCTTTTGCAGTCGCCGGGATACGAGACGTCCGATCTCACCAACATTTATATGTTCCATTTCACACCGGACGCGCTTCTCGTTCGCGCCGATAGCAAGTTTGAGACAGTTCAGCAGGTGATCGACGCGGCAAAGGAAGCGCCGGGCGCGCTGACGGTTGGTGGCACCGCGACCAACACCGCCAACCATATCGCCAATCAGATCTTCTCGAATATAACCGGCGCGCAGATGACGTATATTCCCTATACGGGTACGGGTGCGACGATCCCGGCTCTGCTTGGAGGCGAGGTGGAACTCCTGTGGGGCTACACCACCGTGGCGGCCGGTCAGGGAGACAAGGTGCGCATGCTTGCCGTGGCACAGGATGAGCGACACCCGCTTTTCCCGGACGTACCGACTTTCAAGGAACTCGGGATCGAGATGGTCGGCGGTGCCTATCGTGGCATTGCCGTGCCGAAGTCCACGCCTGAAGATGTGCGCCAGGAGCTTTCCGATATCATCGGCAAGATCAATGCGGATCCCGAATTCATCGAGGAGATGGAACAGGCGGGCTTTGCTATGCTCAACGTCCCCTACGACGAGATAGAGGCGTTTATGGACGAGAGGCAGAAGACTTATGAGGACGTGGCCCGCCAACTGGGTTCGCTGAAGTAAGCGTTCGTTGTGCCGGCGGTGTTGTGCGCCGCCGGTGGCCCGTTTTTCGTTCTTAGCAGGGAGCTGTCGTTGGCTTTCGATCTCGGTTCCGTTCTCGCCCAGGCTCTGAGCCCGTTCAACCTTCTGCTGGCCCTGCTGGGGGTCGTGCTGGGCACGGTGATCGGTGCATTGCCGGGACTCTCAGCGACAATGGCCATAGCCGTGCTGGTGCCTTTCACATTCGCCATGGATCCGGCGTCCGGTCTGATTATGCTGGGTGCGATCTACACAGGCGCAATCTATGGCGGGGCTTACGCCGCGATTCTCGTGAACACGCCGGGTACGCCATCGGCCATTGCGACGACTTTTGACGGATTTCCGATGGCCAAGCGCGGGGACGGCGATCTGGCCATGACGCTCGCGACCCTGGCCAGTGTTGTTGGCGGTCTGATCGGCGCCATCGCGCTCATGACGCTTTCTCCGCTGCTGGCCAACATCGCGCTCGCATTTCAATCTAGCGAGTATTTCTGGCTCGCCATTCTGGGCCTTACACTCATCGCGAGTCTCTCCACGGGCAATGTAATAAAGGGCCTTATCGGCGGGGCTTTCGGTCTCATCCTGTCCATGATCGGCGTCGCGGTTGTCGGCGGGGATGTACGCTTCACATTCGGATCGTCGGCGCTGCTTGGCGGCGTCGACATCGTTTCCGCGCTGATCGGTCTCTATTGCATTCCTGTTCTGATCGATCTTGTCGCCCGGCCCGACCGGCATCTCGAGCCGGCGCCGCTTGGTCGGGGCTTCCGTTTGTTCGAGGCGCTTGGCCTTTGCGCGACAAATGCGGTCAATCTCGTCAGGTCTTCCGTTATCGGAACAGTAACCGGTATTTTGCCGGGAGCGGGTGGATCGATCGCGTCCCTCGTGTCCTATTCGGAAGCGCGGCGTTCGAGCCGGCATCCCGAGCGTTTCGGGAAGGGTGAGCCGGGCGGTCTGCTTGCCACGGAAAGCGCGAACAACGCGACTGTCGGTGGCGGCTTTATCCCCACGCTGGTGCTCGGCATTCCCGGCACACCGCCCGATGCCGTCATACTCGGGGCGCTCCTCGTTCAGGGGATTCGGACCGGTCCTGAGCTTTTCACGCAGCAAAGCGGCGTCGTCTACATCTTTATGTTCGGCTTGCTGATCGCGACACTTATGATGCTGCCCGTCGGCTTGCTTATCGGGCGATATGCCTACCGTTTCATCGTCAACACTCCGAAATCGCTACTGGTTCCGCTGATCGCCTTCATGACGGTGGTCGGCAGTTTTGCCATTCACTCCAATCCGCATGATGTCGTGGTTATGGTTCTGATGGGCGTTCTGGGTTGGCTGCTCAGCCTGGGTGGTTTCGGACCTTCGCCCATCGTTCTCGGCCTTGTCCTCGGCCAGATCGCCGAACAGGGCTTCATTCGCGCCTATATGATCGGCGGAGCCCGGGGCGATTTCGGTGGACAGCTTTTGTTCGATCGGCCGATTAGCTGGGCGATCGTGGCGCTGATCGTCATTACGCTCGGTCTGCCTCTCGTAAGGCTGATGCGGGGTGGCTCCGATAACGGGAAGGAGGCGCGATCATGAATGCGGGCAAGGACATTGCCGGTATCGTCGGCTCGATCTTTTTCTTTTTCGTGGGGGCCGCCGTTTTTGCCATGAGCTTCGAGATGACGCCGATGGCGGCAATGTTTCCGCGCACGGTGGGCGCGGCGCTTGCGCTGCTTGCCGCCTTCTACATTTTCGCCGCGATGCGCGGATACCGCGGAGAGGCAGTGGAAAACGGCAGCACTGTGCGGGAACAGGCAGAGGGGCTTGGGCGTCGGATTGTTCTGCTCATGACGATGATCGGCTGGGCGCTTCTGTTTCCCGTCATGGGGATGTTCGTCACCAGTCTTGCGGCCTGCGTCCTACTGATGTTTACGGGCCTGTTCGAACGGATTCCCCCCGGACGCCTTGCCCTACAGCTCGGGGCCGTCCTCGCCCTCGTGGTCTGCTTCTATTTCCTGATGAGCAATATTCTCAACATACCAATGCCGCGCGGCATTTTCTTCTGAACTGGACAAGCATGACGGATATCATCATTACCGAGTTCATGGACGAGGCGGCGGTCGACATGCTGCGCGCGGAGTTCGACACGCATTACGATCCGGCATTGGTGGACGACCCCGAGACGCTGCGCGGCATGGCCGCGTCGGCGCTGGCTCTGGTGGTGCGCAACCGCACTCAGGTGCGCGGCGCGCTTCTGGAGACGGCCGGCAGGCTGGAATGCGTCGGCCGTCTCGGCGTGGGGTTGGACAACATCGACACCGATGCCTGCGGCGCACGCGGCGTGGCGGTCTATCCGGCGACAGGCGCCAACGACCTGGCGGTGGCCGAATACGTGATCTCCAATGCGTTCAGCCTTTTGCGCGACGCCTATCTCTACAGCCATCAGGTGATTGCCGGTGAATGGCCGCGCGCGGCGCTGATCGGGCGCGAGCTTTCCGGCAAGGTGATGGGCCTCGTCGGGTTCGGCGCGATCGCGCGTGAAGTTTCGGCGCGCGCGCAGGCGCTCGGCATGTCGGTGATCGCCTACGATCCGTTCCTGCCGGCGGACCATCCGGCATGGCAGACGGTGGGCAGACGCTCTTTGGAAACGCTTGTCGGCGAGGCCGATGTGGTGAGCCTGCACACGCCACTGACCGCTGAGACCCGGCACATGATCGACGCGACGCTGCTCGCGACCATGAAGCCAGGCGGGATCCTGATCAACGCCGCCCGTGGCGGCGTGGTGAACGAACATGCCTTGTGCGACGCATTGCGGGCGGGACGGCTCGCCGGTGCGGCGCTCGACGTGTTCGAGGAGGAACCCCTTTCCGCGACGGCCGGCCGGAAGTATGAGGGAATTCGCAACCTGGTGCTGACACCTCATATCGCCGGCGTCACGGCGGAATCGAATGTAAGGGTCAGCCGTGTCACCGCCGAAACCGTCCTCAAGCATCTGCGGGGGACAAGATGACAAGGCTTCTAACCGCCGAAGAAATCACGGCGCTTGTGACCGACACATTGACGCGCTGCCGGACAAGCCGCGAGAATGCGCGTGCGGTGGCGCGCGCCTTGCTCGGGGCGGAGCTTGCGGGCCAGGCCGGCCACGGGCTTCGGCGCATGCCTTCTTATTGCGCGCAGGCTCTTTCGGGGAAGGTGAATGGCATGGCCGTTCCACGTTCCCAACAGACACGGCCTGCCGCGCTCTCGGTGGATGCGGCCCACGGCTTTGCCTACCCCGCGCTCGAACTGGCGCTCGAATGGTTGCCCGCATCCGCCCGGCAGAATGGCGTTGCCATGGCCGGGATCCATCGCTCGCATCACTGCGGCGTGGCGGGCCTCATCGTCGAGCAACTCGCGCAGGATGGTTTTATCGGTCTCTTGTTCGCCAATGCGCCCGGCGCGATGGCGCCGTGGGGCGGCAGACGAGCCCTGTTCGGGACCGATCCGATCGCCTTCGCCGCACCGCTCGAAGGCGCCGGTCCGGTGGTCGTCGATATCTCCCTGTCCAAGGTTGCCCGCGGGAAGATCATGGCGGCCAGGCAGCAGGGCCAGGACATACCGCAAGGCTGGGCACTCGATGTCGATGGCAATCCGACCACGAACGCGGAGGAAGCGCTGAAAGGCACCATGGTGCCGATGGGCGACGCGAAAGGAACGGCGCTCGCCATCATGGTCGAACTGCTTTGTGCGGGGCTTACGGGAGCCAATTACGGCTACGAGGCCACCTCGTTCTTCGACGGCGAGGGCGCGGCCCCGGGAACCGGCCAACTGATCATTGCCATCGATCCCACCGCTTTCGGCAATGGGGCCACGAGTCGTTTCGCGGTTCTTGCCGAAGCGATCGAAGGGATGGATGGCGCGCGGCTGCCAGGCCGGCGCAGGCAATCGCTCAAGGAAAAACTGCTTTCCGAGGGCGTGCCCTGCGACGAAGCCTTGTTGCGCGAAATCGAAGCCCTCGGGCGTTAGAGCGTTATCGGCCGAAACCGCATCGCTTTGGTGTCGGACAATGCCGCGACAGCGAAAATCCAGGACGATTTTCCAACCGGACGGCAGCACCTGGAAACGAATAAAGGCACCCGGCCGACTTGCCGGGTGCCTTGGTCGTTGAAACATGGTCGGCTTCAGTTCACTGAGCGGCCGCGTCGAGGCGTGCATCCACGGAGGCCGTGCATTCGTCGATGGCCGCGTTGTAACTGTCGAGAAACGCCTGGTTTGCCGGATCCTGGCTGGTGAACCAGGCTTCCATGCCGCTGGCTGCCTCACGGAAAGCGGCCTTTTCCTCATTGCTCAGACTGTGGATTGTGCCGCCCGCGTCGGTGAAGGCCTTGTAGGAGCGGACTTCGTGATACTTGGGATAGGCTCGCAGATACTGCTCGATCACGCCGAAGCCTTCGACGACGATTTTACGCAGGTCCTCCGGCATCGACATGAACTTGTCGTTGTTGATGAACCAGGTGCCGCCCATATAAGCGTGCCCGTCGAGCGTGATATGCTTCAGATGTTCCTGGAAGTTCATCGCAACGATGTCGGTTATGCCGTTCTTGGTGCCTTCAACGACACCGGTTGCCAGCGACGTATAAACTTCCGGCCAGGAAATGCCCGTCGGCGCGCCGCCGAGTTGACGAACGAGCTCCTGCTGGATTTCGGCCGGAATCGTGCGCAGCTTCATTCCCTTGACGTCTTCCGGCGTCTTGATCGGCTTGTTCGTTGTCGCGAAGTTTCGCCAGCCGCCGGAATTGGACACCGTCATGAGACGGATATTGCCGGTCTGTTCCAGCATGCCCTTGCGCAGCATGCTCATGAAATCCTGATCGTCGAAGACGCATTCTGCGACTTCGTCATCGCGTAGCATGTAAGGCAGGTCGAGGCCCGCGAATGCCGGCCACAGATTGCCCGGCTCGCCGAAGTTCGATTGATAGATGTCGACCAGACCCGCCTGCATGCCTTCGAAACATTCGCGACCGGAAGCGCAAAGCGTACCGCCCGTATAGATCTCGACATCGATGCGCCCGTTCGATTTGGTGTTGACGAGATGGCGGAAGGCCTGAACCGCCTGATAGTTGTAATTGTCTTCACCGGTCGCGAGCGGGGTAACGAGTTTGAACTCGGGTTCCTGCGCGGATGCTGTCGTTGCGGACAGGGTGAGGGCGAGAGCCGAAGCCGCAAGGGCATATTTCAGAATTCTCATTCATTCCTCCATTGATTTGCATGGCGCTTTCGCAGCGCTCTTGTTTGATAATTGCCGATCATCCTCCGATGCCGGAAACGACGCTGCCCCAGTTGTCCCAGAGCCAAGGCAAGCCGAGCGTGAGGATCGGGACATACGCCACAAGCAGGATCACGATGATTTCGGCGATCAGGAAGGGGATGATGGCACGGACAATTTCCGAGAAGCGTGCGCCGGAGATGGATGTGGCGACGAAGAGTACGAGACCCATCGGCGGTGTCGCCAGGCCGACCGTCACATTCAGGCACATCATGACGGCGAAATGCACCGGCTCGATACCGTAGGCGGTGGCCGCGGGCGCCAGGATCGGGCCGAGAATGAGGATGGCCGGTCCGGCGTCGAGCACCATGCCCACAACGAACAGGAATATGTTTACCAGAAACAGGAAGACCAGCACGTTGTCGGACACCGACAGCATCGCGTTGGTCAGCATGGCAGGAACGCCTGCGATGGCGACGATCTGGCTGAAGCCGCTCGCGACGCCGACCAGAAGCAGAACCACGCCCGACTGAATGGAGGTGCGCTTCAGGATTCCATAGAAGGTGCGGAGGCCGAAGCCGTCTTCGTCGATCAGGCCCAGCCGGTGTCCAAGCTTTACGCCGATATTGAGAAGCAGGGCATAGGCAACGGCGACGGCCGCAGCTTCGGTCGGGGTGAAATAACCTGACAGGATGCCCCCAAGAAGAATGATCGGCGTCAGCAGCGGGAAGAATGCGCGTAGGCCCGCATGGCCGCGCTCCTTCCAGGCCATTCGTTCATTGGCGATGGGAAAGTCGAATTTGTGCGCCATGAACGCGGTGACGGCCATTAGCGAACCGGCCAGCATCAGGCCGGGAATGATGCCGCCGAGAAACATGCGGGCGACATCCACATTCATCACGAAGGCGTAAAGCACCATCAAACCGGAAGGGGGTATGACGGGTCCGATGACGGAGCTTGCCGCAGTGATCGCGGCCGCGAATTTTCGCGAATATCCGTTCTTCTCCATCGCGGGAATGAGCATGGAGCCGAGCGCGGATGTGTCGGCGACGGCAGATCCGGAAAGCCCGGCGAAAAGCACGCTTGCGGCGATGTTCACATGCGCGAGTCCACCGCGGATATGGCCCAGCATCGCGCGGGAGAAATTGACGAGCGCTCGCGTCACCATGCCCGAATTCATGATCTCGCCGGCGAGAATGAAGAAGGGCACCGCCATGATTGGGAACGAGGATATGCCGGAATAGACGCGGTTTACCTGCATGCCGAGAAACGCCATGCGATCGATCTGCCAAAGCTGAAACACACCGGCGCCGATCATGGCGAAGAAAACCGGAACCCCGAGAGCGAGCAGAATAAGGAAGCCCCAGAATACGGTCAGGCCCTTCAAGGCAAATGCAAACCCGCCCATGTGCTAGTCCCTTCCCCGCATATCTTCCGTGTCCTCCGGGCGCGATTCGCTTTCGGGCAAACGCGCGATTCCGTCGAGATCGAAACTGCGAATGTCTTCTTTGCCGCTCACGAATGCCTGAGCGGATTTCAAAATGTGCTCGATCGAGATCATCAGGAGCCCTGCAAAGCCGATCGGAAGAATCGCATAGACATACTTGTTCTTGATGACGACCGAGCCTGCAGCTTCGGATCCGAGAAGCGGTTCGGCGAGTGCGCGAACGAGGCGGGTCGTCTGCGGAAGCAGGCTGTTGCCGCCGGAAAAGAACAGCCAGCTGTAGTAGATCGCGCCGATCAACAGCCCGGCTTCGAGCAAGTGAATGAGTACGTTGAAGAATGTGCGCGGACGCACCGGCATCGCTTCGACCAGCACATCGATCCTTGTGAACTGGTGATGGCGATAGGCCCAGGGTCCGATCAGGAAAGAAACCCAGACCATCGATGCCAGTGCGATTTCCTCGGTCCAACCGATCGGCATCCGCATTTCGCGGCTGATTACCTGCAGGATGACGGCGGCCGTCATGGTCGTCAGGAAAACACAGGCGATCGCAACGCCGAGGTTCGAGATCACGCGGTTCAGCCGGCCAACGATATCGATCAGGGAACGCATGCGCTGCCCCTCTCTCGTTTCAACAGGACATGCCAGTTTATAAGTGTGCTGCCTGTGAAAATTTCGGCGCTTGCGGCTCCAGAGAACAATGCATGCTCCTGCGTGCGCGGCCACACCATATGCGGAGCGAAGGCTGTCGTATCGTCCGGCGCGTTTGCGTGTAAAGCCAGCCAATGCCGACCGGGACCGGCCTCTGCCACACGGCGCGCGAAAAAGTCGGCGGCAGACTCGCCCTCCGGCGTGAAGCCGATTATGAAATCGTCGAAAATCGGATCTCCGCGCCGTTCGGCTTCCGCGAGATACTCCCTATGCCGTCCGCTGTCCGCAGGAAGAACGCGTACCGCATCGAAAAGCTGGTCTGGATTGCGAAAGAACGGGACTGCAATCTTATGCTTCGATGCAACCGACCACAGGCGCTCAATGAAGGTCGGCAGATAGGCCGTACCCATATGCGCGTCGAGATGGGACGGGTTCAGGCCATCGGCGAGGGCGCGTTCCACCTGCGCCGCAATTTCATCCTCGATTGCGTTCGGGTCGGCGTTCTTCATCACATCCTGCGGCCGCCGGTGGAAGAAACCCTCATCGTCGACGAGGCCGCGTGAGCGGCCCGACAGGGGGCGCCAGCGGTAGCGGTTCCATTCCGATGTCAGGGTGATGTGAACGCCCAGATCCTGATTTGGATTGTCGCGATGATCCTCGACGGCCATCGGATAATAGGGACAGGGCACCATGGCGGAGGCACTGGTAACCGTCCCGGCGGCGCGGAGGGCCTTCCACGCGGCCACCGAACCGGCGGTGGCGCCGACATCGTCCAGGTGCGGCAGGAAGGACTTGGCGGTCATCGTCACCTCAGTCCCGGTTCGGGCGCGGCAAGAACTTCCGCCGTAACGTCTACCGAGAATTCGGCGTGGCGGCGAACCAGGGACGCGGGGAAGGCCGCGGTTTCCGGAGCAAGCAGCATCCGCCTGATCGCGGCCGATTGCCATTGGCGATTCATCCAGATCCGCAGTTTGCGTGCGCTCAGGATCTCCTTCATTCCAACCGTGACGGCCATGGCCGGAATTCTCTGGATGTTTCCGCGCGCGGCTGTGACAGAATTGATAAGGCGCGTCTTCTCGCACAAATGCACGATTCGTGTGGGCAGCGCCGCAAACCAGTCTGCGTCGTTCACGCCTTCCATAGGGTCGTTGAAGGCCAGATGTCCGGTAATGCCGATGCCCGCATAGGTGAAGTCGAGCCGATTGGCTTCTATGAAGCGCGGTATGGCATCGAGTGCGTGCGGGTCGGGCACGAGGAGGCGGGGTCGCATTGCTTCGGGGAGCTGTTCCATGAGGTTACGCTGCATGTGGCCCCGGAAGCTCAGCGGATCGTGTTCGCTGATCCAGCTATTGTCGCCCTGCAGATACTCATCCATCACAATGAAGGTGACTTCCGAAAGGGAGAGGCTCTCTTTTGCGCAGCGCTCGGCAAGAAGCTGGTATTGGCCAACCGGACCGACGGGGACGATCAGCGAACAACGGCCTTTCTCCCGAAGACAGTCGCGAATGTCGGTAAACAGCCGTTCGGCCATAGCAAGACACAAGGCGTCCGCATCGTTGTGAACGGAAAGAGCCGGACGGTCGAAAGCGCGCAGAACCTGCTCGTCCGTCCGCAGCGCGGCTTGCGTGCCATCGTCTATGCCCTGATACTCTCCCAAGGCGTCCTCCTCCCACAGTGAACGACTCTTATAACTCTTATATATGAATTCCGTCAATCGTGGTGTGAACGTCTCTCAATCAGCTATCGAAGATCCGACGCGTAGTGAAACTGTTCGGTGAGACACCTGCTGCGGCGCAGTTCGACAAGCGCTCCGTTGAGGGCAAAGGCCTGGCGGTCGATCTGGAGAATCGGCGTGGTTTCGCCGCAGCCAAGGACATCCGCGTCCTGGGCAGACGCCGACACTGCGCGAAGCTGTTCGGCCGCCCGCGCAACGGTTGTCGCGAAATGACGCTCGTACAATTCGTATATATTGTTGGGCAGGGGCACATGAACGTCCAGGCCAGGAAACCGATCTTCGGAAAGCGTTATCTGTTCATTGAGCATCACCCGACCTTTCAGCGCACGGTGGCGGACGATGCGCCAGACACCGGCTTTCGGGCGCAAACCCAGAAGCCTGCTCTCCGCCGTGCTCGGCTCGGCCCGCCTCAGTTGGCTGTAAACGGTTTCCGGCAGAACGCGGTCGCCCTTGTCGTCGGCGATCTTGAAAAACTGGAAGAGTGTGCGGCGCTGATCGTGTTCGGCAACGAACGTCCCGCGTCCCTGATGGCGGACAACGATACGATCGGCGGACAGCGCATCCAGCGCCTTGCGAACGGTTCCTTGCGACACGCCCATCTGTACCGATAGCTGCTGTTCGGAGGGCAACATTGCTCCGGGCAGCCATTCGCCTGAGATCAGCTTGTCGAGAAGCTGCTGCCGCACCTGGAGGTAGAGAGGCGTGTATCCAAGCTGCATATTCGCACGCCCGGTAGCGATAGACGCGGTTGCGGCTCCGCCATTGCCGTCATTGCTGTTGGTCACGGCCTATGTCCAAAGTCTTATATAAAAGTTATAGGTATTCATAACGTGTCTGGTACTTGGTGCCAACCTTATTGTCGGCGCAGCCGAAACGTGACCGGGAGGAATTTCAATGCAGCGTCGGGTGATTGGCTCGTTCGAGGAACAGGATGTCGAAGAAGTCATCCTTTCTTCGCAAGAGGGTGTGCGGGTCACGATCATGACCTATGGAGCGGCGATCCGCGACTGGCAAGTGCCGGTCGAGGGTGAATTGCGATCGGTTACGCTGGGTTTCGACAATTTCGAATTCTACCCGAAGTACAGTCCCTATTTCGGCGCCGTCGCAGGCCGTGTCGCGAACCGGACCGCCGGCTCCACGTTCACGCTCGACGGACAGCGCCATCGGCTCGTTGCCAATGAAGGAGACAACCATCTGCATGGCGGGCCGCGCGGCATCGGCAAGCAGAACTGGCGCATCGAGGATTATGATGGCGCCCGCGTGATGCTCTCTCTGTTTAGTCCTGACGGTGATATGGGATATCCCGGCGCTCTCGCCATTACGGTCTGCTACCGATTGACCGGACACCGGCTGGAGATCGCGTTCACCGCCGACGCTTCGCAGAAAACACCGGTCAATCTGGTTCAGCACAATTACTTCAACCTCATGGGAACCGGGGATGTGCTGGGTCATCGGCTGAAGATCGAAGCCAGCGCTTATACACCGGTCGGTGACGATCAGACCGCTACCGGTGAGATCCTGCCTGTGGAGAGCACCTGCCATGACTTCCGGGTGGAGAGGACGCTGCGCGAAGACAATGGGCGGCCACTGGCGCTCGACCACAATCTCGTACTCGACACAAGACGTGACCGCGCGCTGCCGTCGGCGGTCCTCACCGCCCCGGACGACTCGCTGACACTGCGCCTTTTTACCGACCAGCCCGGTCTTCAAGTGTACAATGGCTGGAAGCTCAACGTTCCGGTGCCGGGACTCGCTGGAAGGCGCTACGAGGCGTTTGGCGGTTTGTGCCTTGAGGACCAGAATTTTCCAGGAACCCTGAATCACGCCCATTTCCCGGATCCTTTTGTGGAGCCGGGCACCCCTTATGTGCACCGCTGTGCCATCGAGATTGGCTGAGACTGACGTCTAATGCTGCAGCTTTGCCAAGTCTTGTAAAAGACATATGAATATCTTATAGAGAGAGCCTGACGAATTGAAATGTCAGATTCCTATATAAGAGTTATCAATGGCTCGAATCCTGACCCTTGGCATGGCTGTTCTCGATCACGTGTTCCATCTGCCCGCTTTTCCGGAGAGCGGTGAAAAATACCGTGCTGAGAGTTACCGCGCACAGATTGGCGGACCGGCAACCATCGCGGCTCTGGCAATCCAGCGCCTTGGCGGTTCTGCAAGTCTTTGCGCCCGCCTTGGAGAAGATGCGAACTCGCGAGCCATCATGACGGCGCTCGAGGCCGCCGGGGTGGACTGGTCTCCATCCGTCGTTCTTCCAGATGCGGTGGCTCCGGTCTCCGCGGTGTATGTTGATGAGGATGGCGAACGACAGATTGTGAATTTCCGCGGCCGGGGTCTCACGGTTTCAGCCGACATGCTGAGTGAAAGCCTCCTGGACGGCGTGGATGCGGTTTTGCTTGATCCCCGGTGGCCCGAAGGAGCGGAGCGGTTGGCCGGCTTGGCGGCCAGGCGCGGAATCCCGTCCATCCTCGACGCGGAAAGCGATCTCGAGGCGCTTGAGGGCACGATGGCGCTTTGCTCCCATATCGCTTTCTCAACCCAGGGGCTGCGCGCATTTTCGGGCGAAGAGGATGTGGTCCTGGGCCTCAAATATTGCGCCGACCGTTACAAAGCCTGGCTCGGTGTGACGCATGGCGAGAAGGGCGTGATCTATCTGGACCAGGGCGGGGTTGCCCATGTCGCGGCCTTTGCAGTTCGAACGTTGGATACGTTGGGTGCGGGCGATGTTTGGCATGGAGCCTTCGCGCTGGGCCTCGGCGAGGGCCGCTCGGCTTTTCAGGCGGTCCGTTTCGCCAATGCGGCGGCCGGTCTCAAATGTATGAACGGTACCGGTCAGGACGCATTGCCGGGGCGCGAGGAAACGCTCGCGCTGATGAGCGGCGGCGGCACCTTGCACTGAGCGTGTCCGTAAAATCTCAAAGGAGAGGCAATGAGCGTTTCAGCCGGTAAATATTGGGGTCTTCGCCGCATGGCGGACTCGGCCGGGCGGTTCAAGATGACGGCGGTCGACCAACGCCCCCCGATCAAGAATCCGATCGCCAAGGCGCGGGGGACGGCTGAGGCTCCCTATGACGATGTGGCGCGGTTCAAGCGTCTTCTCGTTGAAACGCTTCAGGAACAGTCCACCGCTCTGTTGTTGGATCCGCATTTCGCCTATCCGCGGGCTATCGATGTCCTGTCTCCGCGGAAGGGGATGATCCTGACCCTTGAGGATTCCGTATTCGATGAGGTGCCCGGAGGCCGGCTCTCCTCGGAGATCGACAATTGGTCCGTTGGAAAGATCAAGCGTGCCGGCGGCGATGCTGTGAAGGTCCTGGCATGGTACCGGCCGGATGCTGCGCCCGAAATTTGCCGGGCGCAGCAGGAGTTCACGCGACGGATCGGCGAGGCTTGCGCGCGCTACGACATTCCCTTCCTCTTCGAACTGCTCGTCTACCCTCTGGCGTCCGACGCGGAGCAGACGCGCGACTATGTGGAGATGAAGACGAAGCGCGCCGATCATGTACTGGCAAGCGTTGAGGAGTTTGCCAGGCCGGAATACCAGATCGACGTGTTCAAGCTGGAAAGCCCGATTGCTGCCGGCGACCTCGAAAACACCGCGATCGACACGGCGGAGTTGTTTCGCGAAATGGGGCAACTGGCGGGCCGGCCATGGGTGATGCTCTCCGCGGGCGCCGGCAAGCCGGAATTCGAAGCGATCCTGAAGCACGCTTATGCCGCGGGCGCCTCGGGTTATCTCGCCGGCCGCGCGATTTGGCTGGACGCCTTCGCGCATTTTCCGGACTGGAACCGGATCGAGGACGGCCTGCGCGGCGATGCGGTCGCCTATATGCAGCGCATCAACCGCCTGACCGATCAACACGCGAGGCCCTGGTTCGACCATCCGCGCTTCGGTGGCCAGAAATTTCTTGTGCCCGATGACGCGGGGTTCCGTGCATCTTACCCGGATTTCGAAAATGGCTAAGTCCTTTGGTTTGTTTGTTCTGGGGCGCGCTACATTCGATGTGGAATATGCGCGCGCCTGTGCGGCGCGTGCCGTCGAGGTATTGCGTGGCGAGGGGTGCGAGCTGGCAGGAACCGGTAGAATCCTCTTTGACAACGCCGAGGTGGTGGCGGCATTGGACGATGTCGCGGAGAGGCACCTGGACGGCATCATCGTGGTGCAGAGTACCTTTACCGACGCCGAAGCCGTCTGTCTCATCGCCGAGCGCTTGAATCTGCCGCTGCACATCTGGGCGATCCCCGAACCGCGGACCGGGGGACGCCTGCGGCTCAATGCCTTTTGTGGCCTTAATCTCGCGGCGCATGCGCTCGCGTTAAGGAAACGACCGTTCGTAAGTCTCTACGCGGCTCCGGATTCGCCCGGCATCGAAACGGAAGTCGCCGGATGGCTCGCGAGAACGCCAGATGCGCCGTTACCGCTTCGGGCTGCGGGAGCTGCCGTTTCCGACGCCGGTTCCAGGGGGCTGGATGCCCTCCGGGGTGCGCGCATCGGGCGCATCGGGACGCACCCCGCTGGTTTCGACACGTGCGCTTATGAGCCGAAACGTCTGTCGAAACTCTGCGATGCTCATGTGGAATCCGTGGAGCTGGAAGACCTGTTCGCCGCTGCGGCCAAGGTGCCGGACGGTACGGTCAACACCCTTTTGGAGGAATGCTCCTCTCTTTCGGGGATCGGCGAACTCGATCAGGACGAGCTCGTTCGATCGCTCCGGCTCAAGGGGGCTCTCGACGACTTGAAGGCCGGCGGGCGGTTTGACGGGTTTGCCATTCGCTGCTGGCCGGAAACCTTTACGGAATATGGCGGTGCCGTCTGCGGGCCCGTCGGTATGATGGGGGAAAAGCGGACGCCCTGCGCATGCGAGGCCGACGTCTATGGTGCCGTAACGTCGTTGATGCTGCAGGCGCTTTCAGGCGGGCCCGCATTTCTCGCCGATGTCGTCGACATCGACGACGAGACCGATACAGGCGTGGTCTGGCACTGTGGTCAGGCCCCGGTGTCCATGGCCGATCCGGCCACGCCGCTGGAAGCGACTGTGCATTCTAATCGCCGCATGCCGTTGCTGTTCCAGTTCGCCCTCAAGCCGGGGCGGGTGACATTGGCACGGATCAGCCAGGCGCGCGGTGAGCAATCCATGGTAATGGCGACCGGCGATATGCTCGCGGCACCGCCTTCATTTTCAGGAACTTCCGGTGTCGTGCGTTTCGATGCGCCAGCGAAGACAGTCCTCGAACGCCTCCTTGCTTCCGGCCTCGAGCATCACCTCGCACTCGTTTACGGCGAGCATCGCGATGCGCTCGAGCATGTCGCGCGCGAACTCGATCTGCCTGTTCTGGATCTCACACAATGACGATAAAATACGCCATCATCGGTTCTGGCATGATGGGCCAGGAACATATCCGCAATCTCGCGCTGGTGAACGATACCGAAATCGTCGCTATCGCGGAGCCCGACTCGGCCATGCGCGCGGCGGGTGCCGCGCTGGCCGGCCCGGGTGCGGTGGCTGCTGTCCCGTGCCGACGTCGCGATGATCCAGCTGTTCATCGCCGCGTCGTTCACGCCGCTGGCCGTCCACACGATGGCCGGGGCGTGGCGCACGTGGAGCCTGGTCATCGCCTGGACGC
>ENA-ORCW01000457-ORCW01000457.1-marine-metagenome-genome-assembly--contig:-NODE-457-length-24774-cov-4.226019_pt1 | contig 24774 bp, 15 predicted proteins | sample MGYA00237784_ERZ508517 | MGnify/ENA primary metagenome ERZ508517 (study PRJEB26187, sample SAMN06268979) | marine metagenome | isolation source: Tt ae E1 feedstock associated aerobic enrichment on... | reverse complement strand
CACGACGGGCACCCTGTCCTTCACCGCGAGGTTCCGCTCATCACGGCCCCCAGAGGACTTGCACCTCCTACAAACAAAACATGCCTGGCAAACAAAAAGCCCGCAGCACCTGCTGCGGGCCGAATCGAGATCCGAGAGACGAATGCCGAGAGTCAATCGCTAGTTGGCGGACTCGTCCGCGCGCTGCGACTTCATCGTCGTGCCGATGGTCAGGTCCAGTTCGCCGGGCAGTGCCTGACCGTTCACTTCGAGGTCGAGCGTACCCGTAATGCGAACCTTCTCCTTGAGGGCGACGATCGTTCGGATTTCGGGGCTGTACAGAACTTCGCCCGAGCTTTCGGCGACCTCGAGTTCGCTGCCGGTGACCTTCAGAGGGGAGGCACCGTTCGCTTCCATCTTGTAGGTAACACCGACGCACTCGACGCCGATCTTCTCGTACTGCTTGCCGTCCTCTTCGGTCGGGCCGAGGTACGTGTACTTCTTCTCGAAGGTCATCGACTGTCCACCGCCGAAGTCAGAGCTTTCGGTGCGGGTCCAGGAGTCCCCCTTGTTGACCGGCTCGCTGGGGAGTCGATCGAGCATCTGGTTGGCGGACTTCTTCCAGGTTTCGGGACTGATCTGACTGCGGAACGCTTCCGGAACGGCCGTCAGCGGGTCGCCGTCGAACCGGATCTCCTTCACCTTGCCGTCCTTGCCCATCACCGTCGTCCACTTCGCGCTGGCGATCGTCGTCATCAGGTCGGCAATGGGTTGCAGTGCCGGAGCGGCCTGAGCGGCGTCCGGGTTGCCCGAATCGAACTGAAATTCGAGACCACCCGGCAGGGAGATATTGGACTGCAGGGTCTCGAACTTGCCCCGCATCGACCAGTCGCCCGCATCGGTCTTTCCGTCGACGGATTCGAGAGTGACCATGAAGGTGGACGCAGACGTCTCGACATCCATTTCGCCCACCGTCAGCGTCTGATTAGTGTCGACGGTCACTTCACTTCGAACCTTCAGGCCCTCGTGATACTGGGCATCCTGCTTCAGGGAGACCTGTCCGAAACCGATCGACGGCGCGCAGAGGAGCAGTGCGGCAAAGAGCGTACGAAGGGACATGTGTAGAGTTCCGATGCAGAAGTGAGAGGATTGGACACCCCTATTACGCACCGAACCGGGTGTCGGGTTCAATTGTTTTCCCGAATTTTGTTCGCGGAAGGTGACCGGTCAACGAAAACGGCCCGGCTCACATGATGTGAACCGGGCCGGTCGTTTCGGGATCTTGCCGCGGCGGCGATCAGCTTTCGGCCGTGGCCGACTCGCCGGAGTCACCGTCTCCTTCGGACGAACTGACGGCTGCCAGTTCGGATTCGGCCGACTCCTCATGCGAGCCGACGAACTCGAGCTGCGTCTCGTCGCCGACTTCCTTGGTGCCGATCGTGATGACGTTCCGGCCTTCGAACTGACCACGAAGCAGCTCTTCGGAGAGCGGGTCTTCGATGTACAGTTCGACGGAACGACGGAGCGGGCGGGCACCGTAGTCGGTATGCTCGCGGGCCCCTTCGGTCTTCGTCCGGTCGATCACGAACTGCTTGGCTTCGTCGGTGAGGACGAGCTTCAGGCCGCGTTCGAGCAGACGCTCGCGCACCTTCGAGAGCTCGATGTCGATGATTGCCTTGAGATTGTCGTCGGTCAGCTTGTGGAAGACGACGATCTCGTCGAGACGACCGATGAACTCCGGCTTGAACACGCGGGAGACTTCGGCCAGCACGTTCTTCTTCATCGTGTCGTAGCTGGCTTCTTCGTCCCGGTTCCCGACGAAGCCGAAGCCGGCACTCGCGATCGACGAGGCACCGACGTTGGTCGTCATGATCAGGATCGCGTTCTTGAAGTCCACCTTGCGACCGAAGCTGTCGGTCAGGTGACCTTCTTCCATGATCTGCAGCAGCATGTTGTAGACGTCCGGGTGGGCCTTCTCGATTTCGTCGAGCAGAACCACGCTGTACGGACGCCGGCGGATCTTCTCCGTCAGCTGCCCACCCTCTTCGTAGCCGACGTAGCCGGGAGGAGCACCAATCAGGCGGCTGATGTTGTGCCGCTCCTGGTATTCCGACATGTCGACCTGCACGAGGGCGTCTTCCTCGCCGAACATGAACTCGGCAAGCGTCTTGGCCAGCAGCGTCTTGCCGACACCGGTCGGGCCGGAGAACAGGAAGGTGGCCGTCGGACGCTTGGGGTCCTTCAGGCCGCTGCGGCTGCGACGGACCGCCTTGCAGACGAGCTTGATCGCTTCGTCCTGGCTGACCACCCGCTTGTGCAGTTCCTTCTCCATCTCGAGCAGACGGACGGTGTCCTCGCTGGAGAGCCGGGTGAGCGGCACGCCGGTCATCTTGGCGACGACCTCGGCGATCACCTCGGCATCGACGACGCCATCGGTCTCCTTGGACTTCTGGCGCCATTCCCGCGTGATGGTTTCCTTCTTCTTCTTCAGCTTGTCGGCCTGATCGCGAAGGGCGGCGGCCTTCTCGAAGTCCTGATTGGCGACGGCCTCTTCCTTCTGGCCGTTCATCCGCTCAATCTCTTCTTCGAGTTCCTTCAGGTCGGGCGGACGGACCATGGACTTCAGACGGACGCGGGCGCCCGCCTCGTCGATCACGTCGATCGCCTTGTCCGGCAGGCAGCGTCCGGTGATGTACCGGCTGGAAAGCTCGACCGCCTTCTCCAGCGAGTCGTCGGTGTACTGCACGCGGTGGTGCGATTCGTACCGGTCCCGCAGACCACGAAGAATCGAGATCGTCTGGTCCTTGGACGGCGGATCAACCATCACCATCTGGAACCGGCGTTCCAGTGCGCTGTCCTTCTCGATGTACTTGCGGTACTCGTCGAGTGTCGTGGCACCGATGCACTGCAGCTCGCCGCGGCTCAGGGCCGGCTTGAGCACGTTCGAAGCGTCGATGGCGCCTTCGGCACCACCGGCTCCGACCAGCGTGTGCAGCTCGTCGATGAACAGGATCACGTTCTTGGCGCGACGAACTTCGTTCATCACCGCCTTGATCCGCTCTTCGAACTGACCGCGGTACTTCGTGCCGGCGACCATCATCGCCAGGTCGAGCACGACGATCCGCTTGTCACGAAGCAGTTCGGGGACATTCCCTTCGACGACCATCTGGGCAAAGCCTTCGACGATCGCGGTCTTGCCGACGCCCGCCTCACCGAGCAGCACCGGGTTGTTCTTCTGCCGGCGGCAGAGAATCTGGGTGACGCGTTCGATTTCGGTTTCGCGGCCGATCACCGGGTCGAGCTTGGTTTGACGGGCCAGTTCGGTCAGGTCACGACCGAAGCTGTCCAGGGCCGGGGTCTTGCTCTTGGTGGTCTTGCCGCCCGAGCTGGTTCCGCGCTCGCCCGCTTCGCTCGCTTCGAGACCGTGGCCGAGGAGGTTGAGGACCTCTTCGCGGACGTCTTCGAGCTTCAGGCCGAGGTTCATCAGGACCTGGGCGGCGACGCCTTCCTGTTCGCGCAGCAGTCCCAGCAGCAGGTGCTCGGTTCCGACGTAGTTGTGGTTGAGATTCCGCGCTTCTTCCATCGCATATTCGATGACTTTTTTGGCGCGGGGTGTTTGCGGCAGTTTGCCCATCGTGACCATGTCCGGTCCCGACTGGACGATCTTTTCGACTTCGAGGCGAATCTTCCGCAGGTCGACATCGAGGTTTTTCAGGACGTTGGCGGCAACACCCGAACCTTCCTTGACGAGACCGAGCAGAATATGCTCCGTGCCGATGTACTCGTGATTAAACCGTTGAGCCTCCTGGTTGGCCAATTGCATGACCTTCCGGGCTCGATCGGTAAAGCGCTCGTACATGGACAGGCTCCTTTGCGTAGAATGACGACAGGACGGGGTAGCGAAGAAATGAACTCGCGACCGGCGTCCTGCGCGATATCCAGCCGACTTCTTTCGGCTGTTGGCCGCTCTCCCCAGTGGGTATGTCGTTGCGCGAATTCTAGTTCTGCATCAGAAGGGAGGCAAGACACGCCCCCGGCGCGATTGGGTCAAGGCGGTACGGTGTGGTACGTTGCAGCGATTCACCGGGCGTGCCTCCCGGAGATCGACAACGACAATCCCTGTTTCCCTCTCAGGCTGCCTCACCGGAACTGCTGACAGATGTCCCGATTCGAAGGATTCTCCGAAGGGGCTCGCCGCGTGCTGGATGCCGCCGACCGGCTGGCCCGCGAGTACCACGGCACCACGTGGCAGAGCCTGCATCTTCTGCATGCATTATGGTCCGACGAAAGCCGCGCGGCCGAACTGATGGAGCGGGCCGGCCTGACGCAGTCGGCCCTGCACGCCGAACTTCCCCTCGCCGAGACCGCGAACGACCGCTCCCGCCCCTCCCATACCGCCGATTCCCCCGTCGAACATGACGATCTTCTGCCCTCCCAGGAGTCGGTTCTGGGAGCCGCCCGCCGATTCGCCGTCGGTCGGGACGAGATCGGCACCGAATTCCTGCTTGCCGGCATCCTCGCCGTCGACGACGACATCTCTGCCCGGCTGGCACGACTCGGGATGGATGCCGACGCATTCCACGCGGAATTCACAGTCCCCGACACCGAACCCTCCGAACCGATCGACGTGCAGATCAACCTCCGACCGCCGGATACCGCCGCCACGGAAGCGATCGATACATCACGCGTTCTCGATGCGGCCGCGAACCGGGCCCGCGAGGGACTGCGGGTTGTCGAAGATTTCGTCCGCTTCGTCCTCGATGATGCCGACCTGTCCGAGCGGCTCAAGACGCTGCGGCACCGGCTTCAGGTGGAACTGGAGTCATTCGGCGGCGCGGACCTGATGCTCGCCCGCGACACACAGCATGACGTCGGCACTCAGATCCGGACGGTCACCGAGTCCCGCCGGGAATCCCCCCGGAGCGTCCTGCTGGCCAACACCCGCCGGGTGGCGGAGGCGCTGCGGACTCTCGAGGAGTTCGGCAAGCGGATCGCGCCGACCGCCGCGACGGTCATCGAACGGCTGCGATACGACTTCTACACGATCGAGCGGGCCGTCTACGTCATCTGGCGTTCGCGGGAACGTCTCCGCAATGCCCACCTGTACCTGCTGGCGACCGACTCGCTCTGCCCCCGGGGACTTGGCCCGGTGGTCAAGGCGGCCCTCGCAGGCGGCGTCGATATCGTGCAACTGCGGGAAAAGACCCTGTCGGACCGCAGGCTCATCGAACAGGCCCGTCGCCTGCGCGAATGGACTCACGCCGCCGATGCACTGCTGATCATCAACGACCGCCCCGACATTGCTGCCCTCGTCAACGCCGACGGCGTCCACCTGGGGCAGGACGACATGCCGGTTCGCGAAGCCCGGCGAATCGTGGGAGGCGAGAAGCTCGTCGGGGTCTCGACGCACCACCTGGACCAGGCCCGGCAGGCGGTGCTGGACGGTGCGGACTACCTCGGCGTCGGCCCGACATTTCCCTCCGCCACCAAGACGTTCTCCGAGTTTGCGGGGCTCGAATACATTCGGGCTGTCGCGGAGGAAGTCTCTCTGCCCTGGTTCGCGATCGGCGGCATCTCGCAGGAGAACGTCGCTCAGGTCTACGACGCGGGTGGTCGGCGAATCGCCGTCAGCAACGCCATCTGCAGCGCGGACGATCCCGAGGCGGCGGCCGGATGTCTCCGATCGGCGATCGTCGGCGGTTGATCGCAGGTGCCAGAGTTCTCGCGGTGCCACGGCTCTGTGAGCCGTGCATGGGGTTCACTCGCTGGCGATTCGTGCTGGTATCGCCGCGACGTTCGCCTCCGGGGCATCGCTCCGCTCCTGCCCCGGCCACCCGCCCGAACGGAGTCGCGGGGAGTCTCGCTGCAGGCAACGCACCGCCTCATTCGTACAAGCCGCCCAATTCCACGGTCGGTGCGTCACGGGGTTCCTCCGTCGCAACGTGCTCTCGGACATCGATCGTACGAGGGAAGCTTGCCGTGACACACCCTACAGCGGCTGGTATTGCCGCGCCGTTCGCCTCCGGGGCATCGCTCCGCCTGGTGCCACGGCTCTGTGAGCCGTGCATGGGGTTCACTCGCTGGCGGTTCGTGCTGGTATCGCCGCGCGACGACCACCGCCCGCACCGCGCAGAAAGAAGCCGCCCGTGGTACCAGACCAGCGGGCGGCCAATCAGACATCGCGAACCAGAATCCCGCGGAGACGGACGGGACCTCAGGCGACGCGTTCGTGGTACGGCTGCTCGGCGAAGCGGAAGCTGTCCCGATAGCCGTTGACGTACTGGGCTTTCAGACGATCGAGCCCTTCCGACAGCATCGGCATGGCCACACACAGGGCTTTGCGGATCTGCTTGGTCTGCAGGGACGTTTCGCCGGCCCCGAAGCCTTCCGGCTTTTCGGAGAGCGTTTCTTCCCGGCGGATCGACAGCCAGGGCAGGTCGAAGTAGTCCGCCAGTCGCTGGGCGAACTGCAGCGGGCTGACCCGCTCGGCACCGCCGATGTGGTAAGTGCCGTCGAGGTTCTCCGACCAGGCCCGCTGGATGATGCCGCCCAGATCGGTGGCCAGGATCGGCGTGGCGTGGCGGATGCAGTCGAGATCGAGCAGACGGTTGGCTTCGAGACGGGCGATGAGCGATTCGGCCCAGCCTCCCTGATCGCCGGCGGGTGACCAGCCGAAGGCGTTGGTCCGCACGATGAGCGCTTCGGGGCAGACATCGCGAACGACCGCTTCGGTCTTGCGAATGACGGCTGCCTCCGGACTGTGACAGATGCCCAGGCTCTCTTCATCGTGGAACATCCACGGGCCGGTGAAGACCGCGTCGGACGAGATGAATGTAAAGCGGCTGCCCTGCTGGGCGGCGGCATCGGCCCAGCTGCGGGCGATGTCGACGTTGCCCGGCTTGATTCGAGCCGCCGTCGACAGCTCCCAGGCGGAGTGTGCGGCCGGTCCGCAGTACACCACCATGTCGGGGGTATGCTGGCGAATCGAATCGAACGGGGTCTCTGCATCGAATGCGACCGAAGCGGTGTCGCATCCATCAATCAGGATGCGCGGGCCCTGCGAGAGTCCATGCACCTGATAGTGATCGGCCAGTTGAGCGGCCAGGTTGGCTCCCACGACCGAATCGATTCCGACGACCAGAATTGTCTCCACGCTGTGCCTCCATGCGTTGGCGTGTTGTTGAAGACCGGCGACCGATTGCAGGCTCGGGTGGGGCGAGCGCGACTCCGCGCGGCGGCGGTCTTCCATTACGTCGTTGACTTCCGGAATCCGACATTCGCGGATCCCATTGCCGGGGTCAGTCCCCTGTTCACTTCCGGGCCGTCCGGTGGCTGGTCGTGAACGGGCGGCGGAGTATATGAGCGGTTCCGCGAACCCGCCAAGATCAATCTGGCCGATTTCGCCGGTCATCATCCCCGATCCCGAGAGTCCTGTTGCCCTGTGATGCAAAGCTGCTCCGTGATCACGTCTTTCGAAACGCCGGGAAATCTGGTATTTCCTGAAGTGTGCGGGCGGACCGCGCATGACGGAACGATTGAGGGAAAGGAGCGATCCCGTGGCTGCTCCCGGACATCTCCTGCGACCGCGACACCTGATTCCAGTGGTGTTTGCGATCTGGTATCAGTTTCTCCGGTTTCTGCTGCGCGTTCGCTGGTGGGGACGGGACGTCGTCACCTGGTGTCGCGATGCGATCACGTGGGGCTGGGATGCGCTGCCGCGCGTCCGTGACCTTGCCATCGCTGGCGGCCTCCACGTTTGGGAATTCGTCCAGCGTCCGATCCGCGTCGCACCGACATGGACACTCGGGGCGATCGCCGGCACGCTCGGTGTGATGCTGACGGTCCTGCTGTTCCTCTTTCCTGGAGAACAACCGGCGGTTGCCCGAACCATGGCCGCCGAAGAGCAGGCCGAACAGCCGCAAACTCCGGAAGAGGACGAGCTGCCCACACCGGAACCGGAACCGATTCCCGAACCGAAGATCGTCGAGACCTCCAGGCCGATGCCCGTCCTGGAGCCGGAACCGGAGCCCGCACGGGGACCGATCCCCACGCCGATTGCGATGCCGCGCATTGAAGTCGACTGGCTGCGGACACAGATGCCGCCCGGCTGGGATCCGAATGAGCTGAAGACAGTGGTCTCGGTGCCGGTGCGCCCCGAGCCGTATCAGCGGACCGATCCGTTCGCGATCCGGGATCTGTGGACGACACGGACAATCCGCCCTCAAGACGATCTCGCCGCCGACTCCGATGCTTTCCTGTCGTACTTCGACCGGCTGGACGTTCCCAGAGTCGAGTCGATGGGACCGCCGTTTCTGTCCGCCAGCGAAACCGTCCCCGAATTCGACCGGCCACTGCCGGCGTTTCTCTCCGGCCTGCATGTCGAGAAGCGGCTGCCCGCGGAGACTCCCGACGGCGAACCGCTCCGGTATACGGTTGTCGTCCGGAACACCGGCGAGCACGTCATCGAGAATATCGTGATTCGGGAAGAGGTTCCCGATCCCAGAGCGGTCGCCACGGTCAGCCCCCCGGCGGCGGTCGATGAGGACGGTTTTCTGCAGTGGGACCTGGGCACGCTGGCACCGGAAGAAGTCCGTGAACTGTCGGTCGTGATGACCGCCGACTTCGACGCAACGGTCGAGACCCGTTCGCTGGTCGCCGCCACGAGTCGCGTGGCCGCCGTCACACAGGTTCAGCTGCCGCCCGAACCGGCGCCAGCTCCCGAGCAGCCGGTCGAACCGGAACCCGAACCGGTCGTCGAACCGCAACCGGAGCCGGTTCTGGCAATCGAACCGGAGCCGGAACCGACTGTTCCGTTTCCGTGGGAACCGGTGGAACGTCCGATGCCCCGGCCGTTCGTCCCGCCGGCCAGTTCGATTCCGGAGCGTCCACCCGTCCCGGTTTCGCCTCCAGTGGAGGAAGAACCGGTGCCGCCTCCATTCGTGGAGCCGGAACCAGAACCCGAGCCGGTCATTGTTCCGGAACCTGAACCGGAGCCAGAACCCGAACCGGAACCGGAACCGGTCGAGCCGCCCCGCAAACCGCTGCTGTCCCTCAAGGGACGGATGACGACTGGTCCTGTCATCGCGGGTGGGCCGGTTTCGGCAATCTACGAGGTGACGAATCACGGCAACGCCGCCGCCACGGACATCGTGATTACTGTCCGACTTCCAAAGGAACTGGAACACGCCCACGGACAGACCGTGGAGCACCGGATCGCCCGACTGGCCCCGGGCGAGACACGACGTGCCCGCCTCGAAACGATCGCTGTCGGACCGGGTCAGGTGCGTATCGAAGCGAGCGTCGACGCTGCCGAGACGTCCGCAGCTCCGAGTGCGATTCGGGTCCGAATCGATCCCGAAGAGAAACGGAGCAACTGGAAGGCAGTTCCGAGGACGTCCTCGACGGGGTCGAATCCGGCCGGCTGCGTGCCGGTCCCGTGTGGAGACGCGGTGATCTTCTGATTCGGGCCCTCGTCCGGCGTGCCACGGCTCTGTGGCCGTGCGCGGGGTTCACTCGCTCGCGCGTCGTGCGGGTCATGCCGCGACCTTCGCCTCCGGGGCATCGCTCCGCCTGGTGCCACGGCTCTGTGAGCCGTGCGCGGAGTTCACTCGCTCGCGCTTCGTGCTGGTATCGCCGCGACCTTCGCCTCCGGGGCATCGCTGCGCTCCTGCCCGGCCACCCGTCGGTCCCGCGTGGAGACACGGTGATCTTCTGATTCGGGCCCTCGTCCCGGTGTGCCACGCAGGGGTGTGCGGGGGATTCCCGCGGCCACACAGCGAACCGTTACCAATTTGTGGATAACGACTTGCGCATTCACGCCGACCCCGGGGCCCGAAATCCGTTGAAAACTCTGCAATATTTCGGACGCGCCTGCGAATAACCGGGCAGAGGCAGACCGGACGCACCGGTCGGAAACTCGCACCCAGGTCCAGTGACATTCGCATAAGGAGTGTTCGCCATGATCAAGAAGGCGATTCTCGGAACCCTGACGGCAGCGGTGATTGGCGGACTCGTTTTCGGACGGGACGCTGCCAGCTATGTAACCACGGGCTTCAAGTCGGTGCGGGACACCGTCCGCAACGAAGTGCCGATCGAGTTCGAGCTCGAACGGGCCCGCGAAATGATCGACGGCCTTGTGCCGGAGATCCGCAAGTCGATGCATGTCATTGCGGAAGAAGAAGTTGAGATCGACCGCCTTCGCGAATCGATCGCCCGCCGCGAGAAGGACCTGAAGGGGCAGGAAGAAGCGATTCTGACGCTCACTTCGGACCTCAAGAGTGGGAAGACGCGTCTGGTTTACTCCGGCCGCACCTACAGCACCGGCGAAGTGCAGCGGGATCTCTCGGAACGGTTTGACCGCTTCAAGGTCGCGGAAGACACCCTGGCCCGCGAACGCCAGATTCTCGACGCCAAGTCGCGAGCTCACGACTCGCATCGTGAAAAGCTCGAACGGATGCTCTCGGCGAAAAAGGACCTCCAGGTCGAGATCGAGCGGCTGCAGGCCCGCCTGCGAAGTGTCGAAGCGGCCGAGACCATCAGCGAACTGCAGATCGACGATTCCCACCTGACACGGTGCAAGTCGCTGGTCGCAGAGCTGAACAAGCAGCTCGACGTCCGCGAGAAGATGCTCGATGCCGACGGCAAGTTCACCGGACTGATCCCGGTTGAAGCCGAGCAGACCGACGTTCCGGTCGACATCGCCGAGCAGGTCGAACGGTACTTCGGCGAGAACGACAAGGACGAATCGCAGATCGCCCAGAACGTCGAGTAGTCTGAGAGCGGCCCCTGGGCCAACTGGTGTGGGGAATGCCCGCGAGCGACAGGCAGCGACGCCCTCGGGGCTCGTTGCCTGTTCTCGCGTCTGAACTTCGCGGAACTGATCGTCGGCGATTCGCGTCCCGGAAATCGGTTCCGCTGTTGATGATCGGCTGCGAGCGGTCGAGAATGAAACCGGCGAAGACACCGATTCGCGTGAGCCGCCGGCCCCTGTCGCACGTTCCTTCTACTGTGAGACCTGTCCCCCATGTCTGCCTCGTTCACCTCGTCGGCCGACGACCACAGCACGAATTCGCCTGCGACGGCGCGTTACCTGCTGTGGGTCGACGGTGTCGGGACGTGGATGGTGCTGACCGGACAGGACTTCGTGATCGGAGCGGCCGGTCCGGGACGGGACGACCAGGATGTCTCCCTGATGGCGGGCATCTCCCGGAAGCATCTGACGGTCCTGCGCAGTGGAGAGAGCTGGCTGATCGACGCGGTCGGCCGCACATCGGTGGACGGTCGTCCGGTCAACGGCATGACCTCCCTGAGGGATGGAAGCCGGCTCGAACTTCACCCGGGCGTCCAGCTCCAGTTTCAGCAGCCCAATCCCCTCTCGGGCACCGCCGTGCTCGGGTTCCTCAGCGGTCATCGTCCGCCGCAGCGGGTGGACGGCATCGTCCTGGTCGAGCAGCTCTGTCTGCTCGGTCCGTCCGACGATCACCATATCCGGTGTCCGTTCGCATCGACGTGGGCGGCCCTGTTTCCACGAGGCGACACGTTGTGGTGCAAATCGCGCAAGGGAGTCTCGATCGACGAGGGAAAGAAGGAACCGATGCAGCCGCTCAGGGATGGTGCGATCGTCGAAACCGCCGACATCCGGTTTCGCGTCGAAGTCCTGCCGCCCCCCGGAAGCGATACAGCGTAGAACGTCCCGGACGGATTGTTTCTCAGATGTGACTGGCCATGTCGTTATCTCCGATGCAGTGAAAGGTCGGCCCGGCCAGGGGAGGGCTGGCAGCGACGCATGTTCCCCTGAGTCACCGGAAACGACTCGATGAAATTCACATTCGCACCTGAATCACGGCCACTTGAAGGCTACACCATCAAACGCGCCATCTACCGTGGCGGGTTTGGGGAGGTGTACTACGGGCTGACCGACGCCGGTCGCGAAGTCGCCATGAAGCTGCTGCAGAACAACTCCGAAGTCGAACTCCGGGGCGTGCAGCAGTGCCTCAACCTCAGTCACCCCAACCTGGTGACGATCTTCGATATCAAGCAGGACGGCGACGGCGACCACTGGATCATCATGGAGTACGTCGCCGGCGAAACCCTCGACGCGGCCATCCGGCGCCATCCGGACGGCATGCCGATGGAGGAAGTCCGCCGGTGGTTGCCCGGCATGGCCGCCGGGATCGAGTTCCTGCACGACCGCGGGCTGGTCCATCGCGACCTGAAGCCGGCCAACGTCTTCAGCGACAACGGCGTGGTGAAAGTCGGGGACGTCGGACTCTCGAAGTTCATCACCCCCTCCCGCCGCAGTGCCCAGACGCAGTCCGTCGGCACCGTCTACTACATGGCGCCGGAAGTGGCGAAGGGGCGTTACGGCAAGGAAGTCGACGTCTACGCGCTGGGCATCATGCTCTACGAAATGCTCACCGGTGCGGTGCCGTTCGACGGCGAGTCAACCGGCGAGATCCTCATGAAGCACCTGGCCTCCGAGCCGGATCTGGCCCCGCTGCCGCCGCGCATCCGCCCGGTGATTGCGAAGGCTCTCGCAAAGGAACCGGCTCAGCGCTACAGCACCATTCGGGAATTTGCCGACGCCTTCAACACGGCGGTCCTCGGCCGAAACGAGGCACTTGAGATCGACGACGCGTCAGTGAGCGGTCCGCGGCGAGCGCGGGTGAATGGCGGATCGGCTCACCGCGGCCGCCCGGTCTGCGGCCCCGCGCATCACGGCCCGGAGCATACGGTTCATTGCGATGCCCCGTCCGGCGGCGTCTGGCCCTGGCTGTTGCTGGGATGGCTGGCGTTCGTCGTGCTCGGTTTCGGGCGTGGCGGCTTTGTCCCTGCCTCGATGGCCTACTGGACGTTCGTCGGTTTCGGCTACCTGACCTGGCTGGCGATCCAGACCGTGCGAAGCAGTGCTCATGCGTTCTACGACGGCCTGCAGGACGGAAAGGGGGGGACGCACGCAACGGTCCGCCCGGTCCCTCGTCGACCACGTGCGGTCCGGCTCTCCCGCAAGCGGCGCGAACTCAATCCCGATGACCGCAGAGCCATATCGACACGGCAGCGGATTGCCGAGTGGTCGACCTCCGCCGCCTTCTCCACGGGAATTGTCGGCCTGCTCACACTCGGTGTCGCCCTGGTCTCGCCGCGGTTCTTCAACAACAGCATCGGCCAGTCGCTGCTCGACCCGGCGTCGATCGGACTGTTTGTTTCGACGGCGCTGGTTGCCGTCTGGGCCGTCACCGGCATCTGCAAGCTGTTTGAAGGGCTGCGAATGGAACGAGGCAGCCGACGGCTGCTCCAGATGCTCTCCGGATGCGGCGTCGGTCTGGCGGCCTGGGGCCTGAGTCAGGTCCTGATGGTCAGCGTTCCCAACCTGCCGGACACCGGCAGTGCAGCGAGTCGACCGGATGCCCTGTTTACGAACGTCGGTGGAATGTCCCTGTACGACACGGCCGGCCATCCGACCTGGCTCGGTTTCGTCATCTTCTTCGGAACGCTGTTCATGTTCCGCCGCTGGTGGTGGCACAGCAGCGCCTTTCGATCGACTCGGTTCCGCATCTCGTCGCTGCTGCTGACCGTCCTGCTGGCCTACTTCATCACGCTGATCTGGGCGTTTCCCCAGATCTGGGGGATGACCTGGGCCGCCATCATCTCGAGTGCCGTCCAGTTGTCGTCGCCGTGGATTCCCCCGGAACAGCGGGTGAAGGCTCCGCGGGCCGCCTGAGATCCCGTCCTCCAACTGCAATGCTGTCACGGGTCCGTCCCGAGTCTGAGAGGTTGATGACATGTACGCTTCCCCTGCCGAAAGCATCTCGCTGGTCGTGCTCGCCCTGGCGGTCTTCGCCGGCGGTGCATTCGTGGCGACCGTGATCCGCTGGAAGGGTTTCGGTGCCGGAGCGGGGCTGGTTGTGGCGATGTTGCTGTGCTGCGGTATTCTGGTCCGCTACTGGAGCCTGGAAGAGAAGCCCCAACCAGCGTCGGCAACGACCGCCACGACGCAGGCCACTTCCGCCGTCCTGAGCACAGGCCGCGGGTCATCGCTTTCGACAACATCCGGCCTGGAAAGCCCTGCGACGGTTCTTGACTTCCGCAGCGAATCGGACGACGAGCCGGCCGTGAACGCCGATCCGGAGACCGCGAAGCCGGCCGCCCGGTCCGACGTGCAGCCGAGTATCGTCGAGTTCAACGGCCAGGAGTCGATCGGTCGAACGTTGGAAGAACTCCCGTCCTGGGTCAACGAGTCGTCCCGCAACGAGCCGGATCGCGACCGGGCGTGGATCGTTCTGGCCAGCGGCCAGTTTGCGACCATCGAAGAAGCCGAAACCGATCTCGTCAAACAGGCCGTGCCCGAACTGCAGTCATACCTGACCCGCGAGTATCCCGCGATGGCCGACTGGCGTCCCTCCAGGCAACTGATTCAGCATTCGGGTGTGATTGCCCGTCGCGTGCACCAGACCCGGGTGCTCGAGATCGGCGAGTTCGAGGAGCCGATGCACCGGGTCTACTGGATGCTGGAACTTCGGCCCGGTCATCGTGAAACCTTCTTCTCGGCCTGGCGCCCGCAGGCGGTCCGTCACCGGCTGGCGATTCTGGGAGGCGTCTTCGGCGGACTGACACTTCTGCTGGGAGGTGTCGCCGCGGTGACGCGCAGGGAACCACGCCGCAAATCCACCGGCCGCCCCGACGCGACCGCCGTTGCATGACGGCCTCTCCGGTGGGACACTGAAGGTGCAGTGGCTTTCATTCCATCGCCAGCCCGGAGGCTCCGGCAATGTCCGACGATGCCGCGAAAAACGAACGCTGGGCCGGCAGCACACTCGGCTGGCTGCTGGTTCTGCCATTCCTGTTCGTCCTCTATGTGCTCAGCATCGGCCCGGTCGTCTTCATTGCCGAGAAAGCGGGAATCGACGACAGGCCGCTCCGCGCCTTCTACATGCCGGTCGTCTGGCTGCACCACGAGACGCCGTTGCAGAAACCACTCGAAAAGTGGGGCGAACTGTGGGGCTGGAACTGACCTCGCGTCCCGGCAACAGCGGGCAGTATGATCCGGCCGGCATACGGAGCGGGCGATGTGTCGCCCCCCATCATGGGGGTCGATGTTTCGCCCCCCGCTTCTCCCGTGATCGACTTCCTGCGTGACAGATGGCTGCACCTGACGCCGACAAACTGCTCGTCGAACGCATCCGTGCCGGCGATCCCCAGGCCTGGCAGGAGTGCATCGACCGCTTCGAAGGGCGGTTGATCGCGTTTGTGCAGAGCCGTCTTCGCAGCCGCGCCACGGCAGAAGACGTCGTCCAGGAGACGTTTCTGGGATTCCTGACGGCTCTTCCCAACTACAACGACGCGACGCCGCTGGAGAGCTTTCTGTTCGCGATCGCCGCCCACAAACTGACCGATGTGCTGCGCAAGGAGGGCCGCCGCCCGACGCTCCCGCTGCTGGGGGAGTCGTCGTCGGCCGGTTCGCGGGAGCCGGTCGGCCGCAGCCGCGTGGCCTCCAGCCTGATGCGGAGCCACGAGCGGCAACGTCGGGAGGAACAGGTGATTGCCGGCTGCCTGAGCGAACTGATCGCCGGCTGGCGCGAGCAGGGCCAGTACGTGCGAATGAAGTGCATCGAACTGCTGTTCGTCCAGGGACGAGCCAACAAGGATGTCGCCGCCCGACTGGGAATTTCGGAACAGGATGTGGCGAACCACAAGAGTTTCGTCGTCCGCAAGCTGATGGACGCGGTTCGCCTCGCCAGCCTGCCGTCGGGAAGCCTGGCCGTCGACGCGCTCGAGCAGCAGGACAGCTGAAAACGGTTCCGGGGCAGATCGATCTTGTCCCGTTTGCCCGTTTTTCCCTATCGTCGAGAGTGATGAAACGACCGTGCGCCCGCATTCGAATTCCCGAGTCAGCCCGATCCGCCCTGCTGGTGATCGCCGGACTGGCACTGCTGTTCCTGCTGCCAGCTCCGGCACGTGCGGATGACCGACTGGACGAGTATTTTCGGGGGTTGAGGCAACGTCGGCTCTACAGCGTTGCGGAAACACAGTGCCTGCGACGACTGGCCGATCCGAATCTTCCGTCCGATGACCAGGCCCGGCTGACCATCGAACTCTCGCGGACTTACGCCGGTCGCGCCAGTACACAGACCGGTGCAGCCCGCGACGAGCAGTGGGAACGGGCCCGCAGCGTCATCGACGAGTTTGTTGCCGACCACCCGCGCCACCGGCTTCGACCGTGGCTCGATCTGCAGGCGGCAACGATTCCGGCCGATCAGGGCGCACTGCTGGCGTGGCAGGCCCAGCTTCTGCAGGACCAGAACCTGAAGGATCAGGCCGCGACAGCCCTGCGGGACGCGCTGGCCAGACTGTCGGCACTCGCGAAGACCCTCGAAACGCTGCGCACCCGCAATGACGGTGATCGCCTGCCTCGCGACGAGCAGCAGCGGCTCGAGGCGGAACTCTCCATGCGCCGGGCCCAGGTCGCTGTCGACCTGGCATCCGTGCTGTCCCCAGGGACCGAACGGACCGCGGCCCTCGAACAGGCTCGCCGGCTCATTGATGCCGTGGAGGGGCCCTTCGTCCCCCCCCGGCTGACCTGGCAGGGACGGCTGCTGCGACTGCGGGTCGCCCGGCTGCAGCACGACCAGAGAGATTTTGAATCAGGGATCAGCGCCATCCGGGCGGCCGGTCCCGGCCTGGCCGTGCAGCGGCAGGTCGCCGCCGAACGTGCCCGGTTCCATCTCGACGAGAACAAGCCGGACGAGGCACTGACCGCACTGCTGGAACATCGTAACGAGACCGGATCGCTCGACGACGAGCTGCGGTGCCTGCAGGTCGAAGCATTGCTCCAGGCGGCTTCCGTCGCCCGCTCGCGTGACCGCATGGAGTTTGCCGGCGAACTCGAAGAAAACGCCCGCGCCATCGCCTCGGTTCTTCAGGGGGCGTGGAAAGCACGGGCACAAACGCTGCTGAATATCGCCGGCGAACAGGAAGACTACGGACCGGAACTGGCCGGACTGGTCCGATCTGCCCGGCAGGCCTATCAGGCGGGACAGATCGACGAGGCGATCGCCGGCTTCGAGCAGGCCGCTGTAGCCGCCGTCGGTCTGGGACGCAGGGACGTCGCAATCGACCTGGCCTTCACGCGGGCCTCGCTGCAGATGCAGCAGGAAGACTATGCCGCAGCGGCGGCGAGCCTGCAGGAACTGGTTGAACAGACCGAGGGCGGTCCGCGGCAGGCAGAGATGGACCTGCTGCGCACCTACTGCCTGGGACGACTCTACCAGCAGCAGCCGACAGCCCGTCGCCGCGAAGCCTACTCGCAGTCACTTGCCGATCACCGCAAGACGTTTGCAGCAAGTCCCACCGCCGGCGAAGCCACCTGGATGCTGGCCCAGTTCGAAGAGTACCGGCAGCAGTGGACACGGGCTCTGGAGCTGTACTCGGCGATCCCACGGGACCACGAACGGGGCCCGGCGGCGGCCGTCCGGATGGCGGCGATGTACGAGAAGATCCTTCAGCGGGTCGTCGATGTCGGCCAGCCGATCCGCCCCTGGCTGGTGACGGCCCGGGACGAACTCCAGCAGGTCATCGACCAGTTTCCCCCTGCACCGCAGCGACTGACGACCGACCAGGCGGATGTCGCTGTCCGACTGGCCCGCATGCTGATCGCCTACGGTGACGTCTACGCCCCGGCCGACCAGTTGCTCGAACGTGTCCTGAACACCGCCGACATCGAGCGCCGCGAGGCTCAGCGGGACGAGCGCGCGCCCGATCCGCGGTGGATCGAACTGCACGGAGAAGCCGCCCCGCTGCGGATCGTCTCGCTGGCCGCCCAGGGACGGTTGCCGGACGCCGCGCTGATCCTCAACGATCTCTCTGCGGCCAATCCGCAGGCGCTGCTGCAACTGCTGGCGGGACTGGCCCGGCTGGAATCGCAGATTCCCTCGGGGCAGCGGCAGGCGCTGGGACGACTGCAGCTGCAGGCAGCCGATCGCCTGGCGGCACGCTCGAACCAGCTGACCGATCCCCAGCAGACGCTGCTCAAGCGGTGTCGTGCCGATGCGCACGCGTTGGCCGGCCAACTGCCCGAAGCGATCGCCCTCTACGAAGAACTGCTCGCCAGGTTCCCCAACAATCGGGAACTGCTGGAGCTGCTCTCGGACCTGCTGATGCGTCAGTCAAGCAGCGACAGCATCGCGCGTGCCCTTCAACTCTGGCGGCAGCTGGAGCGGATGTCCCGCAAAGGGACGCAGCCGTGGCTCGAAGCCCGCTTCCACGTCGCCGAGTGCCTCTATGAGCTCGGTCGCTACGAAGAGTGCCGCAAGCTGATCGGCGTCACGCGGGTCGTGTACCCCGAACTGGGGGGCAACGAACTGAAGCAACGGTACAAGGACCTGGAGGCGAAGGTCACCGCGAAGTGACCTCGCCGCTCAAGCCCGATCACCATCGTCCGCATCAGAACTTCGGGATGCGGGCGCGGAACTCTTCGGTGTTGTACTGCGGGTCGTGGAAGTCTTCGACGAACGCGATCCCGAAGCCCCAGTTCTTCTCCTGCTGGGCCCGCAGTGCCCAGGGAGTGTTCGGGTGCTGCTGGATCACGTAGTCGTACATCGCGATCGCCTTCTTCCGCTGGCGTTCGAGTTCCTCGGTGTCGACCTTGGTCGCCTGGATCTGCTTCTCGTTCGGTTCGACCATCGCCCCCACGTGGCGGATATTCCAGACGTTCGACTTTGGATCGTCCGGCTTGGGGTAGTTCGAATCGTGCTGATCGAGAGCCAGCAGGAACTGGAACTGACGGACGCGGTACGACAGTGCCTGGGCATACGCCAGGTCATAGGCCGCACGCCACCGCTGTTCGGATTCGCGGGCCCGCAACGGACGGATCTTCTCCAGACGCTGAATCGCCTGGTTGAGCTTCGTCATCGACCGAACCGCCCGCGCGAACTGCGTCTGTCCTTCTTCGTGGAACTGTTCGTGCTCCATCGGATAGTACAGGCGGCGGAGGTTCAGCTCGTTGTCGATATGTGGATTGAGCGCGACAATCACTTCCCAGAGCGTCTTGCGGAACGGACTGGCATCACGCTGCCGGGCATACTCGCGACGATCGAGCAGCAGCGGCTCGTATTCCTTCATCGCGATATCATCGAACTTCCGCTGCAGTCGGGACGCGCTGCCGAGCAGATCCTTCTCTTCACTGCTGAGCAGGAAGTAGATGCCGCCCGACTCCTTGACCAGGCGAACCTGCGCGTAGCTGCCGAACCCGCTGGAGGTCGAATCCCAGCGCCCGTGGAAACCATCGTACTGCAGGCACTCGGGATAGGCGGTCTCCGGTCCACGGTCGACCCGGACCCAGTGATCCAGACCGGTCACTTCGTCGGTCCAGCGGACATGCGTGTAGGGATAACCGAAGATCGCCTCGCGGCCCATGATGTAGACCGGCGAGCGGAACCGTTTGGTTCTCTCAATCACCTCTTCGACCATCTGCTCGTCGTCGCCGGTCTCGTCCGTCATGACGATGATGACCAGCTTGCGTTGCGAACGACCGGCCGCCTTGGCGTACTGGTCGATCATCGAGCCGATGGCACCGAACGTGTTTTCGACGCCGCTCTCGTCTTCCTGAATGCGGTCGATCGCCTTCTTGATCTCATCCAGTTTGCTGGTCGGTTTGGGAAGCAGCGGTTTGACGTTTGCGCCGTAGGCACAGATCATCGTTTCGAGAGCCGCGAACCGCTCACCCTTGCGGGTCGCTTCCTTACTGGCGATGTCCAGTTCTTCGTAGATCTTGTGGAAGTTGTCGCGGATCTCCTGGCGGTCATCCTTGAGACTCTCGGACGCATCGAACAGCCAGACAGCAATCACCTGCTGCTGACGCATCATCCGCGTCAGTTCCTGGGTCAGTCGGTGCATCGCGGCCCCGTACCCTTCGACGCGGGCCCCCACTTCACCGCTGACGACCCCTTCGCCCAGATCGGTGCCAAGCGTCTCCAGCCCGGGCACCGTAATGTCGCCGATGGACGTGACGCGCAGCTTCGGATCTTCGAGGACTTCAGACCTCTCGATCTTCTGCTGGGCAATCGGCTGGCTGGCCGCGGCCCCGAGATTCGAGGTGACCATTCCGCCCGCAGTGACGGAGAGGGTTTCGGAGACCGTCGTGTCGATGTCGAGTTCCTGGGTGAACTCCTGCTGCATCCGGTCTTCGGTGAAGACCGTTTCGACCGCGACGGCGTCCGGTTGGAGAATCTCGGGAAGCTTGAACGCCGCCATGGCCCCCAGCATGGCCAGGTGGACCACCAGCGAGATCATCAATGCCGGAGCGCTGCGAAATGACATGTTTGTCCCTTAACTCACACCGTCGCCAATTGCTGTGCCAGACGCAGGTCGCCCGCATCAATGCGCGAGCCCTCGAGTGGTTTCAGTCGGAATCGGATCAACGGAGACAGTTCAATCAAGTTAACGCGTCGCGGAACGGCCGCAACCGGCTCGCGACGGCGGAATCAACAGGGGAAGGACATCCATGCCGTTACAGATTGGGAAGCTTGCGGGGCTTGGACGCGCCCGATTCGCGGCGACGTCGCTCTTCTTCTTCGGCAAGCAGCAGCCGCACTTCTTCTTCGGTGGCGTTTTCCCGTCCGGACAGGCCAGGGATCGGACGATGGCTTTCTTCCCATTCCCAGCCGAGATCCTGGGCCAGTTCCTTCTCGGCCAGCATCGCCCAGGGCGTGCCCGGGTGCTCATCAATGACCCGTTTGAGGTATTCCCGGGCCTGCTCGGCCGCCTTGCGAATCACCGGACCGGTCTCAATCGTGTTGGACGGTCGCAGGATCCACTGATTGTTTTCCGCTTTCTCGAACGTCCTGGGCGTGCTCTTCATGTTGGCGAGCATGATGTTGTAGCCGCGCAGACGCACGAGCATCGCCAGCACACGTCCCATCGCGAGATCGAAGCTGGCCCGCCAGCGGGGTTCCTTGAGGTTGCGGGCCGCGTCTTCCGCCTGTGAGAGGGCCTGCTGCATCTGAATCAGCCGGTACTCGATCTCCGCGACCGGCTTCTGCGCCTCGGTGATCTCGGACCGCAGGATGGTGTCATTGACGTGCAGAAAGCGAAGTTCCGGCACGGGAATCGACTGCACGTACGACATTCCCGCGACCTGTACCAGGGCCGCCTTGGCCGGGTGCCGGCGGATCTCCTGCTCGAGCATTCTGACGGGACGGTAGTCGGGAGTGTAGTCCCGCATCACCGAGCGGTCGAAGTTGTACCCGCCGGTGTCGTCGGTGATCAGGTACATCCCTCCGGTCTCTGAGCAGAGTCGCGTCAGAGCGTACGGACCGTAGCTGGCCGACATCTGACGCAGCCGCCACTCGGTGCCCGATCCCCAGAACGGAAGCTGCAGCGCCTGCGGAAAGGCCGTCTCGGGCCCCCGGTCGACGGGACGCTGTACTTCGTACCCGTCCTCGAACGTGTACTTGACGTAGTCCTTCTCCTGGCCGAACACAGCGGCATTACCGACCGCGTAGCAGCGGAAGCTGAACCGTTTGGCCTGGTTGATGACGGCTTCAAGGTGCTGCTCGGCGTCGTCACCCTTTTCGTCGGTGACGATGAAGACGAGCTTGTTCCAGCGACCTTCGTGACTGTGGAACGCCTTCCACCGGTCGACAACCTGTCGCACGGCACCAAAGACGTTCTCCTTGCCGCTCTCGTCCACCTTGATCTTCCGCACTGCTTCCACCAGTGCCTGCGGATCCTGGACAGGCTGCGGCGTCATCAGCGCGGAGGACTCACCGAAGCTCGCGACAGCTGTGTAGAGAGCATCGCGGGCCCCCATCTTGTCGAGCTGCGAGTAGACGTTCTCGAACCGGTTGGCGATGGCGGCCCGGCGCTCTTCGAGCGATCCTGAAGCGTCGAACAGCCAGATGACGAGCGTCTTGCGTTCCTTCAGGGAGGATGCGATCTCGAAGGTGATGCGGTCCATGGTCCCTTCGACGCCCCCCTGGGCATCGTCGGTCGTTCCCTTCACCTCCTGGGCGGCCGCCAGTTGTGCCTCGAACACCATTTCCGGCGCTTCGCGGAAGGGGAGAGGCGTCGGGAGGAGCGTCTCCTCGATCTTCTGTTCGGGCGGCTTTTCCGTTTGCCCCAGTGCGGTGGCGACGCTCATCGAGGGCGTCATCGACTGGGAGTCCCCCTGATTCCCGATCTGGTCGACCGCGGTAGCCTCACTGAACTGGAATTCTTCGCGGTCCAGTTCATCCACGACACTGGTGATTGCCGTCAGTTCGTCCTGCCGCTGCACTTCACGCACCATCGCGTGCAGGACCAGCAGGATCGAGAGATTGACCACCAGGCTGATCGACCAGGCAGGCAGATCACGCGTCAAACCATGCATCGAGTCACCCTTCAATCCGCGGGGAGGGGGTGGTGCACCGGGACACTCCGGCATCACCGGCCGCTCGTCCGCAGCCGATTCGCAGTCGCGGGTTCACAGTCGCGGGCCCGTTCAGAACATCACTGCTTCAATCCTAATCCGCAGCATGGACGGCTGCAATCAGGATGTCTGGAATCCAAGGTGTCGAACAGTTTACGAAAATCACCCGGCGAGATTCTCCGGCCCCGACACTGCGGAGATGCCACACTGTCCGGAGGGAGACTTCGCCACCGGGGCGGGGGCGCTGCCGGTTCGCCAGCACCTCATGTCTACCTCACGGCCGGCGGCCCTGTTCGTCAAGAAACCGGACCGATGGGCAATCCACTGCCGACCGCCACGTCCGCGGTGCCGTAACATTCAGAGATGGAGAAGGTTATGGGAACATCCCTGCTGTTGCCGGATCCGCACCCCGATGCCATAATTTCCCCACTGACGAACCATACTGCGCGGGAGAACTGCCCCGTGGATCTGCAGACCGTCACGGTGACGGACGCTGACGGCACGACGGACCTGTTTGTCCGTATCTATGGTGACAAGAAGCAGTTACAGCGAACGCTCGTAATCATCCACGGTGCCGGCGAGCATGGTGGACGGTACGATCATTTCGCCGGACGCATTCTCGGAGCCGGCTGGCGCGTCCTCGCGCTGGACCTGCGTGGACACGGCCAGTCCGGAGGCGTGCCGACCCACGTCGAGCAGTTCGAACATTACCTCCGCGACCTCGACACCATCTGGAATCACTTCCAGCTTGATCCCGAGTCGACCGCCGTCTTCGGCCACAGCATGGGGGGGCTGGTCTCGGTTCGCTACGCCGAAACCCGACCGCAGAACATGTCCGCTCTTGTCCTCTCGGCCCCGCTGCTGGGACTGGCCGTCAAGGTACCGCTGCTCAAGGAGGCACTGGGCCGGATCTGCGCTCTCGTCGCGCCTCGCACACGCTTCCTGACCGAGATCCAGCCGGACCAGCTCACCCGCAATCCCGAGGCACTCGAACGCCGCGACCAGGATCCGTTCTCGAACCGCACCGTCACCGCCGCCTGGTACTTCCAGATGATCGACGCCATGTACCAGGCCTGGCACGATGCAGACCGGATTCACTGCCCGCTGCTGCTGCTGCAGGGACAGGCTGACGAGATCGTCGATCCCAACGCTGCGATCGGCTGGTGGCTGCGACTGGCCTCCACGGACCGGACGCTGCAGCTCTTCCCCGAGCACCTGCACGAGCTGATCAACGAACCGGACTGGGAGCAGACGGCGACACGGATTCTCGAATGGCTGGACGCGCGTATGCCGACACAGCCGCGCACACCGATGCGATCCTCGTCACAGCAGGTTCCGCCACAGCAGCCGGTGTCCCGGAACGGCACCTGACCGTCAGTCGGCTTCCGTTTCCGTCGCAGTTGCGACGACAACGCCGACACGGCAGGCGGCAAGGAAGCTGGGGATGTGGAGCGTTTCCTCGACGGTATGGATTCCCGCCTGGCCGCACCCGAGCGTCACCGTCGGCAGGCCGTGCGTGTACATCCAGTTCGCATCGAGTCCGCCGTTGACGATCCGCGTCTGCGGATCCATTCCCGCCTTCGCCACCGCAGCCAGGGCCGCCGTCACGCAGGGTGTCGACTTCGGCATCCGGAACGCTTCGTACTTGTCACGCACACTGATCTGCACCTGCCCGGCCTGACCAGCGGCATTGGTGGTTGCGCGGGCGGCCCGTTCGAAGGCCTTGCGGAACTCACTGACGATCCGCCGACGGAACTGCGGCTTGTGGCTCCGCGCTTCGGCCCGCAGCACGACATGGTTCGTGACGACGTTGGTTGCCCCTCCGCCCGAGACGAAACCGATGTTCGACGTGCCGGTGTTCCGTCCCTTCTCGATCAGTCCGTGCCAGCCGTTGTCGGTCAGATCGGCGATGGCGCGGGCGGCGACGGCAATGGCACTCACGCCGTCTTCCGGATGCCCGCCGGCATGGCTGGCCAGACCGCGCACTTCGATGTCGAGGTGATCGTCACCGGTCGCGCCGATGACGGCGATGTTCGGTGCCCCGCCGTCCCAGTTGAAGCAGAGCGACGGTTTGCCAAGCTGCCCCCTGGTGACGTTTCGTGCACCGAGCAGACCGACTTCTTCCTGCACGGTGAACAGCAGGGTGAGCGGCGGGTGCGGCAACTTCTGTTCGAGCACGGTGAGGGCGGAATTAAGCACGACCGCGACGCCGGCACGGTTGTCCCCGCCCAGCGCGGTCTCGGAGCTGCGCGCGTGAACCCAGTCTCCCTTGCGGACCGGTTCGGCCCCCTCGCAGAGGGGAACGGTATCGAGGTGCGCCATCATCAGACGCCGTGGCCCGCGGGTCGTTCCCGGAAGCTTCACGATGAGATTGCCGACTTCCCCACCGGTCC
>ENA-ORCW01000456-ORCW01000456.1-marine-metagenome-genome-assembly--contig:-NODE-456-length-24816-cov-4.162214_pt1 | contig 24816 bp, 24 predicted proteins | sample MGYA00237784_ERZ508517 | MGnify/ENA primary metagenome ERZ508517 (study PRJEB26187, sample SAMN06268979) | marine metagenome | isolation source: Tt ae E1 feedstock associated aerobic enrichment on... | reverse complement strand
TGCTTGCCTTCAAGGGCAAGCATGCCACCCGGATCGCCCCCATTTTCATCCTCCGGGGCGACACACCGTCATGGCAACACTGTGGTGCCCATCAACTCGCCCCTGAACCACCATATCGGACCAGTGCCAGCATGCGACTCTGTGAATCTCTCCGTGTCTCCGTGCCTCTGTGGTTCGAATTCTCTCACCAACGGCGCACGGCTCGCAGAGTCCTGGCACGCTCCAGATTGCCGCTGCGGAATCACGCCGTCCCGACAACGATCCCGACCGGCATCGTCCAGATGTCCATCCGGTCGGAATGGGCCACGCTGTACCCGGCCTCCTTCAGCACCGTATCGACGTCGATCGGATGGCAGTCGACGATATGCGGGAAGTGCTGGTGCATCCACTTGTACGTCCGCTCCAGCGTACTCTCCTGCTCGCCGGCCGGAACCACCGCCATCGAGACCACGCCCAGCCGGCCGCCCGGCTCGAGCACCCGCTTTACCTCCGCGAGGACTTTCGCGATGTCGTCCGGCTCGAACAGCTCGAGCGTGAAGCTCGTGAAGGCCGCCTGGAAGGAATCATCGGGGAACGGCAGCTTGCGGGCATCTCCGACCAGAAGTTCCACCTGAGTCCCGAGTTGCGCCTCGGCCACCTTGCCCGCCGCAACGTCCCGCATCTTCGGCGAGACGTCGACTCCCGCGACAGAACCCGTGTCCCCCACGGCCTTTGCGAGATCGATCAGCGAATTGCCCGTCCCGAAACCGATCTCGAGCACCCGCTCGCCCGGCTGCAGATTCAGGGCCGCCTCGCCCCGTTCGCGCGCCGTGTGCTCGTTGGCATCGGCGATGAAGTCGTAGGCGTGGGCGATCCGGTCGTAGAAGGCCTGATCCGACTGCGGGTTCGACTCGTGCTGTCCTGACATGCGGTTTCCCTTTCGTGACCCTCAAACTGAAAAGAACCGGGAATTCGCCCCGCTTCGGTGCGAACATCCTCCGCAGCGTGACTGTCCACCGGAAAACGCGGGACGGGCGTCTGTCGCTGGCGGCGACATCCGGCTTTGAGAGACGGTACCATCTGGTTCTGTGGATGGCACCGGTGCGTCGGACGCAATCGGCAGTTTTCCGGCTCCGACCCTGTGCGGCACTCGTTCACCACCGTAAGATCGGGTACATTGCAGTACTCGATCCCGACGGGTGCCGCTCGGGGTGCGCTCCGTGATCGCCCGTGTGATCCTCCAGCGCATGCGACTCCCGTCCCAGGCTGTCCCGATCTTTTGCCTGCAGAAAAGAAGAAGAGGGTTCCGTGGCGACCGCAAGTGAACCGCAGAGTCAGACGACCGTCCTGAATGGTGCCGACATCCTTGTCGAATCGCTCGCGCGTCAGGGGGTCAGCCACGTATTCGCCTACCCCGGCGGGGCCAGCATGCCCCTCCACCAGGCCCTCCGCCGCTCACGGGAGAAGATCCGCACGATCCTGCCCCGTCACGAGCAGGGTGGCGGATTCGCAGCCCAGGGCGTCTCGCGGACCTCGGATGAGGTCGGCGTCTGCACCGCGACCAGCGGTCCCGGCGCAACGAACCTGGTGACGGCGATCGCCGATGCCAAGCTCGACAGCATCCCGATGGTCGCGATCACCGGACAGGTGCCGCAGCAGGTCATCGGCTCCGATGCGTTCCAGGAAACGCCGATCGTCTCGGTCTGTCAGCAGATCACCAAGCATCATTACCTGATCACCGCCGACGACCCGGCCAGCCACGACTCGATCCAGGAAACGCTCCGCAGCATTCCGCGGATCGTCAAGGAAGCGTTCTTCGTGGCGAAGACCGGCCGGCCCGGCCCGGTCCTCATCGACTTCCCCAAGAACATCCAGCTCTCCACGCTCGAAGGCGAGATCGACTACGACCCGCCGATGCATCTGCCCGGCTACCATCCCGAACTGCGGGTGGTCGCTCCCGAGCAGATCCGCCAGGTCATTGCCGCCATCCGGCGGTCGAAGCGGCCGATCCTGTACGTGGGTGGCGGCGTGGTCAACTCGGGCGCCTCCGAAGAACTCATCAAGTTCGCCCGGGCATCGAACATTCCGGTCACCACGACCGTGATGGGTCTGGGCGCGTTCCCCGGCGATGATCCGCAGTCCCTGCACATGCTGGGGATGCACGGCACCGTCTACGCCAACTACGCCATCAACGAGGCAGACCTGCTGCTCGCCCTGGGCGTGCGGTTTGACGATCGCGTGACCGGCAAGCTCGAAGAGTTCGCTCGTCACGGCAAGATCGTGCACGTCGACATCGACCCCTCCGAGCTGCACAAGAACAAGGAAGCCCACATCCCGATCATCGCCGATGTGAAGGTCTTCCTCGATCAGCTCAACGCCGAGTTCTCCAAAGAGGACGCCCCCGAGATCTCCGAATGGTGGGATCAGGTCAACGAATGGCGCGAGCGGTACCCGCTCAAGTACGGCGATGCCGGCGACGCCATCCTGCCGCAGTACGCCATCGAGGAACTCTGGCGGCAGACGAAGGAACGCGATCCCTACGTCGCAGTGGGCGTGGGCCAGCACCAGATGTTCGCCGCCCAGTGGTTCAAGTTCTCCAAGCCCCGCCGCTGGCTCAGCAGCTCCGGCCTGGGAACGATGGGCTTCGGCCTTCCTGCCGCGATGGGCGTGCAGGCGGTTCACAAGGATTCGCTGGTCATCGACATCGACGGTGACGGCTCGATCCTGATGAACATTCAGGAACTGGCGACCCTCAACTGCGAGAAGCTGCCGGTCAAGATCCTGCTGCTCAACAACCAGCACCTGGGCATGGTGGTGCAGTGGGAAGACCGCTTCATGGAAGGCAAACGGGCCCACACCTACCTCGGCCCGGTCGATCATCCGGAGTGGCTCGGCGAAGGGGACGGACAGTTCTACGAAGAGACCTATCCGGACTTCGTGAAGATCGCCCAGGGCTTCGGGATCAAGGCCCGTCACGTCCGCCGCAAGTCCGAGTACATCGACGCGATCAACGAAATGATCAACCACGATGGCCCGTACCTGCTGGACGTCATCTGCCCCTACCAGGAACATGTGCTGCCGATGATCCCCGGCGGCGCGACCGTCCGTGATATCATCATCGAGTAGTCCGCCCGGCGGCTGCCGGTGACCCTGCCCCGTTTACGACGCCAACTGCGAATGCCTCTCCGGGACTCGCAGTTGGCTTTTCTGCATTATTGAGGACCGGAGGGAGCTTCAGGCCCATGCAACACCACGTCGACATCGACGGCATCCGGCTGCACCTCGGCCATCCTGACCAGTCGCCCGGCGACTGGATCGGTCAGCGGGAAATCCTCAAACAGCTTCTCGCCTGCTGGCTCGTCATCGACGAGAAAGACCTGCCGCTCACCCCGCGCCTGGTGGGATCGCCCGGCATCGGCAAAACGACGCTCGGCATGGCCGGAGCCCGCGCCCGCGATCAGGAGCTGTACATCTTCCAGTGCACCGCCGACACCCGACCGGAAGACCTTCTCGTCACACCCGTTCTGGCCGACAGCGGCAAGATCCAGTACCAGGCCTCGCCACTGGTCACGGCGATGATCCGGGGCGGCATCTGCGTGCTCGACGAAGGGAACCGGATGAACGAGAAGTCGTGGGCCAGCCTCGCCCCGCTGCTCGATTACCGACGCTACGTCGAGTCGATCGTTGCCGGCATCACGATCAAGGCGCACCCCGAATTCCGCTGCGCCGTCACGATGAACGAGGACGACTCGACTTTCGAGATCCCCGACTACATCCTCAGCCGCCTGCAGCCGACGCTCACCCTCGGCTATCCCAACCGGCAGGACGAGATGGCGATCCTGCAGTACCACCTCCCCTTCGCCGACGCCGAGATGCTTAACCTCACCGTCGAGTTCCTGCAGCAGTCGCATGAGCTGAAGCTGGACTTCTCGACGCGCGACGGCATCAACGTCCTGCGGTACGCACTGAAGCGGCTCGCCTCCGACCCGGAGCACCCCATCGCCCGCGACGACGCCTGGCGCGAAGCCCTCGAACGCTGCCTCGGCGAGGAAGCACTCGACCTCGAGTCACTCGCCAATCGCAAGCGGCAGTCGCTGGGAGGCAATGCCGTCCCCATGGGCCTGGCCGACTTCTTCTTCGATCCGGGCAGCCCGCTGCACCCGGACGACCTCGACGACGACGAGGATGACGACGACGACGAACTGATGTAACGCCCGCCGGTCAGTTGGCGTCCTGCACGACCTCAAAGAGCTGATACAGCGGCACGCGGGCACGGTCTCCTTCGCCTGCAATCAGCTCCGGCCCCCAGGACTCCAGCTCGGCCCGTTTCGAGTCGGACATCTGCTCGAGCGGAACCCCCATCCACATTCCAGCCGGGTCCTGCACCGCCCGCAGGACTCCCTGCTGCTGCAGGTCGATCAGCCGCTGCGGATGCACGAAGTCGATGTACCCGTACGTCGTCCGATAGCGGAGCACTTCGTCCCAGTTGACGAAGACGTACTTCACTCCCTGCTCGCGGAGCGTCGCGAGGATCTCGTCGGCCGGCTTGAGCGGACGTTCTGCCGATGGCACGTCGTCCCCTCCCTCGCCGAACCACTCCTCGAAGATCGACCGGTCGAAGACCGTGTTGTAGATCACCGGCACCTGGGCATCGAACACCTGCGCTTCGCCGACCAGCAGAACGTGTTCTCCCTCTTTCAGCGGCAACGCATTGAGCATCGCAATGCTCGGCGTCGTCGCCTGCTGACGGGCCGCATCCAGATCGATCAGGTATGCGTTATACCCCGACAGCGGCGACGTCACGAACGCCAGGTTGAACGCCACCGCCGCTGCGACGATCCCCCCCAGCAGCCCGCGTGCAACCTGCCCCAACCGGGCCGGCAACGCCGACGTCGCGTCCACCAGAGCCGACAGCCCGGCCCCCGCCAGCAGCGAGACGACCGGCAGCATCGGCACCCAGAAGCGGTCAATCCGGTGCGTGATGCCCCACCATGTCAGAAACAGCCACGCTGCAAACAGAGCCAGGCCGCACAACACCGCCCGCCCCTGCCCTGCCTTTCCGTCCGTCCCGGTTCGTCCATACCAGAACGCCAGCGGCACCAGACCGAACATCAGCATGCTCTGCCAGTCACTCCAGAGCACGACGTCCAGCAGTCGCCCCCACAGATCCTTTACGATCGCCACCGGTCCCGCGGCATACACGTGCCACGGGGCACTGTGTCCGGCAGCCCACTTCGCGTTCATCGTGTCGTTCCAGTCGACCCCGCCAAAGACCGAATAGAGCAGCGGATAGACCGGATTGCCCGTCTCGAACAGGTTCTTCACCAGCCACGGACCGAACGCGCAGAAGACTCCCAGCGAGAACAGAACCGCCGGCGACAGCAGACGACGAACGTCCCGCCCGCGTTCGGTCACCGATCGCCGCCAGCCCTGCCAGAGCATCACCACGCCCAGCGGAATCACGACCGTCAGCACGGCAGGATACTTGCAGGACGCGGCACTCCCGGCCATCAGCCCGGCCAGCAGGAACAGCCGCCCGCGATCGCGCTCCTGAGAGAGCTCAACCGTCGCAGCCAGACATGCCGTCCACCACGACACGAACAGGTAGAACGCCAGCCCCCCCTCCGTGTATGCGATGATGGAGATGCGGTACATCCACGGCGTCGTCAGCAGCACCAGGACCGCAAACAGCCCGGTTGGCCGGCTGAGCCACCGGCAGGCGGCCGCGTAGACCCCCAGCGCCGTCAGCGGGGCGAACGCCATCAGCACAACCTTGCCCGCCTGCGCCCCGCGGTCCCAGTCTCCCCGCAGGACCATTGCCGAGAGTGTCAGCATCTCGGTGAGAAACGGGAAGCTTGTGTAGACGTTGTGCGGCAGGAACGAAACTCGCCCGGCCAGAAAGTGCTCCTTGGGGCCTTCGATGTGGTACTCCTTCACATCGAAGTCCGTCGAAGGCAGCATCGCCCCCAGAAGCATTGCCAGCACGAACGGCGTCACCGTCAGCAGCACGACCGGCCCGAGCGTCCCTTGAGTGAGGAACCGTGTTTCGAGCAGCGAACCGCCTTTCACTGGCTCGCGACGCGACCGTTCACGGGCCAGCATGATCGCTTCACCGACGACAGAGCCGGCCAGCACTAGCGCAAACCAGCCCCGGAACAACAGCCCGGCCAGACCACTCAGCAGCGTCACCAGCGACCACGCCGAGAGCCCCAGGGCCGCAGCCAGCACGAACCGCTCGAGCGGTCGCAGCAGCCGATGCACGCGGACCAGCCGCAGCAGCAGATCGCCTCCCGCGATCGCTCCCAGCAGGATGACTGCCGCCACAAGCAACAGGTCGAAACGCTGGGGAAGGTACTGCCAGCCGGAGGGTGGCGCATTCTCGTCCGGCAGCGGCGCGATGTTGTCCAGCAGCAGCTCGGGAACGACTCCCCAGACATCAAGTCGTGTGAATTCCGGGTTATTCGGCAGGGTTGCCGCGTAGAATGCCGTGCCGAACAGAATCACCCACAGCAACCCTCCTCCTGCCACCAGTGTCGCAAGCGTTGGAGTGCGATTCGGTCGGTCAGCGGAAGGCATGGGCGGGGGCGGATTCGGCAAACGTGTTCGACTTGCGTTTCGGCACGGACACACGGAGCATATCAGACGAAGACCACGCGGGAAGCATACAGCACAGGGGAGTAATTCCGATGCGACTGATGACCTGGATTTCGGTGGTGTGCCTGGCGGTGGCCGGCGCTGCAAGAGCGGACGATCTGGCTGCGCCGAAGGTGGGCGAGAAGGCGGGCGACTTCACGCTCACGTCACTCGATGGCGAAAGTGTCCACTTCGCCGACGTGACAAAAAAGGGCCCGGTCGTCCTGATCATGCTGCGGGGCTGGCCCGGCTATCAGTGCCCGGCCTGCCAGGCGCAGATGGGCGACTTCCTCAAGCATGCCGAGGAGTTCCACGAGGCGGGCGCCCGCGTCCTGATGGTCTACCCCGGCCCGGCGAAAGGCCTGAAGGACCACGCCAGTGAGTTCGTGGGCAGCGCGAAGTTTCCGAAGAACGTCACGATGCTGCTCGACCCCGACTACAAGCTGACGACCCTGTACGGCCTGCGGTGGGTCGCCCCCCGCGAAACCGCCTACCCGTCCACGTTTGTCGTCGGGCCCGACAACACGATTCACTACGCCAAGATCAGTCGCACGCACAAGGGACGTGCCGCGGCTGACGAAGTCCTGGCAGCCGTCCACAAGCTGCAGAAGTAGTCACGCCTGCGAACTGACGCTTTCCCGATCTGGCAACGCGGCCCGGATGTTTCAACGCCCGGGTCGCGTTGTCCGTTTGCAGGGCACGCTCAACCGAACACGGTATAGAGAACGAAAGGATCACCATGGCGCGTGAGGAGGACCTGGCACTGCTCCGCGAGTACACACAGAGCGAAAGCCTCATTCGGCACATGCTCGCCGTCGAAGTCGCCATGAGGGCCTACGCCCGGCACTTCGGCGAGGACGAGGAGAAATGGGGAACGGTCGGCCTGCTGCATGACTTCGACTACGAGCGCTGGCCCGATCCGCCCGATCATCCGCTCAAGGGTGCCGCCATCCTGAAGGAACGCGGCTATCCGGATGACGTCATCTATGCCATCAAGTCCCACGCCGACTATCTCGAAGACTGCCCCCGCGTCTCACTGATGGACAAGGCGCTGTACGCCTGCGACGAGCTGAGCGGAATGATCACCGCATGTGCACTCGTCCGACCGGGGCGACTGCGTGGTCTGACGCCCAAGAGCGTTCGCAAGAAGATGAAGCAGGCCTCGTTCGCAGCCGCCATCAACCGGGACGATCTCACCCGCGGTGCCGAGGATCTGGGCGTCGACTTCAACGAGCATGTCGCCTTCGTCATCGCCGCCATGCAGACGATCGAAGAGGATCTGGCGCTGGTTCCCGACGAAGCGGGCAACTGACGCCCGGACGCAGAAACGTTCGCCCGGCAATCGACTACTCGAGCGTGAACGGATCGTCGTTGCGGACGTAGTGCCGACCGTCAAATTCACTGAAGTACCGTCGCAACCACGGGTGCCGCACGGGCAATCCCGAATCGTCCGGCAGGAGGTTTTCCTCGGCGACGTACGTCGTGTGCGTCGCATCATGGACGAGGACGTGATACCAGGGCTGATTGCGGTCCGGCTGGGTCTTGTTGGCGAGATACCAGCCGGGGTCGGCCTGGCAGTACGGGTCGACCGCCACGACAACGCCTCGATATCCGTAGCGGCGGTGCGCGATGACGTCGCCGGGATCAAAGACCGGTTCGCGACTGGCCGGTTCCAGTTGCGGAAACTGCTGATTGATGTCGATCATCGGGAGAGCTGAACGGCACGACTGGAGGGAGACTTTGCGGAGGCGGGTCTCCGCTGCATGTACAGGTATACTCCACCACCGATCCCTCCCGCCAGCAGCAATCCCAGGACGACCGAGAATGCCGACAGCCCGTCAGCTGGTGCCGACTTGACCTGGGCCAGCGCCTCCTCCGCAGCCAGCCGCACTTCCGGAATCGGATCACTCTTCTGGACTTTCAGCAGGCGGGCCGAGTGGGTGCGCGCCGCAGCACCAGACCTCCCCAGCGCTGTGACCGCCGCCTCCCGGATATCGGGATTGGCATCGTCGAGCGACTCGACCAGCGCCTGCATTCCCGGCTCGCTGAGGCCACCTGCATCGCCGAGTGCTCGAATGGCCTGCTTCTGGACCGACAACTCATTGCTCTCGAGCGCCTCCAGCCAGGCCGCCTCGAAATGATCCGCCCGCGACCGATCGTCCAGCAGCGACGTTGCGAACAGCAGCATGACGGCCGCGGTCGCGAAAGCCGCGACGGTCAACCACAGGGATCCGCCGCGTGCCGGCGGCGTCGGAATCGACTCGACGGTTCCGTCCGAATCCTCTTCCTTCTCGAGCGTGACCGGACGGTTGCTGATCTGCCGGCTGCTGCCGCTCCGCTTTCTGGGCGTATCGACCACCATCACTGTCTGCGAGACGTTGCGGAGTTCCTCGGCAACCGCACCGGCAGAAGCGGGACGGTCGGCCGCTTTCTTTGCCAGCAGCCGCATCACCAGTGATTCCAGCGTCGCAGGACACTCCAGGGCGGTCTCGGTAATGCGCGGTGGCTCCTGCTTGCAGTGCATGTGGAGTGTGGCCGCCGCCGTTGCTCCCACAAATGGAGGACGTCCCGTCAGCAGTTCGAACAGCACGCAGCCCAGGGCGTACAGATCGGTCTGCGGCGTGACCGCTTCCCCGCGAATCTGTTCGGGAGCCATGTACAGAAACGTGCCGGCCGTCTTGCCGGCCGCGGTAATCCGGCGAGCTGCCGCCACGCTCGCCAGACCGAAGTCGCTCAGTTTCAGCTGGCCGTCCTTGCCCACGAGGAAGTTGCCCGGTTTGACGTCACGATGGACAACTCCCTTGTCGTGGGAACATTCGAGGGCCGCACACATCTGCAGGGCATACTCGATGACCAGTTCCCAGGGCAGGCGTTTTTTCGCCTTGAGGATGTCGTCCAGCGAGCCCCCGGGGACCAGCTCCATCGCGTAGAATCGCTGCTTGTCTTCGCAGACGCCTCCAAAGCAGCGAACGATGTTCGGGTGTCTGAGCGTCTTGAGAACCTCCATCTCACGCTCAAAGCGGGCCAGCGCGGTCGCATCGCTGACGTCCGCCGGCAGCATCTTCAGCGCCACCTCGATTTTGCGAGGTACGTAGCGGGCCCGGTAGACCTGCCCCATTCCGCCTTCGCCGATCTGGTCCAGCAGCTCAAACGGCCAGATCCAGCGGGACGAACCCGATGATTCGTGTTGTGACGTCATAGATGCCGTTGTGACGCGTTTCGATGTTCCAGCACCCGCCCAATCGTATCACACCACACGACCGGATTTCTGAATTCTAGAACACTCTCCAGAGAGGTAAATTGGCTTTCCATCCGCCGTTAACCCAACATTCGTCGAATTCGTCAGGGACCGCCCCCGTTGCACCATCCGGACGATCCCCCGATGATGACCGTTTGCATCCCCCTGCCCTCACGCTGACCCGGCACGCCCCATGGACCTGCACCTGCAGAACCGGACAATCGTCATCACCGGCGCCGCCAGCGGAATCGGCCGCGCCGTCGCCACGCTCGCCGCCCGCGAAGGAGCCAACCTCGCCCTGCTCGATCAGTCCGACACCGTCGACCAGGTCGCGAAAGAACTTGCCGGACAGTTTTCCAACCAGCACATCGCCGCCGCCCGCATCGACGTCACCGACCTGCCGCAACTCGAGCAGACCCGCGACCGGTTGCTCGACGACGACCATCGAATCGAGCACGTCGTCCACTGTGCGGCGATCGGTTCCGGCAGGTTCGGCATGCCGTTCACGAATCTTCAGCCGGACGACTGGAACCGTGTGCTCGAGGTGAACATCCGTGGCATGGTGAACGTCGCCCACACGTTCGCCCCGGCACTCCAGCAGCGCGGGCAGGGATCGATGCAGTTCCTCGGATCGGTCGCCGGTCAGATCGGGTCCCCCACCGATCCGCCCTACAGTGCCTCGAAGGCAGCCGGCATCAACTTCGCCCAGTGCCTGGCCAGGGATCTCGCGCCGCACGGCATTCGCGTGAACACAATCTGCCCCGGCATGGTGAAAACGCCGCTGAACCGCTCCGTCTGGCAGGCCTGGAACGAGCAGCAGGAGCCGTCACGGCAGCTCTCCTACGACGAATGGGCACAGCAGAAGATCCGCCAGCTCGTCCCAATGGGGCGGTGGCAGACACCCGAAGAAGTCGCCGCAACGATCCTGTTCCTGCTCTCGCTGCATGCGGCCAGCATCACCGGCCAGACGATCAACGTCGACGGCGGGTATGTGATGCACTGGTGACGTGGCCCGGTTCAGACACGCACGCGTTTCGCCTGGAACGCCTCGCGCCACGACGCGGCCAGTTCCGGCAGGTCGGCCAGCGCCGCGATCTCGTTGTCGGAGGCCTCTTTGCCGTAGCGGACCCGGTTGACCCGTTCGATCGTCCACTCCGGATTCAGCCGCTCCTGCAGCGTCATTGCACAACCCGCTTCGATCACGCCGGTCTGCAGCACGCGGAAGTACCAACCGCTCCGCCCGGTCGCCAGCACTCGTTTGGGCAGCTCCGGCATCTTCCACTTGCGGCCCAGCTTGTGGCAGGGACTGCGCGGCTGCGAGACCTGCACCTGCACCGTCTCGCCAATCGACCAGATGTCGCCGACACACACCTCGCCCTCCGTCGCCCCCTCGATCGTCAGATTCTCGCCGAACGCCCCCGCGGGAAAGTCCTCAAGCCCCAGCTCCTTCTGCCAGGTGGGATAGTGGGCCGCGGCATAGCCGAGGATCGCCTTGTCCGGTCCGCCATGCACCGTCAGATCCGCCTGCCCGTCGCCGGCCAGGTTGACCGGCCCGACTTCGACGGGACCGTCGACCGGATTCTTGAAGATGCCCGAGAACCAGGACTTCTGCATCGGGTCAATGGCACCGGGATGGCCGTGCGTTTGGGGCAGGCCCACCTGGATCGACGCAATCCGACAGTTCATGGCTGTTTCCTGCTGCACCGTACTCCCCCTGCTGCGATCGCAACGTCCCTGCCGAACGGGACGCACTTCACCGTAAAGAGGTTCGGGAGTGGGGGGAAGAGGCTGCCGATTGAGTCCGACCGGAATCCGCAGTTTCCGCACGCCGTCAGTGAGGGTAACATCTACAGGTTGAAGGGGAACTGCGAAACGGCAACTCCTCACAATGACACGCAAACCAGTCGTAAACGAGTGCGCATCCCTCTGTTGTCGCCAGCGCGGGCCAATTTGCGATGGCATCACCAACACCACGAGCACTGATTAACCCCGCCCTGCTGATATGGGCACGCGAGACGAGCGGCATTTCGCTTGAAGACGCCGCTCGCAAGATTGGCGTCACTGTCGAGCGTCTGCAGGACTGGGAAGCGGGAACTTCCAGGCCGACGATTCGACAGCTGCAGGAGGCGGCCCGCGTCTATCGTCGGCCATTCGCGGCATTCTACCTGCCGGAGCCCCCAACGGGATTTCGAGTGCCGCACGACTTCCGGCTGCTTCCCGGAGGCAGCGCCCGGCACTACTCTCCAATCGCCTTGAGCGAGCTGCGTCGGATCCAGCACCAGCGCGAGGTGCTGCTGGCGATCGTCGAAGCGGGAGCGCCGACTGAGTGCGAGCTTGTCGGAACGATGACTCTGGACGACGATCCCGAGCGGGCCGCCGCCAGAGCACGCTCAGTGCTCGGCGTATCCGTCGAAGAACAACTCTCGTGGAGGGATCCCAGCAAGGCGTTCCGGTCCTGGCGGCAGGCACTGGAACGCAGACAGATCCTCGTGTCTCAGCTTCAGGGGGTGGATGTCGACGAGCTGCGCGGCTTCTCCATTCCGCACACGGAGTACCCCGTCGTAGCCGTCAACAACAGGGACCATCCGCACGGGCGCATCTTCACGATGATGCACGAGCTGGCACATCTCATGCTCAACCGCCCGGGCATCTGCGATCTCGAGGAAGTGCAGCGCCCACACACAACCGACCAGCGAATCGAACAGCTCTGCAATGCCTTCGCTGCGGCCCTGCTCATGCCGAGAAGCGAGATGGCCCGCCGCTTTCCCCCGGTAGGCCACAACCGGCCGACGCGATGGTCGGGAGACGATGTTGAATCAGCGTCCAGGGCGCTGGGCGTGAGTCGCGAGGCGGTCGTTCGACGCCTCGTGACGATCGGAGCAACGACTTTCGCAACGTATCTGCAATTGCGCAGGACGTTTCAGACAGAGTTCGAACAGCAGCGTGCGGCCAGGAAGCGAGAGAAGGGCGGCAGAGGACCAACTCCTGCCCAAAGTGCGATTGTCCGCACGGGGCCGATGTTCGCGCGAATTGTGCTGGATGCCTACGACAGAGAAGTCATCACAGGCGCTGACCTGACGGACTACCTTGGCGTCCGGATGAAGCACATCCCTCGCATTCGAAAGCTTGCCGCCGAACGCTAGATCGAACGGGCCAGGGCCAGCGATGTACTCGATCGACACCAGCGCATTGCTCGACGCCTGGGTACGGTGGTATCCGCCGGCCGTCTTCCCTTCGGTCTGGAAATTCCTGGAAGACTCAGTCGCCAATGGAACCGTTGTCGCGACGGAAGAGGTTCGCCACGAGCTGCAGCGGAAGGAAGACGATCTTCACGATTGGATCCGCCGGAACGCGTCTATGATCGTTCCCCATGACGATGCCATCCAGGAGAGCGTGCTGGAGATCCTGGCACAGTTCCCGAAGCTCGTGGATGAGCGGACGAGCAAATCGATGGCCGATCCGTTTGTGATCGCCGTGGCCCGAGTTCGCGGCTATGCCGTCGTGACGGGTGAAAAAGGTGGCAGTCCCCACAGGCCGAAGATTCCGAATGTCTGCGAGCACTTCGGGGTGCGGGTGATGGGGATTGTGGAGCTGTTCCGTGAACGGGGCTGGGCGTTCTGAGCTTCACGGGTCGCGGGGGGGGGGGGGACGCCCGTCGGGGGTTGGTGGCTTGCGGGCAGTGGCAGCGCGGGCGAAGGCCCCCAGACGCTGTTCCATTGCCGGTTCGTGGAGATCCTGAACCACGTTGGCCAGCTGCAGGAGAAATTCGGCGGGGGTGACACCAACAAGCAAGACTAAGTGGTGCCAGGAGCAGCTGCACGACACTGAATAGCCATCTGGAGAAGCGCCAGCGCAGTAGACAAATGCCCCTTGACACTCCATACGCCTAGACGTAAGATATCCTTACCGCCCGTAAGGAGTCGACATGAGCAACACACCCGTCAAATCCACAGTTCGCCGCCGCTTGCGGGAATTTCTCGATTCAACTGGGCGCTCCCAGCAAGAATTCGAGGACGACACCAATCTCATCTCGGGACTCGGTCTTTCGAGCGATGAGGGAGTCGACTTCGTGCTGGACCTGTGTGAATCGCTCCAAGTCGATCTTCCGGCCGATTTCAATCCGTTTGTCGATGAGACCGGACGCCGCGGCCTACGGGTTTCCGAAATGCTATCGCGGGTAGAGAATCTTGCATCTCGAACAGGCACCGCGGCATGACACCGAATTCATCGCAGCCCGAAGCGATTGGACATAGACTGCGTCTGGCTCGTCAACAGGCCGGCTTGTCGCAGGGCCAAGTCGCCCGAATTGTTGAGTGCCACCGACCGACAATTTCACAGATTGAAGCAGGCAAGCGCATTGTCCGACCGGATGAGATTGAACGCTTCGCCGCAATCTACGGTGTGAAGGAAGTATGGATTCTACGCGGCGAAGCCGCCCTCGCTGAGGAAAGCGATCCGCGTATTGAGTTGGCGGCACGCGAGTTGGCGAAACTGCGCAAGGAAGACCTCGACGCGATTCTCAGGTTAATCAAGATCATGCGAACCCAGGGGAGCGACCAGTGACTGATCGTCTTTCCCTGGGGAGAATCGCAATGCGAAACGCGTTGCAACTGCGCCGAATGTTGTCCATCCCCCGTGAGTCCCCCGTCAATGTCTACAATGTCGCCGGCGCGCTCGGAGTTGAGGTACGTTTTGTAGACAGGCCGTCTCTCGAAGGGATGTTCTATAGAGGTCCGAATCCAAAGATTCTGCTCCCGTCTTGGCAACACCGACCGAAGGGCAGGATCGCATTTTCGTGTGCCCACGAGCTGGGGCACTTCCAGCTCGGACATGGCACAAGCGTTGATAAGTATCTGGAGGAATCGCACGAATCTGGGCCAAGGTCGGACGAGGAGTTCGCGGCCGACACGTTCGCCACGAGTTTGTTGATGCCTCGACAAGCTGTGATACAACGGTTTGCGAAACGCGGCTGGGACCTGTCGACCGCCACTCCGACACAGATTTTCGCCGTCGCCGGCGAACTCGATGTGGGCTATTCGACTCTGCTGAAACACCTCCGATATGGACTCAATTTGGTAGACAACGCCTGGGTGGCTCCCCGACTCAAGGTCACTCCGAAGTCGATTCGCCGGGAAGTCAGCGGCGAGACGGAGGCGAGACGCGTCGTCATTGTTGACAATCACTGGTCAGACATTCCCATTGACCTCGAAGTGGGCGACGAAATCGCAATCCCCTCGCATCTGCAAGTCGAGGGGCTCGGCTTCATTCATGAAGTGGGGCGTCACCGCAATTACTCACGCTGGATGGGGAGGCGCCCCGGCGAAGCTGACGTCCAGATCCACAACCGCAGGCACCGTGTCCGTGTCGCTCGATCCGGGTATTGCGGAATGCTGAAGTACCGATTCCTCGACGATCCAGACGAAGCATGAACCACACGACACCGTTAGTGATCGAATCGTCTTGCATTTCACATGCCTGGGGCGAAGTGTTTCTCCACACATTCGACTGCCCACAACGACAGTTGCGCCCCGTCGTCCTCTCGGTCATTGGACTTTCTGATCAGCCACCAGCCGAGAACGCGGTCATTCGTTGTGCGGTGGATGACGCTCTCAAAGCAACCGAGAAGAACAGCATTCGTGTATCAGGCTTAATGATCTTCCCCTACGACATGTGGAACCGAAGGGGGCGACCGGGCTGTCACGAGTTCTCTGACTTTTGCGTGGACCAGGTTGTTCCTCGCCTGAGAGCACTGGACCGGCGCAACCGGTACGGAACCTACTTTGAGCGCATGATGCGGTTCACCGGACACAGAAACGGACAGCTATATTCCGTCAACCAACTGGAATTCGTGATCGGACTCTTGAGGAGATCCCGCAGGTCGAGGCACTCCGCACTTCAAATCACGTGTTTTGACCCGGCCAAGGATCACACCGGCCAGGCTGTCCGTGGCTTCCCGTGCCTGCAGCAGGTCAGTGTCGCGCAGGATGATAATTGCCGGCTGGCTGTCAACGCATACTATCCGACGCAATACATCTTTGATCGCGCTTACGGAAACTACCTTGGCCTCTGCCATCTTGGTCAGTTCCTGGCTCACGAGACAAACCTTGAGTTTGCTCAACTCAACTGCTACGTCAGCCAGCCGATTCTCGGCGACGTTCGGAAGCGTGATGTCCGCAGTCTGGCCGATCTCGTGCGAACACAGATCCACGACCAATCAGGCGAGGACGACGATGGAGAGTGACTTAACATTCCGTGACTACCAGAATCAAGCCTCTCGAACGGACCGGGCTTCTGGCGAGAGCCTCGAGTCGATCATGGTTCCCCTGCTGGGCCTCGCCGGCGAGGCAGGGTCACTACTGTCCGAATACAAAAAGTGGCTTCGAGAGGGAGACCGCTACAAACCATTCACCGACCAGGTTGCAGAGGAGATCGGTGACATCCTGTGGTATCTCGCGAACATTGCAGGGAAGGCCGGGTTGGACCTGCAGGAGATCGCAGAAGAGAACCTGGCCAAGCTGCACGATCGGTGGTCGCCACACGAACAGGGAGCCGCGCTGTTCACTCATTCGCGATACGACGACCAGTTCCCCGAAGAGGAGCGATTACCGCCGACCATGCGAGTCGAGTTTCGGGAACAGAATATCGATGGCACGCCAAAGCTGGCCATCACCTGCAACGGCCAACCGTTCGGTGACCCGTTAACCGACAACTCTCACATCGATGACGGATATCGATACCACGATGTCTTTCACATAGCCTGTGCGATCCTTCTAGGATGGTCCCCAATTGTGCGAAAGCTGCTGAGGGTCAAGCGGAAATCTGTCCCGCAAATTGACGAAGTGGAAGACGGCGCGAGAGCTGCTGCAATTGAAGAAGCAATCTCGGCGTTCACCTTCGGTGTGGCTCGCGACTACTCCGTCTTTGACGGCGCGGAGTCTGTCGACTTCGGAATCCTACAGACAATTCGCACCATGACCCACACACTGGAAGTGCGGGACAAGAGCCTACGAGACTGGGAACAGGTAATTCTTCAGTCCTACAAGGCTTGGAGACTGCTGGTGGACAATCGCGGCGGTATGATCGTGGGCGAGGCCGTATCGAGGTCGATCTGTTACGAACCAATCGATGACGCGAAGTGACAAATCACGCGACCCGATGTGCGAGTCGCCTCATGTCCAGTTTCTGCAAGGGGGTTTCTGCAGCGAGATATAGCGGGTGACGTGGACAACCGGCCTTGGTCACACCGAGGCAATGTGCATGTTCGAGCGTGTCCAAGACGACCGCATCTCGGTTGAGCAATACGCCACGATTTCCCCAAGCAGCAACGACGGATTCCACTCGCGCCTGTTCAACTGCGATCCAATGATCGTTGTCGGGGCCCACCGGATCCCTGACGTCAGCCAACCCTTTGGGATCTGTCGTCCGATACGCGAACAGGTTCACCAACGTGAGCCCGCCATAGCCCCAGCGATCTGCAAACCCAATGCAGCGACGGACGGTTGGATCATCACACAGATCGTCCGCCGTCGATGGGTTCAGGCCAACAAACAGCACCCGCGGAAGCGAGTCGTCCCAAATTCGGGCCAGGCTGTATCGATACTTTCGGCAGGCTGAAAACCGGGCGGATCTCTGCATTGGCACGTTCCACCTATTGCAACACGCGGCGCCGACACCTACTTAAATCGACGAACATGTTTACTCTTTTTTCGGCCGTCGCGTCCCGCCCCCAAACAAAAACCCCGGCGCTGGCCGGGGCTTGTTCATCGGCAAATCCCGCCAGAAGACCCGGACGCCGGAAGTAGCGGTGGAGGGACTCGAACCCCCGACACGCGGATTATGATTCCGCTGCTCTAACCAGCTGAGCTACACCGCCATGTTGTAACGTTCCACCCCGCAAGAGCTTGCGACTCGCCAGACTCCGCCGGCTCCCTGCCGCCCTCGCGGGACCGCAAATCTTATCAGATTCCTTTTCCGCGGCAAGTGAATTGGGAGGGGTGAGAAATGAGTCGCGAGAGGTGAGATTTCCGAAGCGGATACCGGCTCGTCAGTCCCACTTCCCCACGTCGTTCGAGGCGCACGGCTCACAGAGCCGTGGCACACAACATTGCACGCGGGACCTCGGTCGCAAGTGCCGGGACCAGTCCCAGCCTGCGTCCTGCCGGCTGGCGTCCGGTGCACTCGCTTGCGCTTCGTGCTGGTATCACTCACCGCTCCCCCACCACCTCCACCCGGTCCACAAACTTCACATTCTTGCACGCATCCACCTCCGCCGTGCCGCACGCCGCCGCATCGGGAACCAGAAACCGGCTCGGGCCGCCCGCCTGGTCCGGCAGCGGCTGTCCGTTCAGCGCCACGATCAGCAGGCCGGACTGGCGGACCGCCTCGATCGGCACCGTGGCCGCGTAGCCGTCCGACGACGCGTGCAACGTCAGATGCGTCGCCGCGGGGAAAAGTTCGGTCTGTTCCAGCAGGGCCGCCAGCCTCACCGCTGTGCCGGACCGGCGGGAATCGACCTGACTGACGTCTTTCACGATCGCCTCGCCCGGCAGCGCGAGCAACTCGCCGAGCGTCCAGGCCCGGGCCCTGCCGACCGCCCCGTCAATCGTCAGCACGACCGCATCGGTCGCAGCAGAGGCCCCGTTCACTCGACGAACCCCGGCATCAGATTGATCGATTCCCGCTCGACGCCATCCTGCTGCAGCGCCTCGAGCAGATCACTGCGGGCACCGTTGCGGGCTGTCTCGTGCAGATGGACTTCCACGCGAACCCCTTCGTCGTCCCCGCCAGCTCCCTGCGCCAGTTCCCGCACGCGGGCCAGGCTCACCGTTTCCCACGCATCGTCGCCGGTCTTGAGCAGATAATCGCTCTCTTTGATCATCACGGCGATCTTTTCGTCGGAGGCGGGAGCCGGGTCTTCGCTGCGGGGACTCTCCGCGTCACCGGTTCCCGTGGCGCTGACGGTACTGATCGAGACGCTCGTGTCCTGCGACGGCGCGGTCGCGACATCGCTGCCGGTTCCGCCCCCCACGCCCGGCCCCTTCAGCAGGGTGCCGATCCAGATGGCCACCGCGACGACAGCCAGTGTCACTCCGCCTGCAATCCGCTTTTTCATGGAGGTCTCCGGGATTCGATATGCCCCGCAAGGAAGGGACCGGATCCGATTATCCACGAAGAGGGACCGCGACTCTACCCGGGATCGGGAAAGTCCCCACTGCAGGCGCAGACTATTCCGGTCGGATCCCCAGGTCGGCGTACTCGAACCGCGTCCGGTTGCCGGAGTCCTCACGCATGCGCCCCACCAGCCGCTGCAGGTCCCGGCCGATCGTTTCGGTGATGCTCACCCGCGTGTCGCGGTCGTAGGTGTAGAGGATGATGACCAGTCCCTTGGGCTGCGGCAGCGACTTGTACAGCCCGAAGACGTGTGCCTCGAACTCTTCGGGCACGACGCGAAACCGGAACGTACGGGCACCGGTGTCGAGGGTGGCAACGTTGTGATCGTCGACGTGCAGCTCCCACACGTCACACCGTTTGCGGATCTCCTCGTAGGAGAGCAGGTGCATGATCATCTCGCCGGAGTCCTGCTCGGCCATCTCGCGAAACCGCTCGCGCAGCCGTTGCCGCTCTTCGGGCGACTGCGCAATGGGCGGCTCGCGGGAGGGATCGAGAATCTTCTGGACGTCCTCGGGAGGAATGGCGAACAGCTCGGTCAGCAGCTCTCCGACGACCCGCTGCTGGGCCCGCACCTGTTCGAGAGCCTGCTCGGCACGCATCGCGTCTTCGCGCAACTGTGCGTTGCGGCTGCTCAGTTCGACCGCGTTCTGCTGGGCGCGGGCCAGTTCGCCGGCCGCCAGCTCATGCATTTCTTCGATCGTGGCCAGACGGGTCACGGCCTCCTGGCGGCTCTCGACCGCTTCCTGCGCCGCCTCCAGCGTCGACGACTCCTGCTGCCGGACCTCCATGTACTGGGCGAAAATGACGATCAGCAGCAGGTCGAGCAGCGGCGTCAGCTGCAGGGCGATCTTCTTTCCCGGTCGTCTCATTCCTCGGCTCCTCCGCTCTTGCGACGGAAGGAGAGTTCGCGTTTCGCCCGCGCAACGGTGTGGCGGACGTGCTCGCGATTCTCGGCCAGACGACCGAACGACGTTTCGAGAAAGCTGTTGGCGAACATCAGCACGATCGCGGCAATCAGCCCTGCAAACGTCGACCAGATCGCGTCGCCAAACCGGCTGACGATCATACTGACCGACGCGTCACCTGCAGCACCGGCATCCGCCTGAAGTGCCGCTCCGATGGCGAGGATCGTCCCCAGCACGCCCGCAAGCGGATACGCCTCGATCATCGTGCGGGCCATGTTGTAGACGGTCTCGAAGAACATCGAGTGCAGGTACCGCCGGCGCTCGTCAAGGATGTTCATCCGGGCGACGAGCGTCTTGCGATCCTCCTCGCGGGATGGATCGTCCAGGACATCGTCGACATCGGCGAGAAATGCGTCGATCTGGTCGGACAGATGAGCCGTCGAGCCCAGCACGCTCTGCTGACTCAACCCGCGGGTGAAGTCGAACAGAGAGGAGGCGATGTGATGCAGATCCCTGCGGGCCCACATCCAGAGGATGAAGAAGATGAACAGGTGCACGGCACAGGCGCTGGCGATGACGAGTGTCGAAAGAGCCGACAGCTGGTCCAGTGCGCCATTCAGGTCCGGTGGAGACGGCATCGGGCGGTCCTCGTTCGTCCGGCGTGCAGGGCGTTGGTGTCGTGCGACCGCGACGGGGCGGCAAAAGATCGGGGCCCGAAACCACAGAGGTGCGGTGCCGGGCAGCCTGCTGGAACAGTATAGGCGCAACAGGGCCGCTGCGCTCAGTCCCCGGGGCGCTCGAGGACGTACAGGGCGGAATGTGCTCTCAGATTCGGCAGCCAGGCCTGTCCGACCGCACGATTTCCGATGATCGGCAGCTCATTGACGATCCGGAAGTTCCCCCGCATTGCCAGATCGCGAAAGTCACGCATGGTGAGAAAATGGACGTTCGGCGACTCAAACCACTCGTAGGGAAGCGAGTCCGTCACCGGTGCCCGTCCCTGCATGACGACCTGCAGTCGGACCTTCCAGTGGCCGAAGTTCGGAACGACCACCAGCGCCCGCCGGGCAATGCGGAGAATCTCCTCGAGCACGGCCAGTGGGCGGTATACCTGCTGCAATGTCTGGCTGAAGACGGCGAAATCAAACGAACCGCTGGGAATGTCTTCGAGGCCCTTGTTCAGGTTGGCCTGCAGGACCGGCACCCCACGGGTCACGCAGGCGACAAACTGCTTGTAATCCAGCTCCACGCCGAGCACGCTGCAATCGTGTTCGACCTTCAACCGGTTCAGCAGTCGCCCGTCACCACAGCCCAGGTCGATGACCCGGCTGCCGCGTTCGATCTGCGACATGATCAGCTCGTCCGTCAACACGTCGAGCGGATCAGGCATGTGAAGGCGCTTGGCGCACATGGCGTTCAGTGTCTTGCGTGGCTGGCGTAGGTAACGTCGAAAAACGGGCTGACGACGTCGTGCAGCATCGGCAGCTCCGACTCGATCAGAAATGCGTCATGTCCGTGCGGGCTGTCCAGCTCCAGGAACGTCACATCCCGGCGGGCATCGAGCAGCGCACTGACGATCTCGCGGCTCTGGCTGGTGGGGAACAGCCAGTCGGTCGTGTACGAAACAACGAGAAAGCGGGCATCGGTCCGGGCGAGTGATTCCCGCATCGGGCCGTGTGCCTCTTCGAGATCGAAGTAGTCCATCGCCCGCGTCAGCAGCAGATAGCTGTTGGCATCGAACCGTTCGACGAACCGCTTTCCCTGATAGTGCAGGTAGCTTTCGATCTGGAACTCGGTTTCCCGCTGCAGGTCGTAGGTCAGCTCGTTGCTGTGCTGCAGCCGCCGACCGAACTTCATCTCGATCGACTTCTCGGACAGATACGTGATGTGTGCGATCATGCGGGCCAGGGCCAGGCCGAACTGCGGCTTGTCCTCCTGACCATAGTAGTCGCCGTCACGAAACCGCGGATCGGTGAAGATCGCCCGCCGACCAACCGCATTGAATGCGATCCCCTGCGGGCTCAGCCGCGGACCGGAGGCCAGGATGACTGCCGAGCGGATACTGTCGGGATACCGGGCGGCCCACTCGAGAACCTGCATCCCTCCCAGGCTGCCGCCAACGACCCCCAGCAACCGTTCGATCCCCAGGTAGTCGACCAGCGCCTTGTGGACGCGAACGATGTCGGCAATCGTGAGGAACGGGAAGTTGATGCCGTACGGCTCGCCGGTCGCAGGACTGAGACTTGTCGGGCCGGTCGTTCCCTGACACCCGCCGAGTACGTTGGCACAGACGACAAAGTACTTCGAGGTGTCGATTCCTTTGCCGGGACCGACGAAGGCATCCCACCAGCCCGGCTTGCGATCTTCGGGTCGGCGGCGGCCGGCGACGTGCGCATCGCCGGTAAGGGCATGACAGATGAAGATCGCGTTGTCTTTCGCGTCGTTCAGCTGCCCGTACGTCTCGTAGGCAATTGTAATCGGCCCAAGCGACTTGTCCCCTTCGAGGGTCAGCTCGTGGGGGGGATGGAAGAGCGTGACGCTCTGCTTCTCCACCAGGCCAACCGATCGGGGATCCGTCTCGGGGGTATGTTCGATGTCTGTAACCATTCGCGAGCCGTTATCGGGACTCAGCGGATTTCTCTCGCGGAGATCTGATGGACCGGCCGATTCCCCGGAGCCCGTAATCTGCTGTCAGGAGTTCTGCCGTCAGGTCGAAGCCGTCACAGCCGGCGATGCAGCGTCCGTCCGGAAGCAGACCATTCTAACCCCCGCGCCGATGGAATTCGAGCAGGGGCCCCGCAGCCGACCGGCCGCCACCATCGTTGTGGCCCCTGAGGCTTTACTCCCGCAACACACATCGGTTACGACAGATAGTGACAAGCGCTCACCCTAGGAGGACCGATCGGCCATGCACACGCGCCCGATCCAGACGGACAACATGGACACTGCCACCGCGGGACCGGCAATCGCCCGACGTCACTTCTTTCAGGAGTGTGGCGTGGGCGTCGGCAAGATCGCGCTGGCCTCGCTACTGACCGGAGCGGCGTCCCGCGGCACGTTCGCCTCGCAGGTGTCGAGCGATCCGATGGCCGTCCGCCAGCCGCACTTTCCCGCCAAAGCCAAAGCGGTCATCCACCTGTTCATGGCGGGAGCCCCCAGTCAGCTCGACCTGTTCGACTACAAGCCGAAGCTGGCCGAATTCGAAGGCCGCCCCATCCCTCCGGAAGTCATTGGCGGCCAGCGGTATGCGTTCATCCGCCCGGATGCCGCCGCACTCGGCCCCCGGTTCAGGTTCGCGCGTCATGGCGAGTCCGGAGCCGAGCTGTCGGAAGTCCTGCCGCATCTGGCAAAGGTCGTCGACGACATCTGCCTGATCAAATCGGTCCGGACCGATCAGTTCAACCATGCCCCGGCTCAGATCTTCCTGAACACCGGCTTCGCCCAGCCGGGCCGCCCCAGCATCGGCTCGTGGGTCACCTACGGACTCGGTGCCGAGGCCGAAGACCTGCCCGCCTTTGTCGTGATGTCGACCGGCAGCGGAATCAGCGGCGGGGCGGCGAACTGGTCGAGCGGGTTCCTCCCCAGCGTCTACACCGGCGTGCGGTTCCGAAACCAGGGTGATCCGATCCTCAACGTCTCCAGCCCGGACGGCATCGACATGTCGGTGCAGCGGGACTCACTGGATCTGATCGGCAGTCTCAACCGGCAGCGGCTGCAGGCCGACGGCGATCCCGAAATCGCCACCCGCATCAGCGCCTACGAGATGGCGTTCCGCCTGCAGTCGTCAGCCCCGGAGCTGATGGATCTGCGCAGCGAATCGCCCGAGACACTCAATCTGTACGGTTGCGATCCGGACAAGCCGGACTTCGCCCGCGCCTGTCTGCTGGCCCGGCGGATGGTCGAGCGGGGCGTCCGCTTCATCAATATCTATCACGAAGGCTGGGATGCCCACTCGAACGTCGAAGGCAACTCCCGCCGCAACTGCGGAGCGACCGATCAGGCGGCCGCAGCGCTCGTGGCAGACCTCAAACAGCGGGGCCTGCTGGACGAAACGCTGGTGATCTGGGGCGGTGAGTTCGGTCGCACACCGATGGTTGAAAGCAACCCCGCCCTGGGACGCAAGCTGGGCCGCGACCATCACCCGCAGGCGTTCACGATGTGGATGGCCGGCGGGGGGATCCGTCCGGGGCTGACGTACGGTGCGACCGACGAACTCGGCTTCCATGTCACCGAGAATCCGGTCCATGTCCACGATCTGCAGGCGACGATCCTGCATCTTCTGGGGCTCGACCACGAGCGGCTGACGTTCACCTATCAGGGACGGTCATTCCGCCTGACCGACGTCCATGGGCACGTGGTGCATGACATCCTCGCATGACGGCCGGTGGAACCGGTAATCGGAATTGACGCAGCCGGTCGGTTGCGAGACATTGCGGCATACCCTGAACACTCGAACCTCACCATCCGACGCTGCCCGTCGCCACCAATCCGGTGGGAAAGACTGATCCGCGGCGGCGTCCGGACCGTTGTGACCAGCGTGGCGCCCAACGCGAACGTGGGCCCAGACGCGAACAAGGATCTGCCCTGATGTCCGAAGAGACGACTGCCCCGACCGAATCGGCTGCCCCGACGTCCAATCAGATCGACAGCGTGATTCTGCGGTCTTACCCGAAGATCGTGTTTCTGTGGCCGTCATTCATCGTGGCGCTGGTGGCCGGCATCTTCATGCTGGTTGCTGGCGAGGCTCAGAATGCCGGTACCGCCGTGGTCTCCTGGACGTTCCTGATCGTCCTCTCGATCAACCTGGTCGTGCTCTCGTTCGACTTCCCCCGTGCCACGTCGCTGACGTTGTTCTTCGTCTGTGTGGCGCTGGTGCTCGGGGCCGTCCTG
>ENA-ORCW01000455-ORCW01000455.1-marine-metagenome-genome-assembly--contig:-NODE-455-length-24854-cov-3.691488_pt1 | contig 24854 bp, 40 predicted proteins | sample MGYA00237784_ERZ508517 | MGnify/ENA primary metagenome ERZ508517 (study PRJEB26187, sample SAMN06268979) | marine metagenome | isolation source: Tt ae E1 feedstock associated aerobic enrichment on... | reverse complement strand
CCAGGCGGCACGTATGGTCGGGGCAAGAGCCAATCGCGCGGTGAGGCCAAAACTGTCGAGCTTTTTGGCAAGCGCATCCACAAGTGCGGCTTCGCCACCGAAGAGATGGGCGCAGCCGGTGATGTCGAGGCTCACTCCGTCGGGAAGATCGGACCGCGTGATGGGCGAGAAACATTGACACCAGAGGGCCAGCCGGATGAGTGCGCGCTCATCGCCGGAAAGATCGGCATGGGCGACTTGCAGGGCAGGGTGAACGGCGCGCGCGTCGGCCAGCGCCATGCCGGGCAAGAAGCCGAGCGCTTCGGCTGACTGGTTGAGCGCGGTGATGCGTTGGCCATTGTCGGTGGAGGTGACGAGCGCCAGGGGCGCGACGTCATGAGGCTTCTGCCCATGTGCGCTGGCCGGTGTCCTGCGTCCGTGCTCTTGTAGGCGCCGCCGTTCGATCGGCCAGCGGGGCAGAAAGACGGAAAGAAAGCGTTTCATGATCCCACTCGACATCCCAGCCTTTCGATGAGCGGCGGGATATTCCTTGCCTGCATTTGAGAAGCGCAAGCCGCCAGCGCGGTGCGCCCGGACCGGATCGTCCGGAAAAGTGCGTGACGGCAGGAAGCGAGGCGACGGACCAGCGTGTTTCGGCGGCTGTCGTCTCCGCGGAAGCCTGCCTGCCGCGCATGACGAATGCGGTGACGCCCTGGCGAGCGGCACGCAAGCCAAGGCGGCGACTGGCGGCGAAATCATAGGCGCGGGCATTGTCCGGAAGAATGCCGACGGCGGCGGCGAGGGGTGCATGGGAAAGTCCTTCCTCCAATGCCCACAGAACATCGATTGGTTTGCGCACCTCGATTCGGATCAGCCGGTTCGGGTCGAGCCCGAGGGCTGCAAGGCCGGGCGGGTAGAGCGCGCCTTGGCTGTTTTCAAGATGTGTGGGCGCTGCCCACAGGATGGGCCCCGGGCGCTGGCGGACAAGGCGCGCCAGAAGGCAGATGCCGAAGCCGAGGCCAGCGGCGACGTCGCCATGGGTGGCCGGCAGGATTTCGTGCAGCGCGCCGGTCTTGAGGCCGCTACCAGGCAGTGCGGCATCGAGCGCTTCAAGCCCGAGCTTGAGAGACGGGCGTGGGGTGGGAATCAGCCTCTCCTGGGTGGCGATGCGGCGGCGCAGAGCCTCAAGAACGCTGCCCGTTTTCTCAGGAGCGGGGCCGGACGCTTTCCCCGAGCCGCTTCGCAAATCCGGTTCTAAATTCTCCTGGAACGGTTTCGCTTCGAAGATGTGTTTCATGATGCAAATCCCGAACGCGCACTACAGGGACACGGCGGGCGCAATGGCGGTTTGCGCCACCGGACATGCACGCGAAACGTCCTGATTCAAATTGGCAGCTTTCGTTTCCAAGGGACTGATTCGACTCGTCTTCGGTCCCTTTTCGTGCATGGCGATTGGGATGGAAGTATCGCGCAGCCACTCTTCCAGCAGGCGCTCACGGGGCGCTGACGCCACAAGTTTTGCGCTATGAACACAGACGGAGCCGAAAGGACAATCGCTGTTGCGGTTGCGGGCGCAGAATGTTCGTCCCAGATCTTGCATCAGAATATGATGCTGTTCGGTATCGGCGGCTTCCCAACGATTGGGAAGTTGACGGTTGAGAAGGCGAACCGATCGCTCCGGTGACGCCTGTCGGGGGATCAGTCCCAGGCAGCGGGCGGCGCGCCAATGGGCTGTGTCGACGACGAGGATGCGTTTTCGCAGGGTGCTCATATTGAGTGTGGCGGTGCCGGTTTTGGGGCCGACGCCGTAAATCCGCTCCAGCCATGAAAGGCCGCTTTCCACCGGCCAGGCATGCAGAAAATCGAGGCTGAGCGCGCCCCGCAGGCCGACGATCTCCTGCAGGGCGCGGGGCAGGGCAACGGCCTTGCGCTCGGGATGGGTGATGCCTTCAAGCAGTGGGTCAATTTCGTGGAAAGGCGCTTCGGCCAACCGGGCCCAGGACCCCTTATGTTTCGCCACCTCGAAATACTCGACAAGTCCGGCAAAGACTTTCAGGGCCGTTTCGTTGCGCGTTCTGGCGCTGAGCATCGCAAGAAGCATTTGGCTGACCGGGTCGAGACGCACGAAATCCGCAGGCGGTCCGAAGACAGCCAACAAGCGCTGGTGAAGGCTTGCAATCCGGTCGAAAGGCGCAAGAGGCAGGGTATATTGCATGTCCGCATGATAAGAACAAAAAGAGAACAAATCAATCGTTCTGTGCGCCCAGACGGAGAAGAAGCGAACAAAACGAGAGGCCGCCAGACGATCGGATCCACGACAAGCGGGCTCGGTCTGTCGGCCCGCTCCGGCGTTCCCGTGGCGCTTTACGAAGATCTCTTTCGGACACACCGAAACAAAAGCATCAAACGTGCCGCGCGCATTTAGCCACGGCCTTGCTATTCGTTTTCAAAGGGTTGTGCGGACTTGTGCGGGGCTGGCACAAGAATTCTCATGCCCGTCAAGGCAATGCGACAAACACCCTGCCATGATCCGTGCAGGGTAGGTACGCACCGGTCTCGGGGTGTTTTCGACCTAGACAGCCACTTCCAAACGGTTACGCCCGGTGGATTTGGCGCGGTTGAGTGCGGTATCGGCCTGACCGAGTGCGATCCAGAAGCTTTCCTTGCGCGGCAATGGCGTGTGCAATCCGACACTTACCGTGAGCGGAACTTCTATTCCATCGAGACGAAACGGCGTTTCGGCCACGGCATTCTGGATCCGCTCGGCCAGTCCGAACGCACGTTCGGCATCGTAAGCCGGCAACACCAGCGCGATGGCCTGACCGCCGAAGCTGGCCACCATGTCCGTCTGACGGACTGCGGATTGGACGACCGTCGCCACGTGACGTAACGCCTGCTCGCCGGCGGCATGGCCGTGCGCTTCGAGCACCTGGTCGAACTCGTCGATATCGATCAAGGCCATAGAATAGGGCTGTCCCGCCCAGTTCATCGCGGCGGCGAGTTCCGGCCCCAGCTTGTCGAAAACGCGCCGGTTCAACAGTCCGGTTGCCGTGTCCGTGGTTCCCAATGGTGCCTCCTTCAAACGCCGCGGTCCAAAATGCGAGCGTTGCAGTTCGAGAATGCGTCCGATCACCACGGCCGCGATCACATTGGCCACAATAGCAACAGGCGCGATTTTTCCCAAGGTCTCCATGGCGGTTTCCCAGGGCATTAAAAAGACCGAGATAAGCGACACCGACACCAGAAGCCCGACGCCGGCCAGTGCGGGCATCGAAACCCGCCGGCCTTTCACCAATTGAGCGAAGGCAAAGCTGACAACGCTGCAAATCAAAACCGCAACTATGCCGCTCGCCATGCCAGCGCCTCCAAGCCACAGGCGGCCCAGGATCGCAACCGCCGTCGTGACGGCGAGCGTGATCCAGCCGCCATAGGTCATGGCCAGAACGACGAAGACATTGCCCACATCGAAGGAAAAACCGGAAGACGATTGCGTGGTGAAAAAAGCCGGCCCGATGGAGCCGACAGAAAACAACAGTGAAACGAGAAGGCTGCGCTGCAGCGAAGTCATCGGCAGCCTGGCCACGCGCTCGTAGAGAAGCGCGGCGATGACCGCGATTCCCAAACCTTGCAGGAACTCGGATGCCAGGGCAACCATGTCCATCAAGTCAATCTCCGCAGACGCCTCACTTCGATCTGTTCACGTTTCAAAGAAACGATCAACACCCAACCTTTCGGCAACGCGCAGTTTCGAACATAAGCCGATTCCGGATTCTCCGGAAAGGCTTTGAAGAAGCGAATTTCTACGCGAAATCTCAACCCGCCATTACTATCTTCATTTCACTTTATGGATGATCCGGTAGGGTGTATACAAGAAGCTCCAAAGAAAACCCGAATATTCAACTTGGCGCCACCGTGTTGCGCGTCGCGCCTTCCGTTGGGTAACCTCATCTTTACGAGACGCGTTTATTCCTTGGCCGGCAAAGCGAGGCGATGGGATGCGTTGGTTCGAGAAGGTGTCCGACAGGTTTTATGCACTGCGCATCTGGCAGCAAGCCTGCTTTGTCACCTTGTTTTCCGCCCTGGGCGCGGATGCGCTGACCCTCGTCTTCTATTCGATGTTCTTTTCCGACCGGCTCCTGCTCGATCTCGTTTTGACGGCGCTCATCACGGTCATGGTCGCCTATCCCGTCTCCTGCATATTCCTGAGCAAGACGGCGACGGTTGCGCGACTGGCGGCGGAACTGGACAAGGCGGCGACCACGGACTTTCTGACGGGATTGCGCAATCGAAGGGATTTCATGCGACTGGCCAAGGAGATGATCGACGCGGCCGAGACCTCGGCCGGCGTTGCACTGTTCATCGACGTGGACCATTTCAAGCGCATCAACGACAGGTTCGGGCATGCGGAAGGTGACAGGATTCTCATTCTGATAGCCGAGGCGATCAGGCAAAGCGTTCGCATCGACGATGTCTGCGCGCGTATCGGCGGCGAGGAATTCGCGGTTTTCATGCCCGGGGCCGATTTGGCCCTGGCGCGCACGGTCTCGGAGCGCATTGCGCTCAGTTGCCGGCTTGTGGGGTGCGGCACTTCCATCGAGGAGATTTCCACCACCGTTAGCATCGGCGTTGCTATGCATCGCCCTTCGCAGACGCTCGACGCGGTGATCGGGGAAGCCGATTCGCTGCTCTACAAGGCCAAGCAAAGCGGCCGCGATTGCGTGATGCACCAACCGCCCCATGAGGTGGTCGCATAACTCAGCGTTTGCCGGTTATTCAACTTCGATGTGAAAGACCGACCACACCCAGCTTCGCTCTTCTTCCTCGGGAACCTTCCGGCCACCCGTATCGTAGACCAGCCATAACGGGCCGAACCCGCCGATGCCGAGGGGCTCGTCGTCGATCTTCATCGCCAGAATCCAGTCGCGGGAGGCCAACTTGGCGGCATCCATCGTCAGGCCGAAGCCATCGAGCGCATATAATGTGACCGCCTTTCCGTCGGCGTCTGCGGCGGCGAGAACATCTTCGAGCAGAGGTCCTTGCATCGTCAGCGTGCGGGGCCAGTCTTCCGTATCGGCATTCACCTTGACGGTTTTTTGCGGAAGGGTGGCCAGGGCATCCCAGTTGAAGGTGTAGGCCTTGTCGAATGTCTTGTCGTGAAACTTCAGAAAGCCGTCGAAGAACGGGTCGATGGCCTCGCGGTTCGTTTTACCGACCGCACCGCTGACGGTGAGGATCGTGCCTTCGGCAAGAGCCGGCAAGGCCGCCGAGAAAAGAAGTGAGATGGCGATGGACGTCGAAATCAGCAATCCGCGCATAATCCTCTCCCGTACGCTTCTTACCAGGATGATGGTCGATCGGAATATCTAGGGGTGGCGATCTTAACGTTGTGTTAAGAAATTCGGCACGGTTGGACAGGGCTGGGCCATTACCGGCCAGGACGGTCAGAGGCCGCTATTGTCTCGCGGAGGCCATTGTCCCGCATCCATCGCTGCGTGGAGCGCGCGTGCCTTGGCGAGCCACTCCTCGCGGACGGATGGTGGCTGCAACCTCCAACTGGCGTTCTCCAGGGCCGCGAACATCACGCGTGCAGTGATTTCATATCTGTCCATGGGAACAGAATTAGCGTCCGCCCCTGTCGCGGCAATGGCGTTAACGAGGAATGCTGACAAGCACCTTCAGCATCCCGGGGAGGGGATTGGTTTTCGACAAGCTCTGTGGCGGTCTGCGTCGCGCGGGAAGGCACTCCTGTCAGAACGCTGATAGGAGCGCTGTGTTTTACAGCAGGTCCTTTTTATTGAAGATTAGGTAGCGCGCATGAAAAGAACCGCCGTCAATCCGCAGTACCTGGATGATATGCGTCACCGGATCGCGCTCTCGCTGGACAATCTGGACGCCGTTTTGAGCGCGGCGGGAACGAGTCTTGCCAACGTTATCCGGCTTACGATCTACACTGCCGACCCGGACGCAGCGCTCAAGCATTTCGATGTTCTCGTTGCGCGTTTTTCAGCCGCCGACGTGTCTCCGCCAATGACTTTTGTGGGCGTGACACGGCTCGTCGTTCCCCAACTGTGCGCCGCGGGCGTGTCCAAGGCGTGGAAGAGATTGAAATCTAGATGCCCGCAAAACTGGTCGGAGTGGCAGGATTCGAACCTGCGACCCCCTCGTCCCGAACGGCGGACGCTGCGCAGAAACCCATGTTTTCCGGGCGTTGCGATCCCGCTTCGTTCTGGTTTGTTCACGTTGTTTTCCGCGAAGCGGTCCGCAAACGGTCCGCTAGAATGCGTTCGCGGCGTCTTCCTGAAACGAAGGATCGTTGTGCAGATACGTGCGCTCGTACTCGTCGACGGTTAGACCGAGCGATGCAGCGGCTTGACCGGGTTCGATGCCGGCCTGCGCAAGCCATGTCCCGCGCGTGTGGCGCAATACGTGCGGCGTGATCTTCTCTCCCAACCCTGCCGCCTGCCGCGCGCTCCTGAATGCTTTATGCGGCTTTGTGATCTGGCTGCCGCGGTAGTGAACGGCATAGCGAAGGGACTTCTTCCCGTCGCTGTCCAGTCTTTTCCACCGCTTCATGTGGGCGATCAGGCGGCGTGCCATCTTAACTGGTGGCTTACGTTTGTTGTGTGCCACCCGCTCACCCTCGGCACGCCGAAAGATCACGCCCTTCTCCAGATCCACCCATCCGCCGGTTGTGTTCGGCATCCATTGCAGTTTGCAGATCGCACCGGGTCGCGTTCCGGTGTAGAGCCCGACAAGGATCAGCCTTGTCAAATGTCGACGCTTCGGGTCTTTGTCCCGTCGCCAAGTCCCATCTTCCCGCTTACTCCACCCCATCGCGGCCCAAAGTAGGGCGGCGGCCTGTGAACGTGTAAGGTAGGAATCGCGCGGCGTACCCTTCTCGGGCAGCGTGACGGCCGGAAGAACGTCCAGCCCATATTCGCGATGATAGTGATTAAGGGCGGCACGAAGCCATTCCATGTCGCGCCTGGCGCCGCTGTCCGTCCCTCTGTCATTGGCGAAGTCGCGACAGGTTCGCCCCTTAACCTCAGAAACTGCCATGGCGCCGAAGAAATCATTCAGGCGACCGATGGCGGCACGGGTCTCTTTCGGTCGGCTCGTCAGGTCGGCACGTTCTTCGTCATAAACGATCAGAACGTCACCTATCGTGATTTCAGCGGCACGACCTCCGCGTTCTGGCTGGTATTTGCTGGCGAGGTATTCTGCGAGGAATGTTTCCGCTGCCTCAGCCTCATCCTCAGCGCATCCTGTGCTGATACGCTTGGTTCCGTCCTTGACGATCCACGTTCCTGTGTCGGCTCGGAAGTGGAGCCGGGGCGGCTTGCGTTTTTGCGGCATCGCTCCTTCATCTCCTCCATATCGCGCCGCGTCACGAAATCCTTTCTCGCGATCTGCGTCAGCACAAGATTGCCCTTCCGGGCTTCTGTGCGTAGCCCTGATGGGGTCAAGCGGCCACCGAAGAACACCCGGCATGCTTCGGCAAGTGTGACGAGTTCATCGTCCCCGATATCCACGATGTTCCGTTCCGGCCTACCCATCTCCGCCTCCTAATGCTCGGATAGCGGCGGCAGCCCACTTGCCATCACCGAAGGACGGCAATCCTTCAAGGTGCTTCGCCGCAGCTTCCAGCGTCTCCCGGTCAATTTCTCCGGGCGCAAGGATGCGGTAGCCGGCAGGGATTGGATCGTCTGCGATTTCATCCTGATGGATTGCGCTCATGTGCCAAGGCTCGACTCTCGCCTCGCGCTCAGCCTCTTCCTTGGTGTAGCGCCCAGCCTCGTTTTTTCGGGTTGTGTACCCGGCGCAATTGGGCCGGTAGAAGTATCCGCCCTTTTTGATAAGCCACTCTCTCGCGCTCATGGCTGGTCCTCCAGTGCGCGGAGTGTCGTTTCGTAGCCGAGCATCAGAGGGTGAAGGGGATCGCCGCCCTTCGATGCGCCGAATGTCATCAATGGTTTGCCGAAGCCAGCCAGAACGTTCAAGGCCCAATCAAGGCGATAACGTAACGCTTTTGGCAGCTTGCTCCTGCTGCCCCAACACGGCACGAGAATGTCCGCCTCGTCGCAGATTCGAAACAGATGGTCGAAGTTGTCCGGGCCAATCGGGTCGGTAGCTTTTGCAAGCTCCTTCACGTCCGTAGCGCGGTAAGCAAAGACATTCCCTACGATGAAGCGAGAGCCGCCCCACCGTGTAACGAAACCCTTCCACTTGCGCACGGTGGCGTCATCAATGGTGGCATCGGCGGTCGAGGGGTTTACGCCAAAGAAGGCGTAGACCGGACCATCGGCCAGAAAGTCAATCTCTCGGTCGAGCCTGTAGCGATACTTCTGGCACTCAGACGGGACGGCGCTCATTCGCCCTCTCCCTTTCTAGGGAAGGCGATGAGGAAGTGGCAAATTTCGCTTACAAGCATCTCCCCACCTACCATCAATTTCTCTTGTCGCCGCGCCGATCCGTTCTCACGCTCTTCAATGCCAGCGCTGAAAAAGCTGTTCAGTGCGCCTGGCACCCGTGCCAACATCCGGCTTGCCTCAGCCAGTCTGGCCCGCAGGCGTTCGATCTCGGATTTGATCGGCTCTGCGCCGTTCCAGTTCCCCGGTTCGCCAGTACGGCCAGACGCAACTTGATAAGCTTCTTGCAAAGAGGCGTTGGCCGTTCGCGCTTCACCGGAATGTCCCTGAGCTTCCATCCGCAACCGTTCGGTCAGGCTACGCAGGCGTTCTATTTCGCCCCGAGCTTCAGCCGCATCTGAGGCCAGCAAGGGGCATTCCCTAATTCTTAAGGCGGCTTCTACACCGCGCAGCCGTTCAATCAGGTCTTCGCTCATCTCGAAACAACCTCCCCGGTGCGAAGGTCTACGACCTCGCCGGATATCTTCTTTTTCAGGTAGGGATGCGACAGGCTCGACTTGCGCTTCTTGATGCCGAGCGCCTTGTCCTGTTGTCGCCGCGTCTTGGCAGCCACAGGAATGTCATGCCCGAACGTTTTCACCCGATGACAGTCGATGCAGACAGCCGCGCAATTCCCGAGGCTGTTGTCCTTGCTGTTCGCATCCAGGTCGATGTGATCGAACTCGACGCCATAGGAGAGAGGCGCATTGCAGCGCTGTCCTTCGCGTAGCCCGTACCACTCTCCTGCGGCTTCACAGAGACCGCCGGAGCGTTTGAGGGCTTCGCGCTTGGTGGCTTTGGTGAACTCACGCCGGGGCATCACCGCGCCCTCCATTCCCGGCCGCACGACGCCGCGAGGCTCGCGTTCGTCGCGTTCCGCAGATCCCCATCGAGATAGCGAAACGCCATGTGCTTTTGCTTCCGATATTGCTTGGCCCGGAGCGCGGCCCGACGCTCGCGCTCGGCCTTCTCGACCAGTCTTGCGGTGCGTTTGGCGCGGAGCCACGCAAACCACTGAGAGAGCGGGTTCATGACGCGCCTCCTGTGGCTTTGGAGAGAGCGGCGTCCGTGGCGACAACGCAGGCGTCGTATGCCTTATCAACCTCAACCATTTCACCGCCGTAGAGAGGCCCTTGAAGTGGAAGGCTTCGAAGAAGGATGTCGTATTTCTTCCACGCCATCAGCGCTTCCAGCATATCTGGAGCGGCGGCGATAAGCGCGTAGTCCGCTTCGTTCTCGAAAAGCGTCCCGCTGCCATCCTCACTACCGAACGTGCAAACGGGGTTGCCATCAGACCCTTCGATAGACGCCGGTCGCATGAATGCACCGTCCAAATCAGGATCATCGCCGCAATACTCTTCGGCCGGAATTATGACCCACGGTCCCGGCGTATGCGCTTTCTTGCTCATGCTGCCGTCTCCTTGGAGGGATGGACTCCGTCACTGCCGCCGATCAGAGTGGCTCGACTGGTCGAAGAAGGAGGAGGATTCTGATGGTTGGCGAAATCTTCGCTGGAGCGAGCGCGTTTAAATCTCTGGCAGACGGCGTTAAGGCCCTTAGTGAGATTAAAGACGCGAAAAGACGATCCGAGGTGGAGGTTGATCTTCTTGGCAAGCTGATTGCCCTTCAATCCGACTTCTCCGCGCTCCGAGACAGCAAAGAGGCGATAGAAAAAGAACTGGTGAAGATCAAAGATTGGAACGCAGATAAGGCGCGGTATGAAATGAAAAGCCTTGAACCGGGGGTTTTGGTATATCGCGTTAAGGAAGTGGAACGTGGCAGCGAGCCCCCACATGAGATTTGTGCCGACTGCTATAACAACGACAAAAAATCCCTTCTTCACGCTGTCGCTAAAGGGAACGGACTTACACGATACAAGTGCTATTCGTGCGGCTTTGACGAGAATACCGGAACGTTTATTGACCCCGGTCCCGCTCGTGGCGGGAGTGGAGATAGCTGGCTGGGAGTATGAACGCCTCATGCCGCTTCTCCCATTGCATCGATGTTCTGACGAATGACTTCAAAGGTCAGCGCGACCACCCAAGGGTTTACGTCCCAGCCGAAGCCGCGCTCGGCGTTGAGGCCATCCCATGTGTGCCGGAAGCAATCGACATACGCATCTCCGCAACCCGGTGCCGTGCATTCCCAGCCACCATCCGGGCCAGAATTGATCCAGCCGGCGTCTCCGCATTGGTCGCAATGCGCGGTCCCCTCTGCGTCAGCGTCTTCCTCGCTAATCTCCTGCAACCTCTGCACCCGCACGTCTGTGACGATAAGGGTGAGGCGGGAAGCCCAGCGGGGCATGTGGATCGAGGGCTTCCATGGGATCGCGACCATCGCGTGTATTTGGTCCGCCCGATAGGTGATATTGGCGCATCCGGGATGGCCGCCGAAAAACCCCTCACGCACCCAAAGGCGATCACCAGGGGCATAACCAATGTGAGCCATCCATCCGGTGCGGGTTGCCGGCGCTTGCCATTCGAAAGCATCGGCTTCCCAGAACCATCCATCGCCGCCCAGATGACGAAAGCGATCAGCGTTTTGCAGCGCGCGAGCCATGTCGTCGCCGGATAACGTGAAAGCACGTGTCTCCGGTGTTGCGAACACGCGGGCCTTGTTAAGGACGCGGCGGGTCTGCGTTTTCCTGCCTTCAAGCAGTGCGCGGATCATTGGGCCGCTGAAAAGGATGGGGCGATCGGTCATTGTTTCGCCCTTTCAATCAAGCCGTCAAGGAACTGGCGCTCCTGCGCCTCTCGATGCAGAACCGCGGTAGTGTCCTGATCGCCCTTGATGATCCTGTCGGACGCCTCAAAACAGGCCTTTACGAACGATTGGTGATCGGGAAGTTCGCCTTTCCATGCATCCTTTGTCGAAATCAGTGTGTGCCGGCGCTGATCAGGTGGAAGGTCCATATTGGTGGCCAGGGACAAGAACTTGTCGCGGCATTCTATCAGTAGATTGATGACCGAATTCGAGACCGGCTCGCCTTCGCTCTCTCCCATGTCTTGCGAGCCGGCCCCGTCCGCCGTGGCGGGTGAATTGTCGGCAGCGCCAGCACCAGGAGAGGAAGGCGGAGCACTGGCACTGCCGTCACCGGAGGGGCTTTCTGCCGGTGAACTGTGTTCGTGATGGATTTCCTGTCCGCTGGAGAGCCCTTCGGTCTCGCGCGTCACGTTGGCCATGTCGAAGCCTTCGCGCGCCTCCTGGGGGTCCCCAGAGGGTTTCTGAGCCTGCAAGCGTGACATGAGCGACGGAGGCGTTACGTCCTTGGCGTTGTCAGGCCCGCGGAACTGCTCTGCTTCGTCCCGGTCGTAGACGCCAAGGATCACCTCTGGCGTGTGTCGCCGGCCCCACGCCCGAGCGGTGTAGTAGCAGTGCTGCTGATCGGGATCGGACTTCCAGAGCGGGGAGTTCTTCGGAGTGATGTCCTTGAACTTCGGAGACCGAACCTCGAGCTCTTCGCCATCAATTTTACCAAAGGCGATGCAGACCCGTTCCGGACCTTCGCCCTCAAAGCGGAACTTCAAGCGTCCTTCGATGCCGGATCGTGTGTTGATAACAGCCATGATGAGCTGGGCTTCATATGCAATCTGGCCGTTGACCGAATAGGACTTCGAAGCAACAGCGAACGGGCTCATCTCCCATTCGAGAGCTTGAAGCGCCACGGCCATGCACGCCCCGGCGTTGCCGCGCAAGTGCTTCGGCAGTGCGATGTCTGCTTTGCACATGACCTCTGCGAAGCGAACGACCTCGCCAAGCGTTTGTGGGGCGATCTTAGAGCCGTTGCCCGATGCGATTCCGACCTGGTTGATTGAAGTGTTCTGTTGCGAGACGAGCTGGTTCATTTTTCGGCCCTTTCAATTGCCCTTTTCAGGGCGATGTTCATTTCGCGTGCCTGAGAAACGCCCATTGGGCTCCGGTCGTGGTCGTCTTGCGAAAGGGCTGCGTTGAAGCCCCGCGCCCAACAAAGAAGGTCAGAGAGCCCGTTGGAGACCCACTCGGCCTGTCGCATGCTCATTTCGACGGTGACGACTGGTTCATCGACTTCGCGGATATCTGGATCGATGATCATGCGGATTTCCTTTCCCTGATCGGATGGGCGAAGGCGAAGTAGCCGGCGCGGGCATGCGCTTCGATTGACCGAATTGTCTGGTTCTGCATCCATCCGGCGTTCTGAACCTTGTCCCTCCAGTAGAGAGGGCGCCCTTGGCGGATGATGTGAATGACGAGATCGGGGTCGCGGATGACCGACCCGCGCTGGTATTTGCGCTTCATGCGGCCTCCTGCTGGGCGATCTGGTCTTGATGGTCGAGGAAGTCATCGAGCCGGGATTTGGCCCATGGTTTCATCTGGATATGCCGCTCGCCTCCTGAGAACGGACGCGCGCCTGGCCAGTCGTCGGCATCAAGGCAATGGCGGATTGTGTTCAGGCACCACCTGATGACGCGTTCGCCACGGTCGATGTCATGGGCTGAGATTTCGACATGTGCCGTATCCGGAACATCGTCGTTCAGAACGTAGACGAGCACGAACGTCTCAAAGGGGATGTCGAGCGAACGGCAAATCATCCGCGTCATGGCTGCCTGGAGAAAATAGCCGGCGTCGAAGATCTGGCGCTCCAGAAAGTCCTCATCAAACTTCGATGCGGTCTTTAGGTCCGCGAACACACCATCTGCGTCGGGCATCGCGTCGGGGCGGCTGCGCAGCCAGATGCCGGTTTCATCGTCCTTCCAGAACATTGACCGCTCAACGCGGCCGTTGAGCACGCCCATCTGAATGAGCGGGTATGTCGATGCATCCTCGGCAATACGCTTGATGCGCTCGATCTGTTCAGCGGTGATGACCGTCAGATTGTTCTCGGACGCATTCTCCAGCCACGCCTTGCAGTCGTTCGCGTTTCCGCTCCACTTCCGGCGTTCTTTGGGAGGCAGCTCACCATCATCGGGCCGGTAGTCTGGTCGAACGGCGAACTTCTCCGAGAACACCTCGTCTCCAAGCAGAAGCGCATGCGCGGCCTTGCCGAAGTCGAGCGCTGAGGTGGTTTCCTGCGCGATGTGGTTCGGGTTCCATGCCCAGCGGCCCCAGAATGCCTTGGGAGAGCCGCCGTAAGCCGGCAAGAGCCATTTCAGCGCAGATTTCGAGATGGATGGACCATCCAGAAGGTCGCGCTTCTGGTGATACTGGTCGAGCGTGATGCCGGAATAGACACCAGGTTCGGTGATCGTCTTGCCGTTCCACTGTCTTTCTTGGGAAAGGCCTCCGACGATCCGCGAGGCAATGTCACCAATGGACTGCATCGCGTCTGTGTCGAGATCGGTCATCACACCAACCCTTTCTCAATTGCCAGCTGTTCGGGGAGCGTCACGTCGTATTCATTGACACGGCCTGTGGTCCTCAGATCCACGAGGGAGAACGGCAACCATGCTTCGTTCTCGTCGTCTGTGGTCACGAGGATCGCGCGCTCTGTCATGTGTTTCGCTCGAACGCGAAGGTCGATCAGGTCGGATTTCATCGTTCTGGCCTCAGTGGGGCGTTTCAAAGAACCCGATGAACACCGCGCCGATGACGATCATGATTGCCACGCGGGTGGTCGGGTGGTTTTGGAATGGGAGGTGGAAGTGGAGGGCGCTAAGCATTGGTGGCCTCGCGCGTTTCCGTTTCTGAATTGGAAAGGGCGTCAAGGCGCTTCTGCCGGTCCGCGATTTCCTTGATCAGGTTTTCGCGTTGCTGGTTGCGGACCTTCTCCATTGCGGCGCGGTATGCTTCATCCTGATCGGCGGAAAGCTCGATACCTTCCGCAATCGCCGCCGCAGCGAAGCGAAGGAACTGATACCCTCTCTGCGGTGTGTAATCCGTCCAATGGTCTGAAAGACCGGCCTGAATGAGGTTCCGTCGCGCCTGGCGGGCCTCCTCATCGGAAGCGCACGGGAGGATAGTTCTCCATGATCCGCTGCCGTCTCGCCAAGCGTTGACCTTCCATTGAAGATCGCCGTTGGTCTTCCCGAACAGGCTGATGAGCTTTATGCCTTCAGGCTTCCGGCTGTAGCCACTGTCGTACTGCTGTAGATCATCAAGCGGCAGAACATCATAGATCGTATCGCCATAGGCCTCGATCACTACATGGGTGATCCGTCCTTCAACGAAATCCTCGATCCGTTCCAGCCCTTCGAATTTCTTCAACCGATCCAGACGGGCACGAGTATCGCGCTCCGAATGGAGGCATTCCGAGTAAAGCTTGGTTTTGCGGTTTTCCAGATCGCGGACTTCCGCCTGAAGCGACGCGATCTGTTCACTACGCTTTTCGACCGGCGGCTTGGTGAATAGCTCCGAAGTGAATTCGGCAGGTCCGCGACCGACCTCATATCCCTCATAGGTTTCCAGTTCGATGATTGGAGCAACGACATGCTTTCCATCATCGGTTCGGGCAAGGTATTCAACCTCCCGGCCATCGCGGAGCCAATAGGCGCGGCCGACCTTGAATTGATTGTTGCTCATGCCGCGCTCCTTTTCGGCTGGCGGCTCTCGATCTCGGAAACCAAATCCTCCGGGTCCTTAAGGCCCGGGGAGAAGCGGTTCCCATGGCGGTCATAGGTCGCCGGGTGCCCGTCAAGGGGCACCGTGTATTCCAGGCATGCTGGCGATCCCCGGTTGAACCTCGCCGGCCCTGCTATGCGACCGTCCCGGGTGAGATACTTCTTGCGCGCCTTGATCCTCATCACGCGGCCTTCCTTTTGGTCTCAAGCGCATTGATCGCTGACCGGAAGTCGTTCGCGGACTTGATCTGCGCTTCTGCGTGGGAGAGTTCGCCGGCGTCGATCAGCACGAGGGCGCGGCGCATGGCCTTGCGGTATTCGTGCTCCAGATCGGCGCGCTGGCGGGTGAATTCGAAGGAGGGCATCAAGCCGCCTCCCTCTGGTCGTCCAGAACCTCAGAAAGAAGCGCATCGTCGGCTTCCGCGATCTGAATAATCTCGTGGCCCATTTGCGCCATGAGGGGTTTGGCTGCCTCGCAGAATGTGGAGACATAGCTGCTCGGCTCGCGATGGGTGGAGACATCGAACAGCACGTCATTGACGTTCAGGGTCCAATCGCCATTGAGATGGTCGCGCTCCGCCTCGACATCAATCCGGCATTCGACCGATAACCAGATCTTGCCGTTCGGAAGGCGTAAGTCTGCGCTGTAATCGATGATGGGCATGATCTCGTGCTCCATGTTCCCGGGGGAGTGGGCTAGGTGGTGGCTTGAATGCCGGTGACTTCTTCCAGCCCGCGGCCGTCCATCGACAGCGTGTGGCCGATCTGGCGTTCAAGCCGGACGTAGCGGCTGTAGAGGTCTGGATTAAGGTTTGCTGCTGTACGCAAATCGGAACGGTTCGCCATGATGCAGAACACGCAGGACAGTCGAGACATTCCGGCCGCGTAGGCCCAATGCGGTTTCTGGCCAGCTTCATCGATCAGCGCGAACACGTCTTCCTTGGACATGTCGAAGATCGGCAGCCAGTCATACCACTCGCGGCCCGCCTTGCTATTTCCGGCGTGAAAGCGGAAAGGCTTCTGCTTGGACCGAGCAGTGCTTTCCTCGGCCCGAATACCCATGCAGTTGACGACAAGTCCGCCGAATTCAGGGTGCGCCTTGAGATATCGGCGGATCGTTCTTTCGATGGGGCCGCGCTTCAAGTCGCTGGTGCACTGGCGCTGACCTGGGCTTGGCCACATTCCGCGACGCTCGACCATTTCGAGAAGCGTCTTGTTCGGGTTGCGGCAGGTCTCGAAGGCGATGTCGCCGATGGTCTTGCGGATATGATCGATATTCCCATCCCACTCGACCTCACCAAGATCGGCATGGACAACGAGAAGCTGGCGGGCAGGAACAACACGCCGAAGCATAATCGTCATGGCTTGGCTGTCTTTGCCGGCGGAATGGTTGATGACGAACAGCGCGCCGCGCTCGATCAGGTCATCAACTTGCTTCGACAGTTCCATCGTCTTCCTCTCCATTGTGTCCGGCAGATCTGGCAGGGCCGTCTTCGTGCTCGGTGTGTGAGAGGAATGTAAGTTCAGCCTACTTACATTGTCAAATGGAAAATGTAGGTCTTGCCTACAAAAGTAGGTTGGGCCTATGTTGGCTGCCATGCAGAGTTTCCGCTTCGCGATGGCGCGAGCGGCAGAATTTCAGGGAAAATCAATGAACGAAGAGACGGAATTATCGCCGGCCGGGCAATGGTATCGGAACAGGGATGAATGGATCAGGCATGTTCTGGGGCGGGATTACCTGACCGCCGATTGCCAGCGGGTCGGCATCTTCATCGCCATGCACATGAACCGGCGGGACAACCACACGAAGCACCAGCAGACGACAATCGCGAAGGATTTGGGGCTGGGCGTTGCGACGGTGAAGCGGTCAATCAAGAAGCTTCGAGAGGAAGGGCTGATTGACCTCGAAAAGGTGACGCGCGGTCGAAGGAATAGGGCTGTGAACCACTATTTTCTGATCTTCCCGTGGGCGTCCTAAGTATCACCAGTGATCCCTAGACTGGGTGTCACCAGTGATACCCCTAATAACGGTAGAACATAATAACGGTAGTTTATGATTAGAGGATATAGGGCTCTGAGAGGGAGTATTATATCTCCCAAGCCCTACCTCTCAAACGTAGAAGGGAAGGGCGCTCACTTCTTGAGATCTGATTTCCCGTCGGAGTCTCCGGACGTCACCCATAGCGCGAAGACCAGCGTAAGCAGCGGAACCGTTAAGCCAATGAGTAGAAATTCCAGTTCACTCATTTCAATTTCCTAAGATGGAAAACTGCTCTCAAATGTAGGGAAATGGCGATCAAAAGACAACCAATGGCAAAGAGGGCAACGGTTTTCAGGCTGACATTCGAGTTCCTAGAGGCGTATGAGACGAATGGAGCAAAAGCTCCAACGGCCACCATTGCAACAGCAAGTCCATTCAGGAAGTTTGCAGTGAGTTTGACGCGTTCGTTGTAGATCACATCGTTTTTGTCGGCCATTCGGTGTTACTCGTCCTCATCCAGATCATCGACCTCGATAAGGCCCATGCCGATGGCCCAATCGAGCAGGGCGGCGTTCACTGCCTCGTCTCGGGATAGGCTCTGTTCTGCGGCAAAATCGTCCATCACGGCCATAATCTCACGGATCAGGATAGTTTTGCCCGCCTCCTGAGTTCGATTGTCCACGCGCAGCGCTGCCCTTCGGAGCAAGACCTGGATTTCAGATCGGGACATTCCGTCGAGTTCGTCGGCGGCGGTCAGGAGCTGCGTGGCGAGCTTGTCGGTCATGATTGCTTCCCCTGAGTAAGCCTCCTCTACGCTCTCAGCTTGAGCTGGCGTTGGCTGTTGATTCCGCCATCGATTTGGCTCGGGACATTCCGATCTGAAGTTGCTGTCGGGCGCTGGGGTTCTGTGAAAGGTCCATGACGCGCTCAAATCCGGTTCCGGGGTTTGTAACGATGGCCTGCCGAACGGTGATATTGGTGGGATTGTCTCCCAGCAATGTGGCGGTGATCCTTGCATTTGGGACGGAGTTCCAGTTGGAACCGAACACAAGCTGAGCGCCAAAATTGTCGCTAGCAGGTCGGTCCATAACCAACTGGAGATCGCTATCGCGGACGATGTTGAAGCCGCGAGACATGTAGGTGGAAACGATCGCCTCTTTCGCCACCTGTTTGCTTGAGTTGAACGTGAAGCTGTTCGACGGAAGCGGCTCGTTTGACGTGGTTTGGCAGCCGGCCACCAGCACTCCCACCAGCGCTATCGCTGCAATCTTCCCCCGCATGAATTCCCCCTATTTGGCTAGGCGACACCGCCCATAACGACAAAGTGCACTGAATGAACGTTCTCGTGCCTGAAGCGCAATTCTTTTGATGGATTGTACTGTTCGAGGATCAGTTCTTCGGCGTTGTGGCGAATGAAACGCTTGATGTAAGCAAGAAGCGGCCCCTGTGGTTCGAGACGCACCTGAGCCACCACGAAATCTCCGCGCCTAACGCGCCGTGTCGGGTCTACAAAAACCACCTCGCCGTCGAAATATCGCGGTTCCATGGACTCTCCTGAGACCTGGACTGCGTAGGCACCTGATATCGGCGACAGAGATGGCGGCGCTAAAACCTCGTACAGAATGCTGCCGTTCAATTCGAATTCCCCATCCAATCCGCCTACTGCACTCCCGTAAACCGGTATCCTGACCCCGCTAGCGCCAACTCTCGCCCCGATGGTTGCGTTCGGCTTGTCAGCTTTCACCTGAGAGGAAACGTGATTTTTTAGGCTTTCGGAGATCGGAAACCGTCCTTTCCCTGTCAGATACCATTCTGCATCCCCACCAAGGAGCTCGGCGAGTCGGGGGAATTTTTCTGATTCCGGAACTGTTACATCGCCTTCCCACTGCGTCACCGACACGCGAGAAATTTTAAAAAAATCGGCGACATCCTGCTGGGTGAGTTCTTTCTGGGTTCGCGCTTGCCGGATGCGCTGGCCAATTGTTTCGGTGCGTTTTGTCATGTCTGAGGTTGTACTTTCAGCCTACGTATAATGCACCTACATCGGCGCTTGACATGGTAGGTAGGTGTGACTTACCAATACCTACCATGATCGATATTGTCTCAAGAGCAGCGGAGCGGTCGGGCGGAATAGTTTCCTTGGCCCGCGAACTCGGCATCAAACACAACGCCCTGTATTCGTGGAAACGAGTACCTGCGGAGCGGGTTCTCGATATCGAGCGTATTACGGGCATCTCACGCCATGAGCTGCGTCCTGATATTTTCGGTCCGGCTCCCAATAGGGAGTCGGCGGCATGATCGAGTTCCAGCCAACACAGCAGCAAGCCGCCGTCATTCCGTTCAACGAGAATTCGCTCACCGGACTGGTGAAGCGCGCGGCAACGCAGCTTGCGAGCGCTTCCAGTGCTGCCGAGGTATTGGAAGCGAAGGATGCCGCATCCATAGCTTACGACGCTTCGAAGAAAGCGGCGCGGCTGGCAAAGGCGAAAGGCGCTCACGATGAGCTGATCGCCAAGGCGCACCGAGCACAGGCTGATGCTCTTGAGATCGAGGCTGCCGCAAAGCGCCGACTGGCAGATGAGTACGATGCGGCGCAGGAACGGGGCGAAGCCGCCAAAGGGCGTCCGAAAACTCTTCCAGAAGGGAAGACTTTCACAGCCGCCGACGTTGGAATGTCCCACAAGGAAATCCACGAAGCCCGCCAGATCAGGGACGCCGAAAAGGCAGACCCTGGCATCACGCGGCGTACCCTTGATAGCCGCCTCGAAGCTAAGCAGGAACCGACAAAGGCCGCGTTGCGCGAAGCGGTAGTGGAAGCCGCCAAGCAGGGCATTCGCGGTGAGACCGCTCCGAACCGAAAGAACCCCCACTACAAAGCCCCGTCGAAGGCTGGCGCTGCATGGACGCATGTCTACGGCACCTGCCGCGCTTTCGCGGAATGGGCAACAGACGAAAACCTGCTGCTCGCCCTGCATGGTCTGCATGAGCGCGCTGACGATCAGGCCGCGAACATCGCCGCTGTCCAGAAGGCTGCCGCCACCCTCAACAAGTTTCTCGGAGACATCAATGCTCACTGACAAACTCCGCGTATTTCATGAGGCGGTGAATGCCGCCATTGGTGAAGTTGGCAAGAGCGCCGCCAAGATCGCGGATCGCGTCATTGCCGACGCCTTCCCGGAAACTGCCGATGCAGCCGAACGCGAAGGCGCGGACAAGATGCTCCGGCAGGGTGTCATTGCGAAGATCACGTCGATGCTGACGAAGGGCGGCGGCGATCCAGACCAGACTGATTTCTGCGAGATCGCCGACGACTTCATGCCAATCGTGGAGCGGCTTCACAGTCACAGCCACTACGTTCCTTTGCCTGACGTGCAGGAATACGTTCATGTCAGCATCCTGATCCAGAACCCGGAATGGCTCGACGCGGCGCGCAAGTTCAAGCGCCAGAAGGGCGAGGAAACCCTCGCAGAGGCCAAGGTTCTCGATGAGCTGTACGAGGCCGTCTCCCGCACCCCATCCCCCACCCCAGAAAGAGAGAGCGCGGCATGAGCGAGCGCAACCCGATCTACCAGACGTTCCTCCGCTCCGGTTTCATGGGGCAGCTTGAAGATCGCTTCCGCAGGGCTGGCGAGCATTCTGCGCTTTTCAGAACGGTCAGCAGTGAGCGCCGCGCGGTCATGTCCATGTGGAAGCGCGGCGTCATCGGATATGACGAGTACGTCTCGCTGACCGCGAAGATCAGCCGGGCGCTTCATGCTCGCATTCTCCGTGATGCAATGCGCGGCGTCAGCCTTCCCCATCGCCGGCGCACCATCGCAGAGTTCCGCAAGATCGCTCCGGCTGGCATGAGCTCTTACAACTGCCGGATGGGCGCTGAACTTCTGATGCAGCTGATAGCTGAGTACCTTCCATGGCTGCTCTCTGCCATCACGATCTACATGACGATCCTCGCCGGGAACCGATCGCGCCATGCGTGGCTTCTGGGTCTCGTCAATCAAGGCCTCTGGCTCATCTGGATCATATCGACCGCCTCGTGGGGACTGATCCCCATGAACCTTGCACTATGGGTCGTCTATGCTCGCAATCACCTGAAATGGACGGCATCGAATAAGGCTCTGTAGTAGATCGCGCCAAACGAGTGAGCCCGAAAGACCCGCAGGCGATAGCCGGTTGAAGCTCTTAGGGCGCGCCCGTCCATTCGAGACAGGAACATCGATGCGCTGCACACACTTCGTCGGCTTCCGTGGCGAGGAATACCACTCAGCGGTGAAGGCCTTCGGGCCACCCGATTTCATCCATCGCGGATGGGACCGGCGCGCCCAGCGGGAGGTTGCTGATTGCGATATGGTGGTGTTCGCCAAGGGTACGGCAGATCAGGAGCCGCGGGCGCGCAGCTATGACGATCTTCGGGAGACCTGACATGCTCAACGCCGGACCCCGCATGCAACCGTCCCGTCCGATTGCTGACGGCATCTGCTTCAATGATCTCGACGGCCTCAATACGAAACAGTGCAACATACTCGCATCCCGTGGAGTGGTGTTCTGCACTCAGTTCAAGGCCAATGGTCGCCCGTATGGCGGATGCATCATTGCAACGTCATGGCCACACGCGGAGGAAATCGCGTTCGGTCGCGGCCTCGGCGAGGAAGTGATTGGCGTGCTGGCCGAGACAGGGGAGTACGACTGATGCCTCGCAAGCCCCCGCCAGGTATCACTGGCCCGAAGAATATCGGGCAGCGAGTATGCTTCATGCTCGTCGGTGTAATCGCATTGGCGCTTCTCATGGAGGTGTTGGTGGTCGCGGCGATGTTGATCCGTTGACCCGTCCAGACCGCAGATCATCGGAAGCGCAGGGCTATCGCCCTTGGTACAAAACCGCCCGGTGGCAGAAGCTCCGATGGAGCATCCTTGTCAGGGACCGTTTCACGTGCAGGAGGTGCAAGCGCGTCGAGCCCGACACGAGCAAGCTCGTTGCCGACCACATCAAAGAGCATAAGGGAGACGAGCGCCTGTTTTGGGACCGCGACAATCTCCAGTGCCTGTGCAAGCACTGCCATGACAGCGCGAAGCAGTCGTTCGAGAAGACCGGACGGAAGCGCGCGCTCATAGGGCTGGATGGCTGGCCCATAGACGAAGGGTAGGGGTTTCTCGGTCGGGCTGCCCCGGTAAAATGCTCAACGCCTCTCCACGGCCTCCCATGGCCCGCTGTGGGCGCGAAAAGGGGGTGGGGGTATCGGAAAATCGGGATCGGGGGCCCCTTCTAGACCGCCTCGGTAATTCAAAACAGAATTAGTTTCTCTGCGGTGATGGTTTTGCCGCTTCCAATCACAAGGATTGATGCATGGGACTTCGCGGGCCAGGTGCCACTCGGGCAAGGCTGGCGCGGGAACAGGCAGAGAAGTCGAAGCGCCGGCTCCCATGGAAGAAGAAAGGCCTTACCCGCGTCGGGCGGGTGATTGCTTTCCTCGAATTCCTGCCCATCACCAAGGGCAAGCTCGCCGGCAAGCGCATGAAGCTGCTGCCGGAACAGCGGGAGTTCGTGAAGAAGGTTTATGGACGATCAGGGGCGAACCGGGTCCGTCTTGCGATCAAGTCGGAGCCACGTGGCAACGGCAAGACTGGCCTGATTTCCGGGCTGGCGCTGTGTCATCTGCTTGGTCCTGAGAGCGAGCAGCGCGGCGAGGTTTACTCGGCTGCCATCGACAGGCAGCAAGCCGGTCTGATCTTCAACGAGATGGAGGCAATAATTCTCGCGGTGCCGGAGTTCGCCGCGCGCGTGAACCCACAACGCTTTCATAAGCGAATGGAGGTTCTGGACGGTGACGGGGCGGGTTCGATCTATGAAGCACTGTCGGCTGATGCTCGGCGCGCTCATGGTCTGGCGCCGTCGTTCTGGGTTTATGATGAACTGGCGCAGGCGCGCGACGGCGAGCTGCTCGAGAACCTGCGCACCGCGATGGGCAAGCGGAAGGCAGCGTTGGGGATGGTGATCTCTACCCAGGCTCCGACAGACGATCATCCGCTGTCGATGCTGATTGACGATGCGCTTGAAGGCCATGACAGCAGTATCGTGATTGACCTCCGAAGCGCGCCACTTGATGCGGATCCGTTCTCACGAGAGACCATCAAGCAGTGTAACCCCGCTGCCGGGGTGTTTCTCGATCTCGATGATGTGGTGAAGGAGGCCGAGCAGGCCCGGCGCGTTCCTATGTTCGAGGCGCGATACCGGAACCTGCGCCTCAACCAGCGGATCGACGGCAATGCCGAGAACAGGATCGTGACCCGTCCGATCTGGGAGGCCTGCAAAGCGGAGATCGACGTGGCCGATCTGAAAGGGCGGAAGTGCTTTGGCGGCCTCGACCTATCCGGCAAGCATGATCTTTGCGCGCTGGTTCTGGCCTTCCCGGACGATGATCCGGAGCCAGGGTTTGATCTACTGTCATTCTTCTGGACGCCGGAAGGACAGATGGAGGCGCGCCGGGATCGCGAGCGGGAGCTGTTTCGCGTCTGGATCAGCAAAGGTCACATCACTTCTGTGCCTGGGCCGGTCATCAAATACCGGTACATGGCGGCCCAACTTGGTGATCTGATGCAGGCCTTCGATATCCAGGCAATCGGGTTCGACCGCTGGCGCATCGATGACTTCAAGGTCGATATGGCTGATGAGGGTGTCGACCTTCCGCTCGAGCCGTACGGGCAGGGGTTCAAGGACATCTCGCCGGCCATCGAGTTTTTCGTCGAGCTGGCACTGTCTGGCAGGCTTCGACACGACGGCAATCCGGTCATGAATTCGTGTGTCGCCAATGCGATCACGGTCAAAGACCCAGCCGGTAACATGAAGGTCGACAAGGAAAAATCGAACCGATCTTCCTCTGTCAGGATCGACGGTTTGCAGGCGGCCCTGATGGCACTTGGCACGGCAAAGCGGTTCGCTCCTGAGACGAAGCCCGAGCCCAAATATCAGATGTTCGCCTTCGGCTGACATCGCTCCCTGAAAATCAAAACGCTGGAGGTCCGTCATGACTGTGACGCGCCGCGCATACTCGTATCTGCACATCAAGGCAGTGAACGAGGATAAGCGCATAATTCGCGGTGTCGCGACGACGCCGGCGGTTGATCGTGTTGGCGATGTTGTCGAGCCCATGGGGGTGAAGTTCCAGAACCCCATGCCGTTCCTGTGGCAGCACGATTCCGGGAAACCCATCGGCACGGTGAAGTTTGACGAGCCGACCGAGGATGGCATCACATTCGAAGCTGAGCTCCCCGTCATTGAAGAAGCCGGGACGCTGAAAGATCGCGTTGATGAAGCCTGGCAGTCGATCAAGCTGGGCTTGGTCCGCGCCGTTTCCATCGGCTTCAAGGCCATCGAGTACGCCTTCATCGAAGGCACCAACGGCATTCGCTTCACTGAAAGCGAAGTCTTCGAACTTTCCGCTGTCACGATCCCGGCCCAGCCGGAAGCCGTCATGACGAGCATCAAGAACATGGACGCGGCCGGTGTCGCGCTCATCAAGTCCTTCGATCCGAACGCTCCCGCCGCGATTGGCACGATTGAGCGTCCGGCGAAGACCTCTCCCGGCGCTTCGGGAAAATCTCACAAACCCGTCAATTTGCGCCCGAAGGAGGGCAAAGACATGAAAACGCTCGCTGAGCAGATCACGGCTCTGGAAGCCAAGCGTGCCGCGAATATGGCCCGCATGGAGGAAATCCAGACCAAGGCGTCCGAAGAAGGGCGCACCAAGGATGAGGCCGAACGCGAAGAGTTCGGAACCCTCGCCGACGAAAACGACACCATCGACGAGGAGCTGAAAGACCTTCGCCGCATGGAGAAGGCCAAGGCTGTCGAGGCCAAGCCGGTAAACAAGGCACCGGCACCTGCGACCACCGACGCGCCGGCTCGGGCGGCTGTCACGGTGAAGGGGCCAAAGGCGGCGCCCGGCATCGAGTTCGCCC
>ENA-ORCW01000454-ORCW01000454.1-marine-metagenome-genome-assembly--contig:-NODE-454-length-25062-cov-4.459796_pt1 | contig 25062 bp, 19 predicted proteins | sample MGYA00237784_ERZ508517 | MGnify/ENA primary metagenome ERZ508517 (study PRJEB26187, sample SAMN06268979) | marine metagenome | isolation source: Tt ae E1 feedstock associated aerobic enrichment on... | reverse complement strand
CCGATGAACAGTCTTCTCTGCCGCCGCTCCACTGCGATACGGGCGGTACCCCGCGGCTGCCCCCTCTCTGAGGCGGGCCCCTCTGCAGCAGTCGCCAGCCCAAACGCAACGCTCGCGCGTTCTCATGTGGCAGCCAACGACACGCAACGCTCATCCCGGCCGCGTGCCGTGCCACTCACACACGTCATTCCCTCTGCTGCTGTCGGCTGTTGCCATTTCATCAGAAGGGCCACCTACAATGAACCGCGTGTCTTTTGCAAGCTCCACGCTGGACCGGTTGCCGGCACTCGCGGTTGCCTCGCTCCGCACCGGCCGTCGCTGCGCGGCCCCGGAACCTCTGCAGGCCCGTCTTCTGGGGATCGTCCTGGCCTGGACGGTGCTGTGGCTGTCCCCCGGCCATACAGAGGCTGAGGAAAGATCACTGCGCGAGCGGTTTCTGGAAGAGTTTCCCGCTGCACATCAGCGATTGAAACATGCAGCGTCGCATGCCGAAGGGGAGGCTCGCTATCTTCGCTCGACGGATATGGCCAACCGCAAGGTGAAGGACCGGGACGACATGAAATGGGGTTCGTTCCGGTTTGTGACGCAGGGTGACTCGCTGCGGATTGACCAGATCATGCCTGGCGGAGGCACGATGACCAACGCCAGCGTGGTGCTGACGCCGGAATTCAACTTTCGCGTCCTCAGCCCGAACTCCCCCGCTGCGCAGCTGGTCGACGTCTCCCGCGAAGTCGATGGCGAACTGATGGCCGCCCACGCACTCTACTGGCGTGACTACTTCCCCGCCTGCTTCACGTTTGCCGAGGCTGACCTGCAGGAGTGGCTCGAACGTCCCGGTTTTGAACTTCAGTCCGTTGAGGCCGCTCCGGAGGACCCGGAACTTGTGATTGTCACGTATCAATGGGACGGGGCCGAATGGTGGCCCAACGAGCCCCCGCCGGCCGACTTCGTGCACGAAGGCGAGTGGTGGCTGTCTCCCGCCGAGGACTGGGCGATACGGAGAGCCGAGTACCGCCAGTCTTATTCCTATGCGTCAAATGGCGAGACCGTGTCGGACCTGACGTCTGAAGTCGCCGTTGTCGACGTGCAGAGAATCCCCGACCTGGGGTTCGTCCCGCGACGAGTGGAAATCACCAGACTGAACTCCACCAGCGACTGGGACGACCTGAAGGAAGTCAGCACGAACATCTGTGAGTTCACGAACGTCCGCAGATCGTCCGCGGGAGACGAGACGTTCACGCCCGCGGCGCTCGGCGTGGCGGACCCGCGCTCGAGTGTGAGCCTCTGGTTCATCCTGTTGAACGCGGGCATCATCCTGCTGCTCCTGGCCGCCTGGAGCAGCAGGAGACTGCGACGAGTCCGGTGAGACACAGCGATCGGCATTCAATGGATACGTCCTGAGCGTCGTAAGACTGAGTGCCGTCGATCGAGCAGTCCCAGGTCACAGAACAGACTGACGGCGGCCTGCCACAACCGCGGCCGCTTTCCCGCTTCGACGCCTCTCGAGACCGGCTGGACACATGACGCGACCACAGAGCCGTTCCGGATTCACACTGATCGAAGTTCTTGTGGCGATCGCGATCATGGCGATCCTGGTGGCCCTGCTGCTGCCGGCCGTCCAGAGTGCGCGAGAGGCCGCACGTCGTGTGCAATGCGGCAACAATCTGAAGCAACTGGGGCTGGCGTTTCACAATTACCACGACAATCACCGGGTGCTGCCGTTCGCATTCTTCTTCGACGCGGAGACCCTGAACACTCACGGCTGGGGTGAAATGCTGCTTCCCTACATCGACCAGGCGGCACTGTACAATCGGCTCGATTTTACGCAGCCCGTGTTCTCCCCTCAGCCGGGCATCGGCTATACGCACGACAACCAGCAGGTGGTCACAACGCCGCTGGCTGTCATGACCTGCCCGACGCGTCCCGGCGGTGCGGAGGTCTTCGCGACAATGCTGCCGGCCTATTTCCTCGGACTCCCGTTTCCCCCGTTCGATATCTCCTACCGGGTCGCATCGACCGACTACGGGCCGAAGAGCGGCGTGATTGCGGAATACTGGGACCTGGTCTTTCAGGGAAACCCGCCGGCCGGCAGCAATCGGGAAGGCGCACTTGGTGACGCCAATCAATGCATTCCGTTGTCCCGAATCACCGACGGCACCTCGCAGACACTGCTGCTGGCCGAAATCGCCGGACGCAATCATGTCTACCGCAAGGGACGGCTGATCGCCGGCGAGCGGACGTTTGGCGGAGGCTGGGGCGATCCTCGAAACGGATTCAACTGGCTGGAAGGTTCCCAGCCTGATGGAACCGGTGATTCCGGCCCCTGTGCCATCAACTGCACCAATCGCACGGGACGCGGCGTGTACAGCTTTCACCCGGCCGGAGTGCAGGTGCTTCTCGTCGATGGCTCCGTCCGGTTTCTCAGCGAGACGATGGACACGCGACAGTTCGCGGCCCTGGTCACTCGCGAAAAAGGGGACAACGCCGGAACGTTCCAGTAGCAGGTTGAATGTCTCCCGCGGCTCGACACGTTCGACGCCTGCCAGTGCCGCGGCCGGCTTGTCCGCCGGAGCCGGGACTGTTCACCCTCGCATCGAGTGATGGCACAGATGCCGGCGGAGTGCCGCTCGCCTTACCGACATCATGCCGTCCGCTCATCCCGGATCGGACAGACAGTCGAGCAGTTTGGCCTCGAACGCGTCCCAGCCGGACGTTCTGCGGTCGAGGATGATTTCGAGGCGGCTGTCGCGCCTGTAGGCCGATGGGGCAAAGCTGGTTCCGTCTTTTACGCGGTTGATTGTCCACCAGCCATCCTGACAGCGAAAGACGCCCTTCAATCGGACAATCGGATGGACATACCCCAACAGATCAAGCAGCTCATCCCGGTCGAAGATGTCATCGAGATGAAAAATCCAGCCACAGGCATCGAAGTCCGGGTCATCGTTCAGGAACCGCAGGGGACGCCCCGGAGCGGGTTGTCGATGTTGCCGACTGCTCTCGGCGTGCTGGTGATCGGCATGCTCCCCGTGATGGTGGCTGCCGGAATCCAGGCCCAGAACCGGCAACTCGGCCGGCGGATGTTCCGGTACAGTATGGGCATCGACGAACATGGGGAACCGGATCGTGTCAAACTGCCGATCAAGGAGGTCGATGTCGATCACACCGAAGCTGGTTTCCACGATCAACTGCTTGGGTGGCCGGAAGGTCTCGACCCACTCGCGGCAGCGATCGATCAGTTCCCGGTCCCGGTTATCCGTCCAGTTCAGCACGACGATATCCGCCAGCTGCACCTGATCCTGAAACACGGCCGATTCCCGCCACCGCACATCCTCGGCGTCTTTGGGATCGATCAGACAGATGATGTTCCGAAGGTCGATTCTGTCCGCAAACTTCGGCCCGCGGAGGATGTCGACGACTTTCGCCGGATGACTCACTCCCGAAGGCTCGAGAATCAGGCGATCGGGCTTCGTGCGATGAATGAACCTCGAAAGCAACGGCTCGAACACGAACGCCAGTGTGCAGCAGGCGCATCCGCCCCCAAGCTCTTCGACGGCGACGCCCTCCCGACTGGAATCGACCAGAGCATGGTCGATAGAGACGACACCGAACTCATTGATCAGGACAGACCACTTCTCTCCCTTCGGGCGCAGATTGAGCAACTTCGCGATCGCGGTGGTCTTCCCCGACCCGAGAAAGCCGACAATCATGTTTGTCGGAATTCGATGCTCTTTGCAAACAGTCATGTTGTCTTCGCAATCTGCTGCAATCGATTCGGGTTCACAGCAACACTCGATGAGCGGGTCTCAAGGTGGCACAACCGGGCATCGCTGCAGAAATTATAATTGTTGACGTTCACACCCCGATACTTCATGGTAAGACAGGGCCGTTCAGGGATCACTGTCTGTTGCTGACTTCACTTTGCCTGCGGATGCCATTTTCATGCCCACCTACGTGTACGAGACAATTCCTCAAGATGACCGGGAAGCGCCGGTCCGATTTGAGATCGTCCAGAAGATGACCGATGCGGCTTTGACGAAGCATCCGGAAACAGGGCAACCGGTTCGTCGGGTTATCTCGGGAGGCCTGGCATTGCCCGTCGCCTCCAGCAAGGTGAACTGCTGCGAAACGAGCTGCTCTTGCGGGTGATGTGCCGGCACCACTCCGAGTGGTCCACAGTCACAGGCTCTTCAGAGTGCCGGCTTCTGAGCTGGATCAACCCGTTGAACGTTCCACGGGGGAAACGGGTCACTCAACGACTGCCAGCCGTACGGGCCGGCATCCATTTCTGCATCGGTGAGGAGGCATCGATCCAGCGAATCGCGTAGCAGCCGCTCATCGAGATCGATACCGATGAAGACCAGTTCCTGCCGGCAATCGCCGAACTCCGGGTGCCAGACCTTTGCAATCGACTCGTGAATGGCGGGGAGATCGGGCCACTCCTCCTGTGGGATCGCCGCCCACCAGAAGCCTCCGACATCGAGTCGTGCGACCCGCCCTGCCTGGGACCAGACACCGACCTTGTCCAGACGCGTCGCCAGCCAGAAGTACCCCTTGGAGCGGAGGACACCGGTCCAGTCCTGTGACAGACGCTCATAGAACCGCTGCGGATGAAACGGACGGCGGGCCCGGTAGACGAAGTTGCGGACGCCGAACTCGTCCGCCTCGCTCTCAGGCTCTTCTCTCAGAGCGACCTGCCATCCCCTGGACCCCTTGAAGGTCTCGAAATCGAACCGCCCCGTCGACAGGATGCGCGATGGCGAGACTTCCGCGAACTCCGCCCTGAGCTTCAGCGCGTACGGATTGAGCTGTTCGAGAAACGCTTCCAGTTCCCGGACCTCCTCGGGGGCAACGAGATCGGTCTTGTTGATCAGGATGACGTTCGCGCACTCCACCTGATCGATCAGCAGATCGGCGATCGTACGGACGTCGTCTTCGGTGGCTGCCTGCCCCGCACTTTGCAGGTCTTCTCCGATCCGCAGGTCTTTCAGGAAGTTCGCAGCGTCGACCACGGTGACGAGCGTATCGAGCTCGGCAACATCGGAAAGGAATTCCCCGTCTCCGATCCCGTATGTGAATGTGTCGGCCACCGGGGCTGGTTCGGAGATGCCGGTTGATTCGACCAGCAGATAATCGAACCGCCCGTCGCGGGCCAGTGCGGCCACTTCCTGCAACAGATCTTCACGCAGCGTGCAGCAGATGCAGCCGTTCGTCATTTCGACCAGCTTCTCTTCCTGGCGGCTGAGGCTGGCGTCGCCATTGGCGACCAGCTGGGCGTCGATGTTGACCTCGCTCATGTCATTGACAATCACCGCAACCCGCAACCCCTCGCGGTTTCGAAGCACATGATTGAGCAATGTCGTCTTCCCCGCACCGAGGAATCCGGACAGCACAGTGACAGGAAGTTTCTTCATGGCCTTCTCGCATCAATTGTGTATCGCCCCAGCTCGGACATCGGATGCTGGCCGTTGCGTTCCCAGCCGCGACGGCTCAGGTATCGCCATGCGGCTGACATGCGATCAGCGCGAACGTACGGTCGCAACCACGACGCGACGCATTCGCGGCGATACGCAAGCCCCACTTCGTCTCGCACCCAGGTCTCGTAGTCAGCGATCCACAACAGTGACAACTTCCAGAGTTTGCGCGCATGCTGCCACTGCGATCGGCCTCGTGGCCGAGCGAAGACGGGAAGTTCGCCGGGCCAGTGGATCGCCAGTGACAGCGACTCGACCGGAGCCCATGTCGGACAGAAGTCAAAACGGTCGAGGTAGAGACCTCCGAGGTCGCGGCGTCCGAAGAACATGCCGAATCCCCACAACGACACGTGCAGCTGATCCCGATCCAGCCGATAACATGTGGACCGAACATCGGAGCTGCCGTCGCGATGACGCTCAAAGCCGAATCGCATCAGCAGGTTTCCATCGGGATGCTCAACGTCCCTTCCCCAGCACCAGACCTGTTGCTCCATCAGCCTTCCGCCGAATCTGCGAACGGGGCGCGGCATGCACCACCCCTGGCCCGCGCGTGCCGATCTCGCAACTCCTGGACCGCTCTCTTTCGCCGCCACAACGTCAGACATGACGGCGCCATCCTGTCACGCGGGACTGGCGGATGATCGCCTCAAACGCGATCGTCCCCATAGAACACGCCCAGGCTGCGCACAACACTCCGCGCTGTCGACGGGATCTCCAGCGCCAGGATATTCGGGACGGCACGTTGATCGGTCTGCCCCCGGTGCTGGTACGGGACCCGGCATCGGCGAGCCTGCTCCCGAAGGTCACAACAGCCACTTTCCCCCCCAGGCCAGAATCAGAGCAAACACGAGTGCGAACGCCGCCTGTCGCGCCAGCAGCCTGGACGTTGCCTTCCAACCGATCTCGCGCCCAATCGTCATCGCGGTCACCAGACATGGAAGGAGCACCCCCGCCAGGTAGACCGCGGTCAGGGATTGCGCCGCTGTCATCGAGAACGACAGACCATCGTCCGCGGCCAGCAGGAAGATTCCGTCTTTGCGCACAGAGGCCAGAACAACAGACAGAGCCGCTTGCGAGGGAAGATCGAACACTCCCATCAGCGGGCGCAGGACGCGAGACGCCAGATCAAGCACACCGAAGTACGCCAGTAGCGACGCGGCAATACAGATCAGTATGAACACGGGAATCGCCTGCACCAGGAACTGACGCACTGTTCCTGACGCCTCCCGCCACAGCGCTGACGCCGTTGGCCATTGCATGAACGGCCGGCTGGGTGTCATCAGAACGTTCAGCGAACTGCGGGCCTGTGCGCTCGACGTGAGACGCAGGTAAACCAGTGTCGTGACGAGCAGGTATCCCAGAAACAGGCACGTCATCAACACAGCCGAGGTTCCCGTCGCTGCGGCCGCGGCAGACAACACGGCGAGCGTGGCGGGCAGCTGGTAGCTGCAGGCTGATCCGAAAGCGATCGCCGAAATCGCGGGGCCGCGCGAACAGCCTGAACAGGATCGCGTGCTGATCACCGCCGGGACGTTGCATCCAAACCCCATCATGACCCGCACCACGTCTCGCCCACTCAGGCCGAACGGTCGCATGAGAGGATGGAGCGCGACGTTGATTCGCTCAATCAACCCGCTTGCCTTATAGACCCCGAGAATCAGAGCGAACATCAGTACCGTGGGGAGTGCCCACACCAGCAGGAACGGCCCCATGTTCAACAGACCGTAACCGAACTCCCCCTGCTGAGCGGTGAGCACGATCTGCAGCCAGCCCGGCCACGTGGAATTGACGGCGGCAATGACCGGTTCGAAGCATCCAGAAACGACGGGGTGAAGCAGATCCGCCACCGCGTTCGCTCCGTAGATCGTCGCCAGCGCCGGCAGGAAGAGCAGCAGAACGGCCAGGAGTGGCCCTGCAACCCGATGTTCCAGCCATCCCGGCTTCGGTTCGATCCGCCAGCCTGCGCGGGCCGTCAGCGTTTCTTTCTCGAATCTCGAAGGATCGGCCGTCGCTTCGGCAATCCTCTGGCGATTGCGGTCCGACAGCTGCCGGGCATCGACGGGAATGAAGTCGACGCCCGCATCCGCTGACAGCCGCTCAATCGCCTCCTGCGCGGCCTCGCCCGGCTGCACCTTGTCCCAGTACGTGACAACCACAGCGCCTCGCTTGCCGGCAATCAACGGCAGCATGTCGCTCAAGTCCTGATCCAGGGTCGTCGTCTGGACCACCAGCAGGACCACATCGTTTTCGGCGAGCGCATTCAATGCGACTCGCGTCGTCTCTGTATCGGAGCTGCGAAGAATGCCGGGCGTATCGATGTACTCGATGTCCCCGGCAAGGTAGCGTTCGACGATGACCGTCGAGCCACGAAAATTCGTCTCACCAGCCGCTCGTCCGGTCAGAGACGATACGAGTTGCGATTTCCCAACGCTTTCCTTGCCGGCGACCAGGACGGTTCGTAGCGCCAACCTCTGTTCTGACACTTCTGTCATCGCATGCTCTCCCGGGGCCTGGGTCACTCAACAGACGCACTCCTCACCGCAGCAGGAGAGGTCATCCAGATACATTCCCCACTTGCGATACTCCTCCAACTCGTCCGCTGGAAGCCCCAAGGATCTGGCAATCTTCTTCGCGACGACGGCAAAGCGCTGGCGGAACTTGTAGATGAAGCAGAAAACGTGGTTGTCGTGACGGACAGCAGGGCCGCAGAGAAACATCCCGGGCACGATCGTCGACTCGTCGTGCTCGTTGAGCAGCGGAAAACCATCCTCACGCTGCTCGAACAGATCCGAGACCAGCCTGTGACTCCCCTCGAAGCCGCCCGCCAGCAGCGGCGGAACGCTCGTTCGAAACTGACGGCCGTCAGCGGCAGTCACGTGATACCCACCATCGAAGGCGGCCACTGCGGTGATGCGTGTGTCCGGAAACAACTCCACGTACTCTTGAAACCGGTCTTCCCGCGTCCGTTCGAGCGAGAACGTTGAGAGCGCAATACTGGGGTCGGACCTTTCCGATGCCCACGGACACCCCGCATCGAACAACCGGACCTTCCTGCCCCGTCTCGCGAGATGGAACGCTGCGTCGATACCACTTTCATATCCGCCAATAACGACGAACTCGTCACCCTCGAGTGACTCATAGCTGGCGATCGTGGCCGTATGCCGACAGTGTTGGCTCCCGGCGAACCCTCTCCGGCGAGGGTATTGAAACTCCCCTGCCGCCCAGATGACGTGCCTGGCCTGCAGAGTCTGTCCAGCCGTATCGATTCGGAACGTGTCGCCGACCTTCGCGACACTCGACACATCGGTGTGCTCGCGTACCGGAAGCTCAAAGTGTCTGGCCACCAGCTCCAGCAGCGAGGCGTACGCATCGCCGGACGGATGCTCCACCTCCAGGCTGAATGCGGGCGAGATCCCGATGGCGATCGAATTCAGGTCGAGCATTCCGACCGAATTCGTTGCAAACGAGGGCGTGATGAAGCAGGTCTCGGACGGCCAGGCAGCGAATGACGCTCCGACCGTGTGACGTTCAAGCACGACAAAGTTGTCGACACCCGCGTGCTTCAGGGTAATGGCAACACCCACACCTGCGGCACCCGCGCCGACCACGACGACGTCGTAGATCGCAGCATTCGCCTCGGGCATCTCTATGACCCCATGCTCGATTCGCCCGCTTCGGCGTATTGCTCACCCAGCGGGAGAGGATCCTCGAACTGCGCCCAGGCGTCCGGCCCCTGGAGGAATTCCAGGTCGGTCAGCAGACAACTATCAAGAATTCTCTCGATGCGCTCCTGATCCAGCCCCTGGCCGATCAGCACCAGTTCCTGGTGACGGTCTCCATACTCACCGGCGAACCGGGAACGAATCTCCCTGATCTCATCTTCATCGCTCGGCCACTCCTCTGCGGGAACCGACGCCCACCAGACTCCCGCCGGGTTCATCCGAATCGAACAGCCGGCCTGCGACCAGTCGTATGCCCAGTCATTCCGGGAGGCAATCCACATCAGTCCCTTGCTGCGGAGCACACCCCGAAACAGGCCCTCATCCAGATCGCCCGCAAGAACATCGTCCAGACGCTTCGGGTGAAACGGTCGGCGACGACGGTAGACGAAGCTCGAGATCCCGTACTCCTCCGTCTCCGTTTCCTCTTCTCCTCGCGGCACGGCCAGCCAGTCCGGCATTGCTTCTGCTTCAGCCAACTGGAAACGGCCCGTCCCCAGAACTGCAGACAGCGGAACGCGGCCCTCGGTCGCGTGGAGTATCTCCGCCCCCGGATTGAGCCGCCGAATGATCTGGTCGAGCTGCTCCAGTTCGTACGGCGTGACGAGATCGGTCTTGTTGACCACGATCACGTTGGCGAACTCGACCTGATCGACCAGCAGATCGACGATGTTGCGATCATCCTCTTCGCTGAGGCCGATGCGACGGTCCGTCAGATCATCCCACGAGCCGAAATCCTTCATGAAGCTCCCGGCATCGACGACGGTCACCATCGTGTCGAGCTGCGCCAGCCGGGACAGGCTGTTTCCGTGGTCGTCCTCGAACGTGAACGTCTCGGCCACGGGCAGCGGTTCACTGATCCCGGTCGACTCGATCAGCGGGTAATCAAAGCGGCCTTCCCTGGCCAGTCTGCCGACCTCGATCAGCAGGTCTTCTCGAAGGGTGCAGCAGATACATCCGTTGCTCATCTCGACCAGACGTTCATCCGTTCGCGACAGCCCCGCACCGCCGTCGCGAACCAGGCCTGCGTCGATATTGACCTCGCTCATGTCATTGACGATGACCGCAACGCGCATGTTCTCGCGGTTCGCCAGGATGTGATTCAGCAATGTCGTCTTGCCGGCCCCCAGGAAACCACTGAGCACCGTCACCGGCAAACGGGGCTGCCCCGGCTGCGATCCAATCCTGTCCATGCGTCACTCCAGCAGTTCGGTCAACGACGGGAAAAGCGCGTTCCCACGAGCGGGTGGTTCGGGCACGAAGACTGGCCGAATCGCCACTGCCCGGCGATCGCCCGACGCTTCTCAATCAATCCACGCGCACATACACTACGATTGCACCTGCGCACTGGCAAGGCTTACTCGATCAATTTCCGACCAGAAGTCCTGACGAGTCCGTCCGGCCGTGACCGCAGGTTCAGACGCCGCCGAAACAACACGCAGACATCGCAGTGCCGTGCACAATGGCCGGCAGCCCGCGGCACACAGGGTGAGCCATTCGAAGGTGTTCAGATGACATTTCGTTCGGTTGCCATCAGCGTTTTCGCGCTGGGAGTGCTGTCACTCGTGCTCTCACTGGCTCTGGGCTGGTCGCAAAGTCGCGAACCTGCGAATCCAGCGTTTGCCGCAGCGACAACCCTCGTGACCGGCGAGAACTTCTCCGATGTCGTACTCGCCAACGGGCAACCGGTCGTCGTGGACTTCTACGGCGATTACTGTCCGGTGTGCCGGCAGCTTGAACCAGGACTGGTGAAGCTGGCCGAGGAGTACTCCGACACGGCGGTATTCACCCGTGTAAACGTGCAGGATGCGTCTGACCTCATCCAGCGCTACGACGTAAAGCTGGTTCCGACACTGGTGGTGTTTCACCAGGGCGAAATCGTCTTTCAGGGCGCGGGCCTGTCCGCGTTGCCGCCAGTGAAGTCGGCGCTGGAGGCGATGAACACGCAGAAGGTCCCATAGATCCGGTGCCCCGCCGAGCCACCCCCATCGGCGCCGACCTGCTCGACCTCGCATCGCTCAATTCTGCTGCACCTGGCCTCCGGTCTCGTCGGATGCCCGGTGGCGTGACAGCCATTTGCCCTGCCGTGCCGTTGGCACCACGGAGGCGGGGGGCTGTCCCGCCTGCCCGATCAGGGACTAACCCACACTCCGGTTGGAGCATTCACACGATCTTCGGAAAGTTTTCGTTGTCCCCGCGGAATGGCGCCGCTAGGTTGAACTGCGAGTGGACTCTTTCCTTGTTCGTCTCGAAGCGGCGCCACATGTACCCTCTCTGTCGTCGGTCCTGCGGACCGGCGCATCCACGCCTGTCCGTTCTTTTGTGGCGTTTCGCGGTGTTGCCGGTTCGCAACACCCGGCGGGCGACCGGGAAACAGACGCTCGTGTCGTCGGACCGACGGTCCGCCATGTGTCGACAGACTCTTACTATGTGTTGCATGAGAATGGCAGGGTAGTCGTCAGCACGACGATCAACCGGGCACGAGTCTTTCCTCCCGAAGATCCGTTCCCCGTTGCCCCGACTGTTGCGCGACTCGGCTGCATCAGGCCAGCTGAATGTATTCGGCCGGAGGTTTTGACGGGGCACCGATGTGCACCAGCATCTGCAGAGGAGACTCGACTTGCTCAGGAACACCAGGCTTCGATCCGCAGCACTGACGGCATGTGCCGTCGCACTCGCGCTCGCCAGTACCGGCGAAGCGCACGCACAGCAGAAGGAAAAGCAGCCGAACATCGTCTTCATCATGGGCGATGACATCGGCATGTGGAACATCGGCGCCTATCACCGCGGCATGATGGCCGGCCGCACGCCGAACATCGACAGGCTCGCCCGCGAGGGGGCCATCTTCACCGACTACTATGCCGAGGCAAGCTGCACGGCCGGCCGGGCGAACTTCATCACCGGCCAGTTGCCGATGCGTACCGGGCTGACGACCGTCGGTCAGGCCGGCGCGAAGATCGGCATGCCCGACAAGGCACCGACCATCGCCACCGCACTGCGGGAACTGGGCTATGCCACCGGGCAGTTCGGCAAGAATCACCTGGGGGACCGGAACGAGTTTCTCCCGACGGTGCACGGCTTCGACGAGTTCTTCGGCTACCTGTATCACCTCGATGCGATGGAAGATCCATTCCATCCCAACTACCCGAAGGATCTGCTCGCCACCGTGGGCCCGCGGAACGTGCTGCACTGCTTTGCAACCGATGTGGACGATCCGACCGAACACCCCCGCTGGGGCCGCGTCGGCAAGCAGAAGATCGTCGATCGCGGACCGCTCCCGCCGCATCCGATGGACGGCATCGAGCTGAACATGGAGACGGTCGACGAGGTGATCCGCGACCACGCCTTCACCTTCATGGACAAGGCGCGCGAGAAGGACAAGCCGTTCTTCATATGGCTCAACCCGACCCGGATGCACGTCAAAACGCACCTCTCGCCAAAGTACGAGCAGATGCGGACGCCCGACAACGGCTGGAGCATCCAGGAAGCCGGCATGGCGCAGTTCGATGACTTCATCGGCGACGTCATGAAGAAGCTCGACGACATGGGCGTGGCCGACAACACGATCGTCGTGGTCACGACCGACAACGGCACCGAAGGGTTCACCTGGCCGGACGGCGGCACCACGCCGTTCAAGGGCTGGAAGGGAATGGGCACCGAAGGTGGCTTCCGCGTGCCGTGCGTCATCCGCTGGCCGGGCAAGGTCCAGCCGAACCAGGTCATCAACGACGTCATGTCCGGCCTGGACTGGTTCCCCACCTTCGTCGCCGCCGCCGGCTACAAGGGTGACATCGTCGAAGACCTCAAGAAGGGAACGACGCTCGGCGGGAAGGAGTACAAGGTTCACCTGGACGGGTACAACCAGCTGCCCCTGCTGACCGGGAAAGGGAAAACGGCCCGCAGCGAGCTGTGGTACTTCACGGAATCGACCATGGCGGCCGCCCGCATCGGAGACTACAAGTACGTCTTCCTGGAGCAGCCGGACGGATGGTTCGGCCCCAAGGTGAAGCTGGACTGGCCGGGGATCTACAACTTGCGGCTGGACCCGTTCGAGAAGATGAGCATCGGGGACTCGATGTATGCCGCCAACTGGTGGACGTACGAGTTCTGGCGATTCGTCTTCGTGCAGCAGCAGGTCGCAATGCTCGCCAAGTCCTTTGTCGAGTACCCGCCGATGCAGCCGGGCGCCAGCTTCAACCTCGAAGCGGTCAAGCAGCAGGTTGAGAAGGCACTGTCGAACCGCACCGGCAACTGATCGGCTGATCGCGTCCTTCCGGAGGACGGAACGTATGGCAGCTCGCGGCAGGTTCTTCCTTGTGAAGGGCCTGCCGTTTTTCGTTCCGGAGGCGGGGATCACTCGCTCGCAACGCCACACACGCAACCCGCGATGCTGCGTGATTGACGCCCTCCGCACCCGCCGGTACGCTCGGTTACCGTTGCGTTGTGTGCAAGCGTCTCTGCTCTCATTTCTCAGCGGCAACGCCGCGGCCGGTGCGCGTCTTCTGTGGTCTCCGGCGCGTCGGTGATTCTCGCCGCCTCAGCGAGAGACTGACCATGAACCGATCACGTCTGCTCATCCCCCTCGTACTGACGGTCTGCGTGAGTGTTGCGAGCCCCGGGCTGGCTGCCGCTCCCGAGCAGGCCGCCGCACAACCGGCCGTCTCCTGGAAGCCGCGCATCATCAACACGACCGATCTGGGAGCCGATCCCGACGACGAGCAGTCGCTGGTGCGGCAGCTGGTCTGTGCGAACGAGTTCGACATCGAAGGTCTGATCGTCTCGACCGGCTGCTGGAAGAAGCAGCAGCACGACACGCGGATGCTCGACCGGATCATCGACGCCTATGCCGAGGTGTATAACAACCTCAAGGTCCACGCCGATGGCTACCCCAGCCCCGAGTATCTGCGGTCCATCGCCGTGATGGGACAGAAGGGCTACGGCATGGGGGATGTCGGTGAGGGAAAGGACAGTCCCGGTTCGGAACTGATTATCGCAGCTGTCGACCGGGATGATCCGCGGCCGGTGTGGGTCACCTGCTGGGGTGGTGCCAACACCGTTGCCCAGGCGATCTGGAAGGTGCAGGCCACCCGTTCGCAGGAGGAGCTGGAGCGGTTTCTCAGTCGGCTGCGGGTGTTCGACATCCTCGGGCAGGATGACGCCGGTGCCTGGATCACGAAGAACTTTCCGGATCTGCTTTATATCCGTGCCACGAAGGTCTACGGCTGGCAGCCGTCGGACGAATATCTCGACAAGCACATCCAGAGCCACGGCCCGCTGGGTGCCGTCTACCCGGACCGCAAATGGGCCACCGAAGGGGACACGCCTGCCTTCATGCACGTCTATCCGAACGGCCTGAACGACCCCGACCGGATCGACCAGGGGGGCTGGGGAGGACGTTTCAACCTGACCCGTCAGGCGGGCATTCGCAGCATGAAGCCGGTCACCAACGAGTCGGACTACGACCCGTACCTGATGCACGGCAACACGCCCGAGGGGGTCGAAGCGATCAAACGCTGGGCGGAAGGGTACAACAACGATTTCGCCGCCCGCATGGACTGGAGCATCACCCCCACGTATGCCGACGCCAATCACCATCCGGTCGCCGTCGTGAACGGCGACACGACGCGAAAGGTGCTGGAAGTCACCGCCGCGCCCGGCACGCAGGTCACACTGACTGCGGACGGTTCCCGCGATCCAGACGACGACGCTCTGACCTTTCGCTGGTCGATCTACCGGGAACCCGGCACGTATCGCGGCAACGTCACGGTGAACGATGCCTCAAAACAGACCGCCACCGTCACAGTTCCGGATGATGCCTCGGGCAAGTCCATCCACGCGATCCTGGAACTGCACGACGACGGCGAGCCCCGGCTGTACGCCTACCGCCGCGTGATTATCAATATTGAGTAGCGTGCTCGCAGTGGACCAGTACGCCCCGGGTGACACCGGCCGCGAGGCGTTCCGCTTCTCACCATCCCGGCCCTGCAGGATTCCACGTCGGAACGCCTCTGTGTCCCGTTCGCGGTGCAACCCGCCTTGGGGGATCGGGCCGACACCGTCCGATCCACGCTCCCGCACCTGCGGCGAGAACTGTAACAATGACCGGCAGTGCAAACAGGTTGGCCCAGCGAACCACGATGCCTTACGATCTCCTGCGACCGCGCGAACGAATCAACACCCAGGCCAGCCCCCCGACGAACAGCACCACCACGTTAATCGTCAACAGGGTTGCGAACGCGCTGGAAGGTTCATCAGAGCGCAATCCCTCTCCGGGCCCTGCAACAGCGGCCCGGGTCGGAGCATCATTGCAGAGGGCCCGTCGATACACTTCGTATTCCTCTTCGGAACTGAACTCGGTCTGAGGCATATTGCCGGGCCCCCAGACCAGAATCCGGCCGGGCTGGCCGTCAGCGAGAAACTCCTGGACAATTGAGTTTTCCGGGAACTCGAACCCCAGCCACTCCTCAGCCGGTGGAGTATTCACAGTGAGCTTCGTCGCGCGCCACTCGACGAAATAGCCGTCAGTCGATGCAGAGGCATCTGCACGCCCCAGATTGGAGAACGATACCCGCACCGGATACCACACACCCGGCTCAACCTCGGCCCACTCCAGAACCTCCCATACCGTTTTGATTGCCCCCCTTCCCCAGAGTCAATCGCACGTGCTGCGTCGGCTTCGACCATCTCGGCCCGTTCGACGAGATACCCCTTGCTGGAATTGACGGTCAGCTTCACCACGCTGTATGCACCCTCCCCACCACCGGGGCGCAACTCGGCCGTCATTGCGAGGCGCTTGTCATCATCGGGACCGGTCGTGCGACTGATCTCTCCCACCTTCCAAGTGCGAAGCAACTCACTCAGCCGCATCCGCGGTGCGGACCGGGTGAAATGCAGCAGCTCCATGTTCTGTGGGACAAGCTCGTCCAGTACGCCTGGACTCGCGGGAGAAATTGTCGCCTTGACCGGCCGGTCGTCACAGGGACGAATCGGATCGGCAGTGAAGTCCATATCGACGGGATACTGCAGCAGTCGGATAACCTTCTCTCCAACCAGCCGATCGACGGCGAGCCCCTTGCCGTCAAGATCGCGCAGCAGGAGCCGCTCGTGAGTCGGCGTCCGAACCCAGCGGTTCGAGCCGGACTCCCGTTCAACGACGACGCGTCCCTGCTCCACGAGCCGCGTGGACACGACGTACTCCATGTCGATGAACGCAATCGACTCCCAGGCGGCATCGTTGGCAGCTCCCACTTCGGCTGGCGTCGGGAGCGTTTCGTCGGCCGCCGACGCGCAGCGATTCGCCCCGAGAACTGTCACGAACGCCATCAGCGAAACGGCCACCCGTGTCCCGCACGCATCCCGGAACATCAGCATCTGGATCACCTCCGTGTTGCACTCCGTGGTCCGAGGGTGCCATTCGACCCGCGACGCCCTCACCGAACCGAGACCTTTCAACACTCCGTGCGCCACTGGTGCTCCGGGCCGTGAAGCGGTAGAGGGGCGCCGGGCGGGGTATATAACACACCCCGAGTCACAGCAAGACCACCCTGACCGACAGCCCGGCTGCGGGAACGATACGGTCCAAAGGGCGGCCGCGCGGGTTCTCCCGGCAACCTGCCCGCCGGTGCGAACATCGCCGGGTGCCGAGGGCCACTGCTGGCTTGCCCGGCAGTGCTCCTTCAACCCGATCAATGCCCGCTCGCAGCCGACGCCGGCGATCGTCAGGCGATGCCTGGCCAGCGTTCCTGTGCGCCGGCCCGTCGTCTCTGGTAACGCCTGTTTCCACACGCTTCCTGTTGACTGCACCGCCGCCACGGGGCAGTATGATAAAGACGTATCTGCAACCGGTCGCATTCCGCTTCCCCGTCTTCCCGTTGAGGACACGCATGATGTATCGCTTCTGCTGCGGACTGCTTGTCTGCCTGATCACGGCTCCACTGGTCCACGCTGAGTCGGACCTCACGTCGCACCTTCAGCAGGCCAGTGACCGGTTCGCATCGTACACGCTTCGTGGAACTCTGACCTACGAACGCTTCCTCCCTGCCACCAGCCGCGCGAAAGAGGAGTACAGAATCAAGTACCGTTTTCTGAACGGCTCACAGCGTCTGACGTTTACACCGACACACCTGGACACTGCGCCCGAGTCCGTCTTTGTCAGCACCAAAGAGCTGTCCTTTCAGGTCCTCAAGCACCCTGACGGCCTCGAAGAGATTCGCTATCTGTCACCCCGCAGAGGAGCTGGTCAGAAACAGGTCAGCAATGCCATCAATCAGACCGCTGGCGTTCTCTGCCACCTGGCGTGGCAATTCGCAGGACAGACATATCTCGACCTTCTTCAGAACAACCATCTCATCTGGGAGCGGGTCGAGGGCGCTACGACACCGGACGGCACCGCTGAGTTCAGGGTCACGCGCCTCGCTCCCCGGCTCTTCTCGGAGTCCAGCGACAACTTGGAGTCCCTGATTGGAACATTGCGTTTCCGGACACAGCCCTACTGGGCTGTCGAATCCATTGACCTTCAGTACCGATTCAAAGACAGAGAGGAGCCGGTGCCGGGACTTCACGGGGCATTGTCATTTACCAGCAATTCCGAAGGCGACACCGTCCTCGACTCCGTGCGCTGGGAGCTCCTGCAACCCGAGGGTGTATCGACTCGTTATGACCTCACTGTCGACGACATGGCCTTCGGAGCGCCTCAACCGGATGACTTCACACTCGCGGGATGCGGCGTGACCACTGTCGACACAGCCGGTGTCTATTCGCCCCTTCCTCTCCTCGCCTGGTATGGCATTGGCGTGACCATTTTCTGCCTGATCGGGCTCTGGCTGCTCAAAAGGCATAAGAGGGACCATGCATGATCAGGCGTACGGCGACAGGGCCGCTTCCCCTCACCCGCGCCCAAACACTCGCGCTACTGCTGTTGCTGTGCACCCACTCTGCCTTGCTCGCATACGGCGCATGGGTTCACTCTCCCGCCTGGGACGAGGTCGGCCACTTCGCTGCCGGACTGTCGCACTGGCAGACTGGACAGTACGAGTTCTACCGGGTCAACCCGCCTCTCGTGAGGATGTGGGCGACGCTGCCGATCTCGTTTGCGATACCGAAGATCACTGTCGCCGCCAGTGCGGAGATCGAGCGACCGGAGTTTGTCGCCGGCCCCGCATTGATTCGCGCACTGGGCCCCACGCGCACTCAATGGGCCTTTGCGATCGCGAGGTGGTTCTGCATCCCCTTCAGCCTGATTGGGGCCCTCGTCTGTTTCCACTGGGCTCGACAGATGTTTGGCACAGCGAGCGGCTTCATCGCCCTCTGGGCCTGGTGTTTCGACCCGAACATCCTCGCGAATGCCCAGATGATCACGCCTGACACGGCCGCAGCATCCTTCGGCGTACTCGCGTGCTACTCCTTCTGGAGATACCTCACGTCTCCCAGCACCCCACTCGCCTGCATTGTCGGAATGCTCACCGGACTCGCGCTGCTCACAAAAGCGACGTGGGTATGCCTTGCGGTCATTTACCCCCTGATGTGGTCCCTCGTCTGCATACCACACAGAATCCGCCCGGTCGAACTGTCGCGGACCCTTCGCGATGCGCTACTCTCCGCCGCGATCTCCCTTCTCGTGCTCAACATGGGTTACCGCTTCGACGGATCCGGCACACAAGTGAAGCACCTCGACTTCAAATCCCACCTCCTGACTTCGCAGGGCGAGAACCGGTTTGCCAACTCGCTTCTCGGCGACGTGTATCTGCCACTTCCTGCCCAGTTCGTACTTGGCATCGATCGCCAGAAAATGGACTTCGAATCCAACTTCATTTCCTACCTCCGCGGCGAGTGGAAGTCCGGCGGTTGGTGGTACTACTACCTTTACGGACTGGGTGTCAAGACACCGGTGGCCACGCTCATGCTGTGCGCATGGGCCACCTTTGCGCTGGTGCGATACGCGTTTCGCACGACACCCGGACCTGCAACGCGTCATGTACTCGCGGCGCTCTCTCCCGGAGTGTTCCTTCTCTGCTTTGTCAGTGCGCAGACCGGATTCAGCCACCACCTGCGGTACGTCCTTCCCGCATTTCCCTCCCTCTTTCTGCTACTGTCCCTCCTCGGACATCGCTGGACGCAGCGTGCTTTCACCTCTCGCGTCGCAGTTGTCGCCCTGCTGACCCTCGGCGCGACCGAGAGTGTGTACCACTATCCGCACAGCCTCTCCTTTTACAACGTGCTGGTCGGTGGCCCGGACAACGGTCACGAGCATATGCTGGACAGCAACACGGAGTGGGGCCAGGACCTGTACTTTCTCAGGGAGTGGCTCAGGGAGAATCCCCAGGCGAGGCCGTGCTACTCCGTGCACTTCGGGATTCTTGACGCTCAGGACCTCGGATGTCCCACCGCGGGTTGGCCTCCACCAGGTTATGCCGTCGATGACTCTGTCGATCTGCGCACGATCGGCCCCCTGCCGGGGTGGTATGCGATCGGAGTGACAGCGCTCCACGGAGACAGTCGCCCAGACCGCGACTTCCTGCTGCGGCAGGGAGTTCCGCTCTGTGGCTATTTCCGCTTCTTCGAGCCTGTGGACCGAGTTGGTTACTCAATACTCATCTATCACCTGACTCCCGAAACAGTGAATCCTGTCCGCCGGCAACTGGGCCTTCCAACAGTCGACTGGAGTCAATAAGTGGCCTCCTCTCAGATACCCGCCATCCCTTCTGTTGTCGCCATCGTCGCACCTGCCCTGGGAGGTGTTTCTCTGGGCGCGTCATTCAACTGGCCCGAGTGGAGCCTTCTCTCCATCATCGGACTTGCGGGTATGGCCTGCGCACTGCTCGCTCGGGACACGAGTGTATCGATTACAGGTACCGCGTGCGGCATGCTCGGGATGTACCTCATTGGCCTTCTGTTTCTGTACCAATCAGGACACCGTGAGTTTCGCTATCTGTGGCCTGGCCTCGCTCTCGCTTTGTCACTGACAAGCAGCATCTACGTCTTCCCGGCCAGAGCACTGCATCAGTCGCTCGGGTGGCCACTTCCGCTTGCGTTCGGGACAGCGTGGTCAGCGCTGGAGTCTGTGCGATCCTTTCTCACCGTGCCTTTTCTGGCAGTACCGTTTCCGTTCTTGTGCGTCGGCGCCACTCTGCACCCGCTCCACTACATTATTCAGATCGCGGACATTGGAGGAATACCGCTCGTAGGGTTTCTCCTTGCAGGGTTTGCTGCACAAATCGCTGCAGTTGTCGTCTCAACGGCACTATGCGGATTCTCCCGCCTCAACAGGCGCCGCACGACGACAGCACTGCTTACCGTCAGCCTTGTGTCCGGTTACGGGTTCATCCGGGTTCACGGCCTGGATACGGAGCAGGGTCCCCGTGCTGTACTTATCGCTGGCATGTTCCCGACAGACACCTCACCCGCAGACTTCCGCACGCTCCGTCTCAATGGACTGCCCGAAACGGACGCCCGGAACCTGAGAGCGACAGGTGCCATCTGGATCTGGTCAGAGATGGCGCTCGATGAGATCATCGGCTGCGAAGCTGGCACAGAATGCCAGATGCCGGACAGGGTCGTTAACGTCAACCGTTTTCTCAAGTCGACACTGGTCTTCGGTTCAGCACGAAGCGATTCCAGGGGCGCTCGCTACAATTCTTTGTTCCTGCACACACACGACTCTTCCGGCGGTGGCTTCTACGACAAGCATTACATCGGTCCGGGGGATGAGTTTCAGCCACCGGTCGCGCGATGGCTGTCGATGGCCGGGATCACTCCCCTCTCACCGCACACACTTGGCTGGCCGGAAATCTCACCTGGCCGCGACACACCAGTGTTTCGCACCTCAGCCCTGGAAGGGCGTTCCTATGACTTCGCAGGCACAATCTGCTTCGACATCTGGCACCCCCGTCTGTTCCGCCAGTTCCTCACCACGAATACGAGTCGTCCAGAGTTCATCGTGAATATTGCCGATGAGGTGTTCACCGGAGACCGCTTCTTCAGCTACAAAGTATGGGCGTTTGTCAACGCCCGGTTCCGCGCCATCGAGTGTCGCCGCACCATTGTCCGTTGTTGTGGTGATGGATTCTCGGCCGTCGTCGCCCCAAGCGGACAAGTTCTGGCAGTGCAGGCAGGGGCATCAACAGAGAAGCCGGTGGTTGTTTCCCGCGTTCCCATCGCCGAAGCCGGCACCGTGTATGTGAGACTCGGCGACATTCTCCCACTCATCGCCATTGGCATATGCTGCTTGAGCATTCTCCTGTCGCACCGGGTGCCACTGCCGACTTTGCCTGGCAGTGCTCCTTCAGCCCGGTAAATGCTCGCCCGCAACCGACGACCTCGGCGATCGCCGGGCGATGCCTGACCTGCGCCCCCCGTTTCATCGCCTGTCGAAACGATCTTCGCACATCGGAACAGAGGTGCATCAGCGATCACACGGCCCCAGCACGTTTTTTCAACATTTTTCTTGACAGGCCCACCTGCCGCCGTTAGCTGTATATGTACTCATGCCTCACCCGTCGCCATTCTCAGCGGGCTTCCCCGCGGCGACGGCCACACGGGCTGCAACACAACACGGGCCACGATTCGGATGAGGCCGTCCGATGATCTTTTTACCCCTCTTTAACTCCGTTACTGCGATGGTTCGGTGTGAGGGCAGGCGCCTGGTGCAGTCCTGCCTGTCCGGCACGGGTCTACTCGCGCAGTCTGCTGGCCATGTTGCGTCATGCAGTAGCTCGTTGTGGCGATTGCGGGGGCGCAGGGCGAGTCTGGAGGTAAGGGGGCTGGCACCGGTTCTCGTGGCTGCTTCCGCAGCGTTTGCCGGTTCTCTCATTGCACTGAGTCCGGGGCGTGCTCCTGTTGGCAATCGTCGTGCACAGCGCGTGGTTGCGCCGGCAGGGCCTGAGCGCTCATCGTTCCTGGCCTCGGAGATTGACGGCCGCCGGGGTGTGAGGGCCCGACATCGGGTGACTGTCACGCGATACTTTCGAGGACGTCCAGAGGTCGACTGCGAGCCTCTGGTGTCCCTTGAAGGTGCGCTGTCCAGTACACATGACGTGTCTGTGGTGCGACATGACACGTTGCCGTCCACTTCCAGTGGATTCGCTGCCGCCCGGTACACCATTGAGCTGGCGCCAGAAGCGCACACGACTGTCTGTGTGCCGACAGATGGGTATATCGTACTGCGTTGGCCGGGCACACGCGAACTGCCCCCGCTGCAGGACGTTGTTCCCGTTCGCATCCTTCAGGAGTAAGCCCCCATGCTCTGCGCGCTGATGTTTCGACGACTCGTTCGCCCGGCAGCGTGGCTTCTGCTGGCCGCAGTGGCAGGACCTGGACTGGTGCCCGATCCGGTCCGAGCACAACCGCCCGTCAACGGAACCGGCACAGGCGCTGAACAGCCGCAGCAGACAGCACTCGCCGCAGAGGAAGTCACCCGTCTGCACGGAATGTGGTCCGCGTGGCGCGAACGAATCAAGACGTACAGAATTCGCGGCTGGAGATTTCTGGGGGGGCACAGAACTGCGGACAATGCCGTCTCCCGAGACGACCTTCTCTCGCTGCTGAAGTCAGACGTTGTGCCACTGATGGAGGCGACAGCACGCGAGGGTACACCACTGGACGAGACACGCCTGACGCGCCTGATGAGTCCTCTGTTCCCTGTCGCGCCGGAAAGCGGCCGTTACGGCGTGTGGCAGAGGTTCGAACTTGCAGGAACGCTTGACGATCGCGTCGCGCGGTACTCTTTCGGTGGCGACCAGCGGGTTCTGGTGCGGAAAGACGGCCAGGAACAGGAGTACAAATCACTTTCCAGGCAAGTGAGCATTCGACCAACAGCGTCACCGTTGCAGATGGAAGAGTTGAGCGACTTTCTGCACACGCCGGACCTTCCTGCGCTCACTCGAGTCGAGTCCGTCGAAGGGGGGCGTCGTGTTCTGACGAATCGGTCCGGGGACGAGGAGTGCCGCCTTGAGTACGCCCCGGCAAGCGGCTTCGTGTTTCGCGACACACGTCGGATCGGCCCGTCATGGTACGCAGCGGAGCGCATCTGCGAACTGCCGCTCATCACTGCAGAAGACGTTCCGTTTCCTCGCGTCGCCGCACAGGTGCACTACCACCGGTCTGCGGACTCCCCCGTGCGTGTTCGGATGCTACTCCTCTATCTTGTCGAGCATGTCACTCTGAACGATGCGATCACAGACTCCGAGTTCGAGATCGCCGTTCCCGCCGGCACCACGATCGTGGACTTCGGGCGCGAACTGCCGGAGCGCTCCGCTGAGAGCCCGCCGAGGCATGTGGCGGAACGTCTGACGAAGCCCGCGAGCGATGCTCTGGAACGATCAAAGAGGATCGCTTCGGCGGCCGACCATGCCGCCCGTGCAGTGGCCCCGCGCGAACTTGGAGCGTCACCGGAGAGCTCGTGGCTGTTCACGTGGGTAGTGACCATCAACGCCATCGTGCTGCTGGCGTTGTTTGCTCTCTTAAGAGCACGTCAGAGATGAAGGGACTGTTCGTGTGACACGTTCTTCCGCAGCAGTCTCCGTCGGACTCTCCACAGAAGGCAAGGAGATTACCACAATGAAGGCGCAGACAGACTCTCTCCAAACAGGATCCCTCGCGTGTCTAGCAGTGGCTTCTTTGATGCTTGTCATTGTGTTCGCGCGCATGGTCCCCGCGGACACGGACTATTGCACGGGCATCTGCTATCCCCCCGAAGAGCTTCCTCCCGAGCTCGTTTCTCACTGCTCAGACCCGATCTACCACCCTATACCGAACATTACCGTGTGCACCGGCTGCAGTGTTCTCGATCCCTATTCGCGATGGACCCCAGGAGGGTGTGATCCATACAACGCCGAGCCGACCGGCGAGAACTGCATTTCGAAGACAACAAGGGTGCGACGCACATTGTACGACATCAGACCGGACTGCGTGAGCGTTGGAGACACTGGCACATGTGCTTCATGTGAGTTCGTGGACCTGAGCCCTCTCGGCTACGACGTTGACATTGCCGACTGCGACACGGAGTACTGCAATAGTTGACTCGAACATCCCATAGTCGCAGTACCATGGTTCTCACGTGGTACCTGCCCTGCGTCGTATCGATCGGCGACGGCCCGGTGTCGGCTGGAGTACAACACGGTGCGACCGCACAGTTCACTGGGGAACGTGACTCCAGCGGCGGTCGTTCGCGAGTGTCCTGCCGCCTGGGTTCGGCCTCCGGCCTCACTCGGGCAGCAGCACACGGAACCCCCTGTTCAACTCTCTTAACGAACGATACAGGTTTCGGGGAGCAGGGCACGACAGATACAGCTGGAGCTGTTCATTCCTCCTGTGGCGACCCGCTTCATGTTGACGCAGTAGCGGGCAGTGACAATACTTAATGTGCTGGCGTGTCTCACCGCATCACGCCGCTGGTCAGCCGCCATGGTGTCAACATCGCCGTGTCGGTCAAAATCAGTGATGGACCGCCAGCAGCAGGCACCGCCCACCTTGACATCGCTGGTCGTTCGTCCGGACGTCCCTTTCAACTCAGAATCCCGTGCGTCTATGTGGCAAGCACCTCGCATGGCGTAGAACCATCCTTTCAGGAGGCTGATCCGCAATGACACCGACTGATCTCCCCGTGACTGTTGTCGCCGCGGCTCCCTGGGGCGTGTCCATACCGTGGATGATAGCCGGTCTTGGCGCCGTGGCCTCGTCGCTGATGTTTCAGTTCGTCAGGCCGGACGACGACTCCGTTACCAAACGTATCGGTCAAGCACTCGCCTGGGGTTTTGTCGGCTACCTGCTCGGCAGAGCCGTCGAGTACTTCGCCGCGGGAACAACCGAAGCGGGCTGGGTCTTTCTGATCCTGACAGCTTCCGCAGTCTACGGAGCCGTCTGGGGAAGTCTTTACC
>ENA-ORCW01000452-ORCW01000452.1-marine-metagenome-genome-assembly--contig:-NODE-452-length-25338-cov-3.944618_pt1 | contig 25338 bp, 16 predicted proteins | sample MGYA00237784_ERZ508517 | MGnify/ENA primary metagenome ERZ508517 (study PRJEB26187, sample SAMN06268979) | marine metagenome | isolation source: Tt ae E1 feedstock associated aerobic enrichment on... | reverse complement strand
GGGGGCCTCACGCGCATCTCAACGCGATGCAACCCAATCACTCGAGACCAAACGAGCCGATGAAATATTTGGGCTAGTTGTTCCCGCTGTCCAGCTGTGCAGCCGCCACACCGAACAGCGCCCCTTCCAGCAGGTGCCGTTCGATGAATGCCGCAATCGCCTCGACCTTGGTGTACTGCAGATAGATGTGGTCGCCCGCCTGGATGATGATGTTCTCGCGGCCGTCGAACTCCTTCTTGGCCCGCTCGAGATCGACCTCGATCGGCAGTCGCGTCCCGTCCGGAAGCGTCCTCAGGACGATGACGTGGCTGGCACTGATCGTCACATCCTGGTTCAGGGCCGAGACGCCCCCGATCGACCGGGTCGCCCCCGCCGTCCCGTTCGACTGTGCGATCGACAGGGCATCGAGCACTCTCAGGTCGTAGTCACGCGGCAACTGATACTGGCCGCCTCCCAGAAGCCCGCCGGTGTAGAACACCTCGGTCTCGCGGGACTCGATGAAGACGATATCGCCGTCGTACAGCGTGATGTCCTGTTCCGTGAAGTTCGGGTACTCTCCGGGGCCCAGCCGGATCGGAATCTTCACGACATTCGGATTGTCGATCGTCGGTTCGAACGTGTCGAGCGCCGCCTGCCACGACCAGACCGGAGGACTCCCAGGGTAGTGCATCGCCGGACTCCCCGACACTGCATGTCCCCCTACCGGTGGAGCCGGCGAATGTCCGCCGACCGGCGTGCTGTTCACGTCCGGCAGACTGGCGGGCGGGGCCGGAGGCGGCTGCAGGGCGGTCCCCGGTCCGACCGCAGGAGATCCTGGCCCGGCAGGTGTCGCGGCATACGGATCGAAGGTCGCAGGAGCCCCCGCATACCCGGCCGCCGCAGCACCATACGGATGATAGTGGCCCGCGGTCGGCATCACCGCTGGTTCCGGAGGCCAGGCGGCTGTCGGCGAGACGGCCCCAGAGACTCCGTCGGCATGCACCACTCCGCCGGCAGGCGACGTTGCCGATGCCTGCTGAACCGCACCGGCAGATGCGTACGGACCGGCCGGATTCTGAGGCGTCCACGACATCCGCAGCGGCTCGCGCTGAGTCTCGGCCGGCACCGGAGGTGGTGATGGCGTGGGCGACACGACGGACGGCTCCCGACGGCGCCGGATGACGTAGATCGCGTTTTCCGCATCCAGTCCCGGCAGACCGTTGGCGCTCTCCGCCTTCGTCAGTGCCGTCAGCACATCATTCTCGTAGGCGGCCAGTCGGACCTCGCGGGCCACGCCCCGCTTCGAGGTCCCCAGATTCAGCCCGCCCCCCTGCTGGTTGCTCGACACATCGGTCGACAGCTCCTGCCGGACCACCATGACCCGGTACTCGCGGGGCCGGTGCAGACTGACGAGAATGCGGTCCCGTCCGGGCTGTAGAAACTGATTCTCTTCGGAATACGCGCGACGCACCGCCTGTTCCACCTCACCGATCGTCATCCCGTTGACGTTCAACGGTCGGATCAGTGGCAGCGCGATCGTGTTGTCATCCCGAACGCGAATCGGATATCCGATCGAGGGGAGATCCCCGTCCCGCAGGGGAGAGAGAATCGGCGGCTCTTCGCCCGCCTCTTCCAGATTCGTCGACATGCGGCCGAGCACGCCCGGCACGTAGACGCTCAGAACATCGCCGGCCGCAACGCGATACTGGTCCGGAGCCCGTCGGACCAGCAGGCTCAGGTCGATCGTCCGCTTGCCCGCCCGACTGGAAGCCCGGTACTCGTCCGGCAGATACCGCGCGGGAACTCCACGGATCGGGTGAAACGCCGCACATCCGCTCGCCGAGAACAGTCCTCCCAGCAGCAGCAGGCAGCAGACCGCCCGTGCAAGACTGCAGCGGGTGCCTTCGCGGTGCGCCTGTCGTTCGACCATCAGTCCGTCCATGTTCATGAATCGCCGCCTGTCACCCTTCCGACACCTCTCAGATCCGATCAGTACACCGGCAGCGGTGGACCGGCAGCAGGGCCGTAAGCAGGCGGGCCAACGTGACGATGCGGAACCCGGTTGTAGGCAGCGCAGCTGCTCGACAGGGCGGACTGTGCGCCCGTCGCGTAACCGGCAAACCATTCCTGGGCCCGCTGGTGCCCCGTGGGCGTTCGCGCAGGGGCGCCCCAGTACTGTTCCGGCGGGATCGGCGGCACCATCCCCGATCCGCCCTGGGCGACGTCGACGTACCCGTCCACAAAACCGGTATGGAAGTCGTGGGACGGCTGCTGGCCGCAGGCGGCGACATACTCACCAAACGCCCTGCCGGCCCGGTGCTGTGCCGACATGCTGGTGATCAGCCGGTCCCAGAACGAGTGATAGTGCGAGCTGGTCAGGCAGCAGTGGGGACCACAGTCTTCGTGACCGCACTCGTTGTGACCGCATGCGGCCGATCCGCCGGACGCCCCCGGGGCACAATCCGGACCGGACGTGTGTGAGGTCGTGCCTGCCACATTCCTTGCGGAATACGTTGCCGGTCCGCCGTGGCAACCGATCAGTGCCGCGACTCCCACCATGGCCGCACAGCTCCAGCGGACCATCCTGCCCCCCACTTTCTGCAGTCCCAACGCGGCGCAACGGCATCCGGGCGCTTCAAAGGCACAACCCTGGCGCAAGGGATTCCGGCGCACGATCCTTGCGGATATATCGGTACACCGTTTGGGAAGACTTTGCCGTTTCTCGCGATGCTGCAGCCTTTTCCGGCAACGCTGCCCGGCACAGCAGCGCACCGTGATCACGGCGTGCGCACTGCAATCAGAGCCTGCAGACCGCGACGCTCCCGGCGATCAGGCGCTCAGTGGGGGCGTCCACGGCAACGGTCGCGGGGAAGCGCCCCCTCTACTCCGCCAGGAGATACGCGCGGAGTTCGTTGGCCACCTGTGTCGCGCGGCGGTGGAACCGCTCTGAGTCGAATCCCCAGCCATCCGGCACAATCGTGACGGCAATCGTCACGCAACGCCGCGACTTGGGCGTCGACTCGTCTCCGGAGACAAGCTTTACGATCAGTTCAACGGCACACTTCGACGGGGTATTTCCCCACCGCCCGAGTGGGCCGGGACGGCCGAACAGCAGCCGCATATGGCTGTCGTCGACATCACGCAGTCGTGCATCCGTCTCCGAAACGAACGCCCGCAGCTTGTGGAACAGCAGTTCCGCATCCGACCGAACCTGGAACTCGGTCGCATACCGCAGTGAACTCTCCGCGGGTGGCTCGTCGCGAACCAACGGTGCCGTCGGGGCCGGCGTCAACGAATGAGACGTCCGGCTGCAGGTCCGGTTCCGCCCCAGTTCCTTGGCTTCGAACAACGCTTCGTCGGCCCGTTGCCGCACCGCTTCGGCCGTGTCCCCCGGCTCCGACTGGGCAACGCCGAACGACGCCGAAACCTCGAGCCCCGGCTGACCTCCGACATTGCTTCTGAGCAGCGCCTTTCGGAGTCGCTCGGCACGTCGGTATGCCGCATCGAGATCGGTATCGGGGCAGAGAATCACGAACTCCTCACCACCGTACCGTCCGACAATTTCGCCGGAGTACAGCTCGTCCTGGAGCAGAGCGGCCGTCTCCACAAGGACGCGATCACCGATCGCGTGCGAGAAGGTGTCGTTGATCTGCTTGAAGTGATCCAGGTCGACAAAGATCACACTGTAGGGACCGGAGGCATTCCCGGACTCGTAGTTCTCGGCAATTGCCTGCAGGCGGCTCTCGAGTTCGGCACGGTTCGCCATCCCGGTCAGCGCATCGGTACTGGCCGCCCGCTGCAGTTCGCGGTACAGCTCGGGCTGACGGCGCGACCGATCCGGAACGTGGACGATCTCGGCGACCCCCATCAGTTCTCCGTCCCCTGCCAGCAGCGGGATCGCCTGCACTTCGAGGTGAACCGTCTCGCCGTCAGGCAGTTTCGCCCGCAGCATGCTGCACTGCTGCTGCCGCGTCGACTGTGCGAGTTTGTGCGGCAGCGCGTCCGCCGGAATCGGAACGCCCCGACCATCGACGTAGTTCAGATGTTCGCTCAGCCGCGTCTTGCCCAGGACGCTGCCGCTCGGTCGCTTCAGCAGAGATTCGGCTCCCCGGCTCCAGATCACGAACCGGTCGTTGGAATCGAGGATGTAGAACCCGTCGTACATGCTGCCGAGCAGATGCAGATACGAGAACAGGTGACACATCAGATTGGCCTGCTGCGTCATCTCGAAGTCTTCGACCTCAACGATGGAGGCCTCGACCGGCTCGGGGAGTGCGGGTCCGGCATCGCGGGTCAGCGCCCGCAGGCCGTCATTGCTGATCCAACGGGCCAGGGCATGAATCAGGTTGCGGTCGAACCGCTGTGCCGGCTGTTCCAGAAGCGTCGAAATGATCTTCTCGTGCGGCAATCCTTCCCGGTAGGGCTGTTCGTGACTGAGGGAGTCGTAGGCATCCGCGACGGCGAGAATCCGCGATCCAAGCGGAATCGAATTCGTCGGTGCGGTCACATCCTGCGACTGGCCGTGCGCGCAGCTGACGAACTCGATCACCTGTCGGTCGAGCCGGCACGCCTGCAGCAGGGCCACGCCGGTACTATGGTGGGCCGCCACCAGCTCGACCTCGTCGACGCTCAGCTGTCCCGGCTTGCGGAGCACATGGTCGGGGACACCGATCTTGCCGATGTCGTGCAGCAGTGCCGCCACCTCCAGCACGCGCAACGCGCGGCCTTCCCAGCCGAGTTGCTGTGCCATTCCCACCGCCAGCAGGGCAACGCGACTGCTGTGGCGGAGCGTCGCCCGGTCACGGAATTCGAGCGCCCACAACAGACTCCGCAGCACATCGGGCGAGGCGACGGGCGGTTCGGCTCCGACTTCGGTCAGCTCGGCATGCCCTGCCAGATGCAGCAGCGACGCGAGCACCCGCGACGAGTCCATGGGATGGACGCGACGGGAGACGACCGCCGGAGCTTCGAGGGAGTTCATGTACGTTCCCCCTGTTACGGACGACATCGACGAAACCCTATGTGAGTGATGCGGAACAACACCCGGACAGACCCGCCGGACCAAGACCATTCATGCAAGGCTAGGTCACGCCACAACCGAGTCAAATTCGCTCGTCGATTCCGCCGCAGGCCGTCTCGTCCGCTCCGGCCGGGACGTTCAGCATGGTCCCCGGAGCCGGCCGGCGGGCCCTGCGAAAGGCTCAACCGGCACCACCGTCCGTCGGAACTCTCCCAACCGCTACGAACCTCCCAGTTCGCGCGCCCGGTCGGTCGCGTCCACGACTGCGTCGATCAGCGCACCGCGGACCCCGTGACGCTCCAGGGCATGCAGTCCGGCGATCGTCGTTCCGCCCGGGCTGGCCACGGCATCCTTCAGAGCCGCCGGATGCTCGCCGGTCTCCAGCACCATGCGGGCCGCTCCGAGCACCGTCTGGGCCGCCAGCGACTGCGCCACGTCGCGGGGGAGTCCCGAGCGCACACCTCCGTCCGCGAGCGCCTCGATGATCTGGAACACGTACGCCGGACCGCTCCCCGACAGTCCCGTCACCGCGTCCAGCAGTGACTCCGGCACCTGATACGCGACGCCCACGGCCGAGAGCAGTTGCTGCACCAGGTCGCCATCTTCAGGCGTGGCCTGCGCCCCCAAAGCGAAGCCGGCTGCCCCCGCGTTCACCAGGGCGGGGGTGTTGGGCATCACGCGAACAATCCGCCGCTCGGGGCCCGCATGCTCCGCCAGGGTCTCCAGCGTGACCCCCGCCGCGATCGAGACGAGCAGATGATCTTCTCCTGCCGATTCGCGAATTTCGTCGAGGACGGGGCCGACATACTGCGGCTTGACGGCGACGAAGAGGACGCGGCCCTGCCGGGCGACATCCAGGCCGGAGGTGAACGTCGTCGCCCCGGTCTCCCCGGCAAACCGGTCCCGGGCTGCCTCGAGCACGTCGCTGGCGAACAGACGGTCCGGCGTGACCAGTCCTGCCGCCAGAAAACCGCGGGCCAGTGCCGTCGCCATCCGACCGGCACCCAGAAATCCGATGGTCAGCTCGTCACTCATCACTCTGTCTGCCTTGCCTTGAGTGGCTGCATCGCGGGCGTTCCCGTCCGCCGCGTTGTCGTGGAATCAGCCGCGTTATAGGCCCTTCGACGCGGTGCCGCCAGAGCCCGGCCCCTCGACCGTCGAGGCCCCTGAACTTGAATGAGAATTCCCTATTCCCCCGATTTGCGGGATGTGGATATACTCCGCCCCGACCCAGTGTCGCTGCGCGCGGAGTTTCGCCGGGGGGCGAAACGGATCGCTATCAGGTGTCTGTTCTGTAGGGACTCGCGAACGCGTATTGGCGACATCGAACCCAGGAAGGAACCGCATCATGTCCAGGATTGGCGCTACCGTCTTCGCGCTGGTCGCGGCAACCGCCGCGACGCTCGTCGGGCAGACCGCCTCTGCCCAGCAGATTCTCGATCCGAGCCTGCCGGTCTACCGCCCCGTCGACAAACTGTCCGGGACGCTGACGCTGGTCGGCTCAGACACCATGTCGCACGTCGCTGCCGCCTGGGCGGACAGCTTCCGCCGCTTCTATCCCGATGTCGAAGTCGATATTCAGGTCCGCGGCTCAATTAACGCCGTTCCGTCGGTTATTTCGGGCGAGGCCTCGTTCGGACTGCTCAGCCGCCGTATCACTGAAGCGGAAGTAACCGCCTTCGAAAAGAAGTTCGGTCATCCGCCGACCCTGCTGACCCCGACCCTCGAGCCGATCGCGATCTTCGTCCACAAGGACAACCCGATCGAATCGCTGTCGCTGCAGCAGATTGACGCAATCTTCTCGACCACCGTGCAGCGTGGGGCAGCCCGTCCGGCAAAGACCTGGGGTGACGTCGGCGTGGCCGGTGCCTGGGCCTCCCGTCCGATCACCGCCATCGGCCGCTCGGACACGACCGGCTCGCAGATCTTCTTCAAGGACTCCGTGCTGCTGGGTGGCGACTTCCGCCCCGACCTGGTGTCGCAGAAGTCGAACCTGGATCTCGTGAAGGCTGTGGCCGGAAACACCCAGGGTGTCGGCTTCGCCGGGGTCACCTACGTGCTGCCGGGCGTCAAGCCGGTCCCCGTGACCCTCGAACAGGGACAGCCCGCCTACTCGCCGCTGTCGATCGAAGGCATCGCCGGACAGTACCCGCTGGTCCGTCCGCTGCAGCTGGTCGTCAATCATCCGCCGCAGACGGATCTCTCGCCGCTCCAGAGCGAGTTCATCAAGTACGTCTTCAGCCGTATGGGCCAGGAAGACGTCCTCAAGAGCGGGTTCCGTCCGATCACCGGACGCCCCGCCCAGATGGCACTCGACGCGGTGGGACTGGAAACGCTCCGCTGAGGCAGCCGCTCCACGACCTGAAGGTTCCCTCTGCCGTCGACGGACAGTACGGCAGACCGGAGACCGGGGCCGCGGCCTGAGCCGCACGAGGTCCCACGATCCTCCGGCGGAGACACGACATTTCTCCCACGTTGACACATCTCAAGGCAGACCAGGAAGGATCCGATCATGATCAGTCTGCGTAACGCGGTCATGGCCATCACGCTTTGCGGAGCGCTGACGGCCGGCACCGCCTTTGCGGTTGATCCGCAGAAGACCCTCGGCACGAACCCGACCAGCATTCCCTCGAGCGGACCGCTCGGAAACGACCCGTTCTTCAACGGAACGCCGTCGATCCCCAGGTCGACCGCGCCCGCCCCCAATTCCCGCGATCGGGCCATCAACCCGACCGGCAACGAACCACGACGCCGCAATCGGGACCGCTACAACAACGACAATCCGCTCACCGCTCCGCGTGATCCGCAGAACGGCAACCTCTACACGCCCGACAGTCGCGTCGCGCCGCAGCTCATCCAGCCGGAACTGACCTCACCCTCCGCCCGCACTCCCAAGTGGCGGCTGGGCGTCTACTCCAAGGATCTGGACACCGGTGTCCGCATCATGCAGGTTGTCCCCAACTCCGCCGCCGAACGCGCCGGACTCGAAGTGGACGACCTGATCGTGGCGGTCAACGGCTACCAGGTCGGCTACGTGAGCGGCGAGCTGTACGACTGTGCGTTCGAGTTCGAGCGTCATGCCGACCAGGACGGCTGGGTCCAGATGCTCGTCCAGAACAACCGCGACCGTCAGCTCGTCCTGCTGCCGGTCCAGCTCGACTCGCGTCTCGAAAAGATCACCGGAACGATCGCCTATCGTGATCGTCGCCGGCTTCCCAACGGCGCTGTCGCCACCGTCGAACTGCGGGAAATGCTCCGTGCCGGCGCTCCGATGGTTCCCATCGCCCGCCAGACCGTCAGCGATGTCCGCAACGTCCCGATCTCGTTCAACATCGAGTACGATCCGACGCAGATCGATCCGCGACGCACCTACCTGCTGCATGCGACCATCACCGCCGATGGCCACACGCTCTACACCACCAAGCAGAACTACACCGTGCTGACCGGAAACCGCCCGCGGAATGTCGCCATGGTCGTCGACGCGGTCCCGACCTCCGGCAGCGGCGGCTCGTACGATTCCCGTGATGCCCGCATCGAAGAACTCGTCGGGCTGTTCCGCGAGTACCTGCAGCGCGACCCCTACGCCTGGGAGGTCCCCGCCTGGACCTCCAACATCGATCAGGGCAACAACCCGCTCTACGATGTCAAGACCGCACTGCTGGCCGGCGACGAGTTCTTCAACCACTGTGATCGGAACGAGTCGGTCTACATCTCGCGGCTGCATGAGCTGATCCTCAACCGCAAGCCGTATCCGGAAGAAGTCTCCTACTGGCAGCAGCGGATGGCCCAGCACAACGGCCTCCGTCGCGAAGTCGCCAAGGAATTCCTCGCGGCCGTCGGCGCCCTCCGCTGACCCGCAAGGTCCGATTCCGATACTGGCGATGCCCCGTCCGGGACATCACCAGCCCCACGCAAACACGGAGTCGCCGGCACGTCGGTGGCTCCGTGTTCCTGCGCGCCGACCGGTCTTTTCGTGCCCACGCCACACACCGATGGCCCCCCGCAAACAACTCCTCCACCACAAACCACTGCCACAACAACATTTAGACACGTTGCATCAACGCGATTTGAAACGACCGGATGTCCGTCTAGACTATGGTGACCCATTTCCCACTGATCAGATCGCAAGATGTCCTCACACCGTCTGCAGCACGAAATCAAGAAGAAGCAACCGTTCGAATCCGCCGAACGCGAAGCTGTCCTGAACATCCTTCTGACGGCCGACCGGCTGCAGAACCGATTCGGACGACTGTTTCGCGAGTACGGCCTGACCACATCCCAGTACAACGTACTGCGAATCCTCCGGGGCGAAGGTCAGCCACTCCCCTCTCTGGAGATCGCCAGTCGACTGATCCAGCAGGTCCCCGCAATCACCGGACTGATCGACCGGCTCGAGTCCGCCGGCCTGGTCTGTCGCAAGCGATGCGAAGAGGATCGCCGCGTCGTCTTCGTCGACATCACCCGGAGTGGCTGCTCGCTGATGGCCCGGATCGACGAACCGCTCCTGGCCCTTCACCGCGAGCTGATCGGGCACCTTTCTCCGCAGGAACTCCAGCAGCTGACAGGACTTCTGGAGAAAGTCCGGGAAGGACTTCCCCCGACGCAATAGCGGCATCCGTGAACAGAAAATGAAAAGCGGATTGCCGGACCGGTCGCGATCCCGATAATTGCGATCGAATTGCGTTCCCGAATGGAGTCCCTGATGCTGATCGACCATCCCACTGCGGTCGTCCCCGGCGGAGCCAGGACGATGGCCCGGCCCGCTGCTCGCCGGTACAATCCGTTTTGCCCGCACTCGTCGATCGGCACCCCGATTGGGAAAGCAACTGAGGCGGAGGCCCGAACATTCCCGGCCGTCCCGCCCTCTGTCTTCGGGCACGTCGCGTCCGTCGAATCGTGTGCGACCGCCTGCTGAGTCGTACCGGTTTACCGACCCCGCGTCGCCCCCTGGATCTCCAGAGATCCTTCCTCCCTGAAGTCAAACGGAAAGTGGGCCCTGCCACCATGTCTCACGAAATGCCCGACTGGACGACCCTGTACAAGGAACAACGGGTCGAAGAGCTTCCCTGGTATCACGAAGCCCTTGATCCGGACCTGGAGCGCGCCCTCGATGAGTGGTCGCCGCCCGGCAAGGTGGTCCTCGATCTGGGAACCGGTCCGGGTACGCAGGCAATCGAACTGGCGCGTCGCGGATTTGACGTAATCGGTGCCGATATCTCCCGGGCCGCCGTCGAACAGGCCGCACATCGGGCCGCCGTCGAAGATGCCTCGCTTGCGTTCGTCCAGGATGACATTCTCAATACGAAGCTGAGTGGCCCGTTCGATGCGATCCTGGATCGCGGCTGCTTTCACACCTTCGACGAAACCGACCGGGCGACCTACGTCCGCAACGTCGCTGGGCTTCTGCCCCGCAACGGTCTGCTTTACCTGAAATGCTTCAGCCACGAGCAGCCGGGCGACGAGGGTCCGTACCGCTTCGCCCCCAATGAGATCGCTGAGATCTTTGACCCGGAGTTCGAATCGCTCTCGATCGAAGCGACGGTCTATCACGCCGTCCGTCGGCCGATGCCACAGGCACTGTTCTGCGTGCTGCAGCGGCGATAGCAGCGGTCAGCCGAACGCACCGCCGGTTGGTTCCACGTCGCCGGCTGTGAGCGGTTCGTCCGGCTCGCTGCGTTCGAGCGCGATGGCAACGTCGCCCCACCGGTCGGTATACATCGCGTTCAACTGCCGGACGCGTCCATCCAGTACCGAGAACGGATTTACCGCCACCGCCTGCTCCGCCGCGGCAACCGCCTCCCGCGCCGCCTCCGCGTCGTCGCCGGCAACAAGCATCTCGGCACGCAGGAGCTGGTTATACGGGATTCCCGGCGTCCGACGTTCAGCGTCCTGAAGCAGTGCCGCCGCCTGCTCGAGATCACCGCGGGCCACGGCGATTTCGGCCAGCAGTGCCCAGGCCACGCCCTCGTCCTCGTCGCGCTCCATCGCCTCCCGGGCCGCCGCTTCGGCCTCATCCAGACGCCCCAGTTGACGCAGTGCCCGACCGGCGAGCAGCCGCGGTTCCGGATCGTCGGCGAGACTCTCTTCGAGCAACTCCGCCTGTTCCAGCGCTTCGGTCGGCCGCTCTTCATCCAGAAGAATGGCCCCCAGCGTCAGCTTCGCCATCAGCATCTTCGGCTCGTCCTCGCAAAGCTGCTTCAGTTCGGCAATCGCGGACTCGCGGTCTCCGGAGATGCCCTTTGCGACGGCGACGTTGTACCGGCAGGTTGCCTTCCGTGCGACCGTCTGCGGATGCTTCTCCGCCAGCGCAATGGCCTTCTCGAACTCGTGATCCTGGATCAGCCGGACAAGTTCCTGCTCGAACTTCGTATCCCGCGAGGTCACCACGATCAGCACGACCACGGCAACGAGGTACAGGGGAGTCACGGTGGCGCCAAACAGCGTCTCGTCGAGCCAGTCGCTGAATATCATCGCCGCGGCACCGAAGCCGACGACACCAGCCAGAATCATCGTGAAGACGAACCCGAACCGACCTGCTCCGCTGTAGTTGACCTTCTTCTGAAACCGCTTCACCGAAGGACGCAGCGCCAGTGCCGGCCAGAACGGAACGGTCCCGATCACCGCAAGCAAACCGTCCACGACGCCAAACCCGTCGTGCGTCCCGACAGCCAGTGCGGTCCCGATCACTCCGATCCACACGAGCACGGCAGCAACAGCCCCCCGATGTCCCCAGCGGACCTTCTCAGTCGACCAGTCCCGCTCCGGCTTCTCACTCTCCGGCGCCCGTCTCCAGAGAGAGTCGAGCCGCGCGACCTGGGGCGGGTGCGTCGCCGTCGAATAGATAACGAACGAGCGGAAGCCGCTCTCCCGCAGCGGATGTGCCGCGTGAATCTTCCTCAGGGCCGAGACCGCCGTCCCGTAGCCGATCACCCTGGCGGCCCGCCGGTCGCAGTCGAACTCGAAGAACCGGCTGACGATCCGGTACAGCCCCACCCGCAGACACCATCCGATCAGCATCGCAGTGATCGGCGAAACAGCCATCGTCGCCAGCACGGCACCGACCGCAGCGACCGGTGTCACGCCGGTCAGGAACCACAGTGATCGGTTGACGACGTGTGCCAGTTCGTGCCCGATGACAAAGTCCCGCTCGTCCTTTTCGAGTCGATGCAGAATGCCGTCGGTAACGACCAGACTTGGTGCGGGCATCCCCCCCACCCACGCCATCGCCGGCTGCGTACTCGCCGGTGTCCGCAGCATCCGTACCCGCGGCGTCCTCAAACCAAGCTTGTTCGACAGCTCGCCGACGCGACCGAGAAACGCCTCGTCCGTGACCAGCGGTAGCGTCCCCTTGACGTTCGGTCCCCGTACCGGTCGCCCCAGAGCCATCACCGCCAGCGTGAAGTTCAGCACGAACACCGGCAGAAAGACGACGATCGCCTCGGCCCGGTTCCGGCAGCACAACCAGGCGATCACCGGTGCCAGCTGAAACAGCGTGTAGACCCCACTGACGCCAATCAGCCGCAACCAGGTCCCGCCACCTTCCCGCGACTGTCGCCACCCCAGCATCATGTTGAGCGGAAGCAGCATCAGAAACAGGCCGCCCAGAATGATCCCCAGGGCCACCACTTCCGCGACGTCGTCCAGAACGGGCAACACAAACTCCCCGAGCATCTCGTCCGCCTCGTACGACACCCCTTCCATGTCGCGCAGAATCCGCGTCAGCTCGGCATCGGCCAGGTCATGCATCCCCAGCCGTTCGTAGCATTCGACCAGACCGGTGCGGGCGGGCAGATTGTCCGGCATCGCCTCCAGGGACGCGGCAAAGTCGCTCGTGGCCGCCTCGACATCGTCGTTGCCCAGAGCCAGTTCACCCCGTCGATTCAGCAGGGAGGCAACCGCTTCCTGATTCCCCGCCGCCCGTGCCTGCTCGATCGCGGCAGTCAGATCGTCGACGGAGAGTTCGCCCTGCCCGGCCAGCTCCTCGATGCTCGCCCCGGCAACGGCAGTGGCGACATCCGCGTTCGTTTCCTGCGAACTCAACAGGCCCGCGCACAAGCCGGCAAGAGCGACCGAGAGAGTCAGCAGGCGAATGCGAAACGGCATCAATGGCCCCCGGGATCCGGAATGGAGGAAGCGTCTCCGCGAAATCCTCACCAGCTTAGCCGCACCTGCCCCAACATGCGATACGCGATCCGCACGTCACTGCGCGCGGTGCCCATCCCGCCGCACCAGCCGCAGCCCCTCCCCATGCCACAACACCTGCAGATCGGTCACGGACCAGGCTTCCAGACCGATGGACGGGTCTCCCATCAGGGCGTTGCCATTCTCCAGAAACTCGAACAGCACGACCGAGTGCGGCTGTCCCGGTATCCAGCCCCATTCCTCGTGGTAGATTGGCGGCACCGGGGCGCCCCTCTCCAGTTCCGCCTTCAGAAGAAACGGACCGTCGGTGCTCGTGCGGAGCGCTACGACATCCTCATCGAAGATCTCGACGTCGTAGTCCGTACCGGCTGTCTTCAGCTTCAGTCCCCGATAGATCCCCTTCCACGTCGTCCCGTTGCGTGTCAGGCACAGCCGGGCCATCTCCTGCTCGGACGCGGGAATCCCGTGTGCCACGAGCAGCGTGGTCGCCGCGGCCGCACTGCAGGTGACGTCCGATGTCTGCAGACAGACGAACTGCTGCCACTTGTCCTGACACTCCGGTGGCTCGCCCAGCATCGGCTGGATCAGCGAATAGAATCCGATGCCTCCCAGCAGAATCACGACGACGACACGCCGAAATCCCTGCTTCCGCAGCCGCCGCCACACGAGACCGGCCAGCACGCCCGCGAGCAGCGACATCCAGTTGCCGACGATGATGAGATTCGAGAACGGCAGCAGGTGGGCCAGCGAAATGTCATCCCACAGCCAGACGATGTAGGCGACAATCAGTGTGATCGTCAGCAGCGCCAGCAGATCCACCAGACGGTCGGGCGCCTTGCGGCTGACAATCGCCGTCGCGACGCCAAGAATGACGGACAGCACCGTCATGATCGCCACGCCGACATAAAGATCCGTCATCAGGCTGCTCCGTCGTCGCCGCGGCTCACCCTCGCCAGTCGCTGCAGCGCTTCCACCCGCTCGTTGTCGCCCACGCGCGCCGAACGGACGGCACGGTTAAGCACTTCAATACTCCGGTCGAATGTCGCGCAGTCAACAGGGAAAGGTGTTCCGTCCTTCCCGCCATGCGCATACGAGTAGTCGGCCCACCGCCGATCCTGCATCGACTCGCTGCCCGGTTTGCCCGGCAGCTTCGCGTCCGCCGGATCCCGCCGCGAGGTCGGTGCCTCGTAGATCAGTTCCGCCAGCAGCGAGAGCGCCCGCACCGTCGTCGCCCCCACCCCCTTTGTCCCCAGCAGCGTCTCGAAGTCCTGCGGATCGGATTCATGCGCCGCCACGACGATCTTGCGCAAGCGGGACCGGCTCACATCGAGATCGAGCACGCGGTGACGGGTGGGAGCGAACAGTGTCGGCCCCTCCGTGTACCGCTTGACCTGTTCGAGCAGCCAGTCCGGGTTCTCGCGGATCAGTTCCGCACTCGCCTTTCGATTCGCATCCGCTTCCTCGGCCACCATGTTGAGCAGCAGCTGCCTGGGGGAACCGGCGGCCGGTTTCTTCCCGCGCTGGCCGGTGCCGAACAAACCGTCCACATCTCTGACGGCGGCGTGCGGCTCGCAAACGAAGTCCCGCACCGATTCACCCAGCCAGTGATACCGCCGGGCCGCCTTCTGCTGTTCGTTCATCCCCTGCTGGACGACACACCACTGACCGGCCGGAGTCAGAAAGAAGCTGTGGTGATAGATGTCGAAGCTGTCCTGCACCGCCGCGGAGTCCACCTTTGCGCTCATCCGCGAGGCATAGATCAGCCGGTCCCCCTCGTCGATCCCGTACTCGTCGGACGCCCGCGCCAACTCGTCGGGCGTCTTGCGGCTGACGCCCCCTTTGCCGCCGGCCACGATGATGCCCAGGTCCCTGCCGTGCTGCCGATACGCCTGCTTGAGCGCTCCGCAGGTAACGGTCGTCACGCCACTGCTGTGCCAGTCGAAACCGAGCACGCAGCCGAATGCCTGGAACCACCACGGGTCGGCCAGCCGGGACAGCATTTCCTCGGGACCGAACTCATCGACAATGGCCATCGTGACCGCACCGGCCAGGCGGGTCATCCGCTTGAAGAGCCATGCGGGAGCCTGACCACCATGGAGCGGGAGATGAGCAACGCGACGTTTCATGCCGGGATCGTCGTCCGCCCGGTACAGACGGTCAAGGGAGACTTTCTTCGCAAAATCCGCTTGACAATGAGCCGGCGCCGCAGTTCAATGAACGGATCGCTTTCGATGTTCTGGAGGGCCCTGATGTCCAGTGCACGTCGTTTCGCGAGTTCGGGCCTTGGTTTCCTCGTTCTCGTCTCTCTCTGCCAATCCGCCGCTGCAGCAACTCCCACCATCAAGGAGGTCGCGACCGAACTCCGCAGCTGGCGCGAGAATCTGGTCAACCTCCGGGTCGTCTGGCACACCTGGCAGATGGCGAATATCAAGAGCGGCTACCTCGAGCTTCCGGACGTCTCCGACGACGAGCTGCGTACGCTTTACTACATCCGCTCCGAGCTTCTGTGGACGGACAGTGCGTCTTACCGGGCAGCAGACACCTGGATCGAAAACGGCCAGACGAAATCCCGCGAAGTGCGTGGCAGCGACGGAACGCTGCGCTGGAACGCCTCCTACACCGGTCTAGGCCACCGCCTCACCCACATCAGGAGCCAGTCCTCCCCCGCCGCCGTCGTGCAGGACCCGGGCCTGTTCGCACCGCTCTATCAGATCTGGTTTGGTGACGGGCAATGGCTTGATGAGAGGCTGCTGGAACGTGGCGCCACCGTAACGGGTGAAGAGGAACTGGCCGACGGGACGCGCTGCGTTCGTGTCGAACTTCCCGCCGCGGAAAACCTCGCTCCCCGCAAGACCGTTCTGCTTCTCGATCCGGACCACCGGTACCTGCCACGCAGGGTCATTCCCGATCGAGGCGACGGGTACCATCCCCCCACCTGGGTGTGCGACCGCTTCACGCGGCGTCCCGATGGCGAGCCCTTCCCGGGAGAGGGACACCTCAACTACCGCGATGACGAGGCCGAAAAGTTCGACTGGAAGGTCATCGAAGTCGCTGCAAATGAGAACATCCCTGCAGCAACGTTCCGGCCGCCGCGCCCCGAATCCGGGACCGTCGTCAATGGCGTCCTGATCGGAGACCCCAGTGGTGTCACCCAGACGCTCGCGGCCCGGGCAAAAGCGAGTATCGAGCAGCAACGGGCAACGGCTTCCCCATACGGTCGATGGGCTGCCTATTCGCCGTCGCTGATCATCGCCGTCATGGGCGTCACCCTGCTGGCGGTCGGCCTGTACCTGCGGTTGCGGGAACGCTGAGCGAAAAAGAGATCACTCGAAGCGGCGTCGTATGAGCGGTTCTCGGTAAGGAATTATCGAACCCGGCCTGCGGGAGAAGCAATATGAACCGGATGAACGCGCGCCCCGCCGGAGTACCACGAGAACCAGTCGTGCGCCGCCCCGGCCTCGCGCTTCCCGAACTGCTGGTCGCAATCGGTGTGGTCAGTCTGCTGGTGGCGCTGCTGCTGCCGGCCGTGCAGTCGGCACGGGAACGGGCCCGCGCGGCAAGCTGCATGAACAACCTTCGCCAGATCGGCGCCGCCTGCACCGATCACGAGGCGGCCCATGGCAGGTTCCCCCGAAATCAGACGTCCACCAACCTCGCCACCGGCCAGCGACAGGTGCCGCTTTCGCCCCACGCATTCCTGACGGCATACCTCAGTCCCTCCCTGTTCGACCGCATCGATTTCGACGACCAGATTTCGCTGGCAACATCGGGCCACCATCCTCCTTACACGCTCCATCCCCGCAACAGCGAACTGCTGAAAGTCTCGATCCCGGTCTTCCTGTGCCCGTCCGACTGTATGCGGACGGGTGCCAATAACTACCGTGCCTGCCTGGGTGCGGGGACGGGCGGAACGCCACTGCGATACGCCACGACGGAGCAGACGCGGGAGCAATACCGCCTGAACAGCACCGGGATCTTTCCGATCGACCGTGCGGTCGCTGCGGGAGACGTCCGCGACGGCCTGTCACAAACCGTGCTGTTCTCCGAGAAGGTCATCGGCAGCGGGAATCCGGATGCGTACGACCCGTTTCGCGATCACATTCTCACCGACGGTCCCACGGGCCTTCCGGACGAAGCGATCCGCACCTGCCGCGAGGGGCCGACCGCGTCGTACCTCCTCGATCCCTGGACGGGCCACACGTGGCTCTTTTCGGGACTTCATCACACGCTCTACAACCACGTGGCCGGGCCCAATTCGCCCGTTCCCGACTGCAGCGACGGCGTCGCCTGGGCAATGGTGGGCGGGAACGGGCTGTACGCCGCCCGCAGCTTTCACCCCGGGGGCGTCAACGCGGTCTTCGGAGACGGATCGGTCCGGTTTGTCTCGAACGGGATCGACCTGACGGTCTGGCGGGCGCTGGCGACGCGGGCAGGCGGAGAAATCGAACGCCTCTGACGGGACCAGCAATCGTCGCGGTCCACCGATCTGCCCCCGACATCGGGCTGGAGGCGTGAGCAGGTTCCGCCCGCGGAGGCTTCCACTCATCAACGACCGCTGAACTGTCCGATACAACGGGATGGACGGGCTTCTCCGGCCGCCTCGATTCCCGAATTGGGCTGGCAACAGGGAGCGGTTTTGTCCACACTTCCTGCGGCAACGGGACTCCGTTGCTGCAGCGCCCACCACACCTGCCCACCCGGTATCCTGCCCCACAGCCTGCCACCACCTGCCCGCCAGCAGAGTTTGCGCCCCCGCGTCAACCGTGCCAGATGACAAATCCGGCCAGCGTCGCGGATGTGTGAATTCAGCAACTACAACCCGAAAATCCTTGACAGAGTCACAGCGACACGTATACCGTCATAAGCATCAATGCGCGTCAATGTAACCCGGCGATTCCGGGCGTTGACCGAATTGACACAACGCCGGGCCGGGCCACGGTCCGCAAACAACCTGCCCAAGATGTCCTGCCGGAAGGGTGTTCACACCCCACCTGCCAGACTGAAATCACAAACAACGGCCTTTGCGAATCGGCAGCGGCGCGTGCCTGCCTTCGCGATTGTCTGACACCCCTTGTTTGCTCCAGACCTTTACCGTCCCCAGGAGAGTCTTCAGCATGGCCAATGACACCTCACGCCACGGATGTGCCCCGGCTCATTTTGAGCGTCTGAACCGCCGCGGTTTCCTGTCGGTCGGAGTTCTCGCCGGTGCCGGCCTCACGCTGCCGCAACTCCTCAGCGCCACCGCAGCCCGCGCCGCCCAGAAGGACTACGACAACTTCGAAGGAACGGCCAAGTCGATCATTCACATCTTCCTGCCCGGCGGACTGGCCCAGCAGGAATCGTTCGACCCCAAGCCGTACGCCCCGATCGAGTATCGCGGCGACATGAAGCAGGTGAAGACGAAGCTGGACGGCGTCCTCTTCGGCGAAACCATGTCCAAGACCGCCCAGATCGCCGACAAGCTCACCGTCATCCGCTCGATGACCCACGGTGAAGCGGCCCACGAGCGCGGCACCCACAACATGTTCACCGGGTATCGTCCGAGCCCGGCCCTGCAGTACCCGTCGATCGGTTCGGTCATCAGCCACGAGTACGGCAGCCGCAACAATCTGCCGCCGTACGTCTGCATCCCGAACCAGCCGAACGTCTACGCCGGCAGCGGCTACCTCAGCTCCGCCTACGCTCCCTTCTCGCTGGGCAGCGACCCGGCCAGCAAGGGCTTCAAGGTGCGGGATCTCGACCTGCCGGGCGGCGTCGATGACAGCCGGTTCGCAACCCGTCGCAGTGCTCTGGAAGCCGTCAACTCCTACTTCCTGCAGAAGGAGTCGGCCGACAGCATCAACGCGATGAACAGCTTCTACGAGAGCGCCTACAGCCTCATCAGCTCTCCCGAAGCCCGCGAAGCCTTCAACCTCGAAGCCGAAGACGCCAAGCTCCGCGATGCCTACGGCCGCAACTCGGCCGGAGCCCGCATGATCCTGGCCCGTCGGCTCGTCGAGTCCGGTGTTCGCCTGGTGAACCTGACCTACGGCGGCTGGGACCACCACGGCAACATCGTCCCGGCCTTCCGCAACCAGATGCCTGCTTTCGACCAGGCCTTCTCGCAGCTGATCAATGACCTTGATCAGCGCGGCCTGCTCGACGAAACCCTCGTCATGGTCTCCTCGGAATTCGGCCGCACGCCGAAGATCAACCAGACCAGCGGTCGCGACCACTGGCCGAAGGTCTTCAGCGTTGCCATGGCCGGTGGCGGAATGAAGCGGGGTTACGTCTACGGCTCCTCCAACGCCACTGCCAGCGAGCCCGAAGAAAACCCGATGGGCATCGAAGACCTGTTCACCACCGTGTACCACTGTCTCGGCATCGTCGCCGACAAGGAGCTGATGGCTCCTGGCGACCGTCCGATCGAGATCGTCGACGGCGGCAAGGTCGTCAACGACCTCCTCGCCTGAGAACCGGATCGTCACACGGTCTTGCTTACGACGAATGGAACGCCGTCCCCGGGAGTCCCGGGGATGGCTTCCGTCGCACCTGCCGGCCGGAACACCAACCGCCTGCCCGTTCCAGCCACACGCTCTGACAATCAGGGGGACAACGATGCGGATCGCTGATCACGCTCGCATGACGGTATTTGCCTTGCTGATCGCACTGGCCGCCGCTCCTGCCAGTGCCGCCTCACCGCGGTTCACGAACATCATGCCGCACGGTGGCCAGCGCGGCACCGAAGTCGACGTCACGCTCTACGGAACCAATCTCCAGGACGCCGAAGAAGTCCTCGTCTACGATCCGGGACTCGAAGTCGTCTCCTTCGCCCATCCCGAGGATGAGAAGCAGAAGGGTCGGCAGCTGAAGGTCCGCTTCCGGCTTGCCGAAAACGCCCCGCTGGGAAGCCAGCGACTCCGGATCCGCACCCGCACCGGATTGTCCGAACTGCAGAACTTCCACGTCGGTGCCCTGCCGGTTGTCATGGAAGCGGAGCCCAACACCCAGTTCGACGCACCGCAGGTCATCGAAAAGAACGTCACCGTTCATGGCCGTGTTGATCGCGAAGATGTCGACTACTACGTCGTCGAGTGCAAGAAGGGCGAACGGCTGAGCGTCGAAGTGTTCGGTCTGCGGCTCGGCTATGCATCGACCAGCTCCAGTTTCTTCGACCCTTCGATCGCCATTCTCGACGAAAACCGCTTCGAACTGGCAACCGAAGACGATTCGGCCCTCGTCGGAAACGATTCGGTTGCATCTGTCGTCATCCCCGAAGACGGCAAGTACTACGTCCAGATCCGCGACGCAGCCTATGGTGGCGACGGACGGGCCTACTACCTGCTGCATGTCGGCAACTTCCCCCGCCCCCGTGCGGTGATCCCGGCCGGCGGAAAGCCGGGCGAAACGCTCGAAGTGACGCTGATTGGCGATCCGACCGGACCGTTCAAGCAGACGGTCACCCTGCCGACCGAAGTCCCGGAACACTTTGCTCTGGAAGTTTCCGACGAGCAAGGCGTGGCCCCGTCGTCGATGCCGTTCCGCCTCAGCGACCTCGACAACTACATCGAGCAGGAACCGAACAATTCCCGCCAGGAAGCAACCCCTGCCGCGGCCCCGGGTGCCTTCAACGGTGCCCTGAGTGAGCCGGGCGACATCGACTTCTTCAAGTTCTCTGCGACCAAGGGGCAGGTGTACGAGGTCGAAGTCTACGGCCGCCGGATCCGGTCCCCGATCGACTCGGTCGTCTACATCTACCGCATGGATAATGGGGGACGTGTTGCCGCCGATGACGACAAGCGTCGCCCGGACAGCTACGTTCGCTTCACGGCACCGGAAGACGGCGAGTACGTGGTTGCCGTCCGCGATCACCTGAACAACGGCGGGCCGGAGTACGCATACCGCGTCGAGCTGACGCCGGTCACGCCGCAGCTGGTTGCCAAACCGCTCGACATCCGCCGCTACGTTCAGCCCGACTTCGTCATCCCCCAGGGAGCCGGTCGCGGCGTCGTGCTGAACGTCACCCGTCAGGACATCGGCGGCCCGGTCAACTTCCGCAGCGAAGACCTTCCCCCGGGCGTTCGCATTGAATGCCCCGAAGGCTGGCGTGCCGGCGGTCAGATGTCGTTCGTCATGTACGCGGACGAGGACGCACCGGTCGGCGGCCACTACGCCAACGTCACCGTCCACCTGGATGACCCCAAGCAGGCCGATCGCAAGGTCGAAGGCCCGGTCATGCAGGAACTGCTCATGGTTCGCGGTCGTAACAACAACTACGTCTGGACCGAAGAGCAGCGTCGACTCGCCGTCGTCGTCACCGAGAAGGCACCGTTCCGCGTCTCTGTCGAAACGCCCAAGGTGCCGCTCGTCCGTGGCGGCTCGATGCAGCTGAAAGTCACCTGTGAAAAGGATGAAGGCTGGGACGAGGACATCCAGCTCCTGGTCCTCCAGAACCCCTCGGGGGTCAACTCCAGCCGGTCGGTCAAGATTCCCAAGGGAAAGACCGAGGCACTGATTCCGATGAATGCCGCCGGCAATGCCGCTGTCCGCGAAACGATGATCGCCGTGCGGGCGATTGCCAAGGTGGGTGGCGGCAGCGTCGAAACCTGCACGCCGTTCTTCCCGATTCGCGTCGAAGAGCAGTACGCGACGTTCGAGTTCGCTCAGGCGGCCATCGAGCGGGGCAAGGAAGGCCAGATGCTGGTGACGGTCACGAAGCGGAAGGACTGGGAAGGCGAAGCCGAAGTCAAACTGCTCGGCCTGCCCGCCAATGCCACCGCCGAGCCGCTCAAACTGACCTCGGACATGACCGAGCTGACCTTCACCGTCAAAACGACCGAGAAGACGCCGATCAGCGACAACAAGAACGTCTTCTGTCAGTTGTTTGTCCCGGAAGCGGGCACGACGATTCTGCACAGTCTCGGCAAGGGACGGCTGCGGGTCGATCCCCCGCCGCCGCAGCCCAAAACCGAAGCTCCCAAACCGAAACCGCAGGTGGCGGCTGCTGCCCCCGCCAAGCCCAAGCCGCTCTCGCGTCTGGAACAACTGCGTCTGCAGGCCCAGCAGCTGCGTGAGCAGGGTGCGGAAATGGAGTAGCCCAGGCACTCAGCCGGAGGCGCCGCGCAGCCGGCCCCTCCGGTACGGGCTCCAACCGGATTTCGGGACTGACACACTCGACGACGAGATCGGTAGAACATTGAGGACCGACGTGATGATTGCGAGGATGTCCACCTTCATCGTGACGCTGATGCTCGCTCCGGCGATGCTTCCGGCCGCGGAGCTGACCGAGCTGCGCGTCTTTCCGCCGGAAGTCAGCCTGCAGACGAACCGCGACCGCCAGTCGATCGTCGTCCAGGCCGTCTATTCCGACGGGCTGACCCGTGACGTCACCGACAAGGCCGAGTGGGCCATCGACAACGCCGGCTGCATCCGTCGCGACGGACATATGCTGTACCCGGCTGCCGATGGCGACGCGAAGCTCCGTATCACCTTCGAAGGTCAGTCGCAGACGATCCCGATCAAGGTGACCAAGGCGACCGAAGGCCGACCGATCAGCTTCAAGCTCGATGTCATGCCGGTCTTCATGAAGGCCGGCTGCAACACCGGCAGCTGCCACGGTGCCGCCCGCGGCAAGGATGGCTTCATGCTGTCGCTGTTCGGCTACGACCCGGATGGTGACCACTTCCGCATCACCCGCGAGCAGCCCGGTCGCCGGATCGACCTGGCCGTTCCCGAACGCAGCCTGCTGGTCGAAAAGGCAGTCGGCGATGTTCCGCACACCGGCGGAAAGCGGTATGCCCCGGAATCCGAACTGAACCAGATTGTCCTCGAGTGGATCTCCGCCGGTACCCCCAAGGATCCGGCGGACCAGGCCACCTGCACCAGCATCGAACTGTACCCCCGCCAGGCGGTCCTCGACGGCGAAGGCGAGACGCAGCAGGTGACGGTGCTGGCCCGCTACTCGGACGGCACGACCCGCGACGTCACGTCGCTGGCGGCGTTCTTCTCCAACAACGAAACCTCCGCCGCGATCGATGACGCCGGCCTGGTGACGGCGGGGGCACGCGGCGAAGCCTACATCTTTGCCCGCTTCGACGTTCATACCGTCGGCTCGCAGTACATCACGCTGCCCAAGGGCCTGCAGTACGAGCAGCGTCCCTTCGAGCCAGTCAACTACATCGACGAACTGGTTGCCGCCAAGCTGAACAAGCTGCGGATTCACCCCTCGGAGAAATGCAGCGACAGCGAATTCGTCCGCCGGATCTACATCGACCTGGTCGGACTCCTGCCGACCCCCGAAGAGTACGAGGCGTTCGTCAACAGCCCCGATCCGGACAAGCGGGCCAAGAAGATCGACGAACTGCTGGCCCGCAAGGAGTTCACCGAGATCTGGGTTTCGAAGTGGGCCGAGTGGCTCATGATGCGGTCGAACAACCAGGTTTCGAGCAAGTCGATCGTTCTCTACTACCAGTGGCTCGTCGAACAGGTCTCCAATAACGTCCCGCTCGACGTGATGGTGAAGGATTTGCTCTCGTCGAGTGGCGGAACCTTCTCGGTTCCTCAGACCAACTTCTACGAGATTGAGCGGGACCAGCTGAAGGTCGCCGAAAACGTCGCCCAGATCTTCATGGGCATGCGGATCCAGTGTGCCCAGTGCCACAACCATCCGTTCGACCGCTGGACGCAGGACGACTACTACAACTTCGCCGCCTTCTTTTCACAGATCGGACGGAAGCGGGGCGAAGACTACCGCGAACAGATCGTCTACAACCGCGGCGGTGGCGAGGTGAAGCACCCGGTTACCGGCCAGAACGCCGTGCCGGTCTTCCTGGGTGGCGGCAAGCCCGAGATCAAGGGAGGCCAGGATCGCCGCGAGATTCTCGCCAACTGGCTCGCCTCTCCGGACAACCCGTACTTCGCCCAGAACTTCGCGAACCGCGTCTGGCACCACTTCTTCGGCGTCGGCATTGTCGATCCGGTCGATGACGTGCGGGTTTCGAATCCGGCGTCAAACCCGGAACTGCTCGAAGCCCTGGCGACGAAGTTCACGGAATCGAACTACGACTTCCGCGGCCTCGTGCGTGACATCTGCCTGTCGAACACCTACCAGCGTTCGACGCAGCGGAACGAAAGCAACATGACCGACGAGCGGAACTTCGCTCACCAGACGATTCGCCGCATCAAGGCTGAGTCGATGCTCGACATCATCAGCTACGTGACGAACACGAAGGATGACTTTGCGAAGCTGCCGCCGGGAGCCCGTGCCGTCCAGATCGCAGACGGTGCAACGAGCACGTACTTCCTGACGACCTTCGGCCGGGCGAAGCGGGAAACCGCCTGTTCGTGCGAAGTGAAGATGGAGCCGACGCTCTCGCAGGCCCTGCACCTGATGAACGGGGACACGGTCAACAACAAGATCCGCCAGGGTGGCCTGATCAAGCAGTACAAGGATCAGGGTCTGGAGCCGATGCAGATTGTCGAGCGGCTCTACATCACCTGCCTGTCGCGTAAGCCGACGGAAGAGGAAAAGGCGTCGCTCGCTCCGCTGTTTGCAGAAGGCAGCAACGTCGACCAGGGACTCGAAGACGTCTTCTGGGCCCTGCTCAACAGCCGCGAGTTCCTGTTCAATCACTAGGCCATCCTCACGGAGACTGCGGGGGCCGCTGTGCCTCCGCAGTGCCCGTTCCCGCCGCCGTCTTCCGGCTGACCCGTCAACGGGTCCTGGCCGCCGACGGCCCACGACACACCTGCCCAGTCGTCAGACGAGTGAGGTATTGGAATGCGTTGGAAGAATGCGATTGTCGCCGGTGTCGCCTCGCTGACCTGCGTCGCACTGGCATCGACCGCCGCGACGGCCGATGACAAGAAGCCCGCCGACAAAGAGAAGATCACCTACCAGGATCACGTCTTGCCGATTTTCCGGCAGCGATGCGGCTCCTGCCACAACCCGAACGACCGCAAGGGCGGTCTGGCACTGGACAGCTATGCCGCCGCGATGGAAGGCGGATCGTCCGGCACCGTTGTCGAAGGGGGTGATCCGGATGCCAGCTACCTCTGGATGCTCGTCACGCACGACTCCGAACCGTTCATGCCCCCCGGGACCGACAAGCTCCCGCAGAAGGAACTCGATCTGATCAGGAAGTGGATCGAGCAGGGGCTGCTCGAGAACTCCGGCAGCAAGGCGAACATCAAGAAGAGTGCTGTTTCGAAGATCGAGG
>ENA-ORCW01000451-ORCW01000451.1-marine-metagenome-genome-assembly--contig:-NODE-451-length-25346-cov-2.866041_pt1 | contig 25346 bp, 17 predicted proteins | sample MGYA00237784_ERZ508517 | MGnify/ENA primary metagenome ERZ508517 (study PRJEB26187, sample SAMN06268979) | marine metagenome | isolation source: Tt ae E1 feedstock associated aerobic enrichment on... | reverse complement strand
CCGTTTCACGTATTGCATGTATTTTTCGATCATGGTTTATCTCTCCTGATGGTTCACAGCCTCTTTGGGGCATCCTTCAGGATAATCCGGTGGCCGGGTGAGTCGATTGAAATAATGGCCCCGGAATGGCGGCAGGATAGGCATTGTATCACCAAGGTGGATCGACTAGCCTGCTTTCCATGAACAATGGAGAGGGAACACCCGTCGAGGACCGGATCCGGAGCTTCTGGGCGCTGATTGTGACCCAGTTCCAGGGGGCCTTCAGCGACAATGTCTACCGGACCCTGGCCATGTTCATCGTCATCGGGATGACCCTGCCGCATATTCCGGGGGCCTCGCGTGAGTTGAAAATGGCGCTGGTCGGCGGGCTGTTCTCCATCCCTTTCATCCTTTTTTCCATGACCGGCGGCTACCTGGCCGACCGCTACAGCAAGCGGAGCGTGGTGGTCGGGACCAAGTTGGCCGAAATCGCCATTATGGGCGTGGCCCTGCTGGCTTTGTTTTTCCGCGAACCGTGGATGATCCTGCTGACGGTCTTCCTGATGGGCGGGCAGAGCGCCTTTTTCGGCCCGACCAAGTACGGCCTGCTGCCGGAGCTGCTGACCCCGCAGCGCCTGTCCTGGGGGAACGGGATCATCGAGCTGGGCACTTTCATGGCCATCATTACCGGGACCATCGCCGGCGGCTGGCTCTTCATTTCCTTTGGCGGCAACGATTGGTGGTCCGGCATCGTTCTGGTCGGTCTGGCCTGCTTTGGCCTCAGCACCAGCCTGGGGATCGAGCGGCTGCCACCGGCCGACACCAGCAAGAAGTGGAGGGCCAATTTTATTGGCGATCTCTGGACCCAGCTGATGCGGATCCGGCACGACCGGGTCCTGTGGCTGGCCATTGCCGGGAACACCTACTTTTTCTTCCTGGCCGCCCTGATCCAGCAATATGCGGTCATTGTCTACGGGCAGGACCTGCTCGGGCTCAATGCCGGGCAGATCACCTTCTACCTGATGGCGCCCATCGCGGTCGGGATCGGGCTGGGCAGCTTCTGCGCGGGATACCTGTCCGGCCACAAGATCGAGTACGGCCTGATTCCGCTGGGGGCGCTGGGCATGACCCTCTTTGGTGCGCTGCTGTCCCTGCCGGGTCGCAGTGTCGCCGGGACCACCTTGTTCCTCGGGCTGTACGGATTTTTTGCCGGCTTCTTCATCGTGCCGATTTGCGCGATCATCCAGCACCGTCCGGACCGGGACAAGAAGGGCGCCACCATCGCCGCTTCCAACATGCTTTCCTTTATCGGCATCTTCATGGCCTCGGCGGTTTACTTCCTGCTGGCCGGGGTCCTGAAGCTGAATCCGTTGCAGATCTTCGGGGTGGTCACGCTGATGATATTCGGCGGGACGGTATATGCGCTGTGGCTGCTCCCGGATGCCCTGTTGCGGTTTGTCCTCTGGATAATGACCCGCACCCTTTACCGGATCCGGATCGAGGGATGGGAGCATATTCCGGAGAAGGGCGGGGCGCTTTTTGTCTGTAATCACCTGTCCCTGGTCGACGCCCTGCTGCTGCAGTCGTCGACGGACCGGCCGATCCGCTTCATGGTCTACAAGGGTTTCTACGAGAAGCCGCTGGTGGGAAGGCTGGCCCGCCTGATGCAGGCCATTCCGATTTCCTCCCAGATTCGCCCGCGGGAGATGATCACCGCCTTGCGGACGGCCTCCGAGGCCATTCGCGACGGCGAGGTGGTCTGCATTTTTGCCGAGGGCCAGATCACCCGCATCGGGCAGATGCTGCCCTTCCGGCGCGGTTTCGAACGGATCATGAAGGGCCTCGAGGCGCCGATCATCCCGGTCTGCCTGGACGGGGTCTGGGGCAGCATTTTCAGCTTCGAGAAGAAACGCTTCATCTGGAAACTGCCGCGACGCATTCCTTATCCGGTGACGGTTATCTACGGCGAACCAATGCCCCCCACCTCCAGCCATATCGAGGTCCGGCAGGTGGTCCAGGAGCTGGCCGCCGAGGCCTGGATGCACCGCAAAGCCCGCATGGAGACCCTCGACCGCTCGATGGTCCGCACGGCCAGGACGCATCCCTTCCGTTTCTGCCGATGCCGGTTTTCCGGATGTCAGCTTTGGCAAGGCCCTCATCCAGGCGGTCTTTATGGCGCGCCGCCTGCGCAAGACCTGGGAGGGACAGGAGATGGTCGGGCTTTACCTGCCGCCATCGGTCGGCGGAGCCCTGGCCAACCTGGCGGCCCTCCTCTCGGGCAAGGTCCCGGTCAACCTGAACTACACGCTTTCCGCCGGGGGGCAGACTTCCTGCTCCAAACAATGCGGGCTGAAGACGGTCCTGACCTCGCGCAAGTTCCTCGAGAAGGTGAAGCTGACCGTGCCCGCCAAAGTCGTCTTCCTGGAGGATGTCATTGCCGCTCCACGTGTAGTGGAAAAGCTGCTCGCCGCTTTCCTGGCGCACGCGGTGCCGGTGAGGATCCTCGAGCGCGGCCTGGGCCGCAAGCATCCCGGAAGCCTCGACGACCTGGCCACGGTCATCTTCAGCAGCGGGAGCACCGGCGATCCCAAGGGGGTGATGCTCTCCCACTTCAACATCATGTCCAATGTCGAGCAGCTGGAGCAGCTCTTCGCGGTGGACAGCAGGGACCGCTTCCTGGGCATCCTGCCGTTCTTCCACTCCTTCGGATTCACCGGGACTTTCTGCCTGCCGCTGGTGGTCGGGACCGGAACGGCCTACCATCCCAATCCCCTCGACGCGCCGGGGATCGGCCAACTGGTCCGCAAGCATGCCCTGACCTTCATGGTGGCTACCCCGACCTTCCTGCAGATCTTCATCCGCGGCTGCGAGCCGGAGGATTTTGGCAGCTTGCGCTTTGTCGTGGCCGGGGCGGAGAAACTGCCCGAGCGCCTGGCCGTGGCTTTCGAGGACCGGTTCGGGATCCGCCCCCTGGAAGGCTACGGCTGCACGGAATGCGCCCCGGCGGTGGCCATCAACACCCGGGATTTCCGCGCCGCCGGCTTCCGCCAGGTGGGATCCAAGCGCGGCCACATCGGTCATCCCCTGCCGGGCATGTCGGTACGGATTGTCGACGAGACGACCTACGATCCGCGACCGCTGGGAGATCCGGGCCTGATGCTGGTCAGGGGGCCCAATGTCATGACCGGTTACCTCGGGCGTGAGGAGCAGACCGGGCAGGTCATGCGCGACGGCTGGTACATCACCGGGGACATGGCTTCCATGGACGAGGACGGCTTTCTCAAAATCGAAGGCCGGTTGAGCCGCTTCAGCAAGATCGGCGGGGAGATGGTCCCCCATGTCAGGGTGGAGGACGCCCTGCACGAGCTGGCCGGCAAGACCGGGCAGACTTTCGTCGTCACCGGGGTCCCGGACGCGAAGAAGGGCGAGCGTCTGGTGGTCCTGCACCCCCTGCCGGAAGCGGAACTCAAGGCCTGTATTGAAAAGCTCAGCACAACCGATTTGCCCAACCTGTGGAAGCCCAGGGCGGACGCCTTCTTTCACCAGGAACAGCTCCCGTACCTCGGTTCCGGCAAGCTGGATTTGAAGGCGGTGGGGGAGGTCGCCCGCCAGCTGGCGGGCGGGAGCGAATGAGGGGTCAAGGCCCCATTCCGGGTTTTTGGGATTGAATTTAACGTTCAAGCAAAAATCATCGCGGCATGCCTGCTACAGACTGCCTCCACCGGATCCGTGGATGGATCCTGCTCTTTCTGTGTATCAGCTGCCTCTGTGTGAATGCCCGGGAACCGGATGATACCGGCCTTGAGGAGGAGAACGGCGAGGCCATCGACCTGGACAGCCTGGCGGCCATGGGCGGCGATGTGGAGGAGCAGGGCGTCACCCCCGGGGAATTAAAGTACTGGGAGGCGATGACCCTGCTGGATAACCCGAATGAGCCGGATTATGAGAAGGGCCGGGAATTATTGATGGAAGCGGCGGACATGGATTACACCACCGCCCAGAACCAGGTCGGGATCTGCTACCTGACCGGCCGGTATGGTTTCAAGCAGAGCGACCGCCGGGCGGCGGACTGGTTCCAGTTGGCCGCGGAGCAGGGCGACGCCTTTGCCATGGTCAACCTCGGCCGCTGCTACATTTCGGGTACCGGCGTCTGGAAGAGCGAGCGCAAGGCCCGGAACTGGCTGCTCAAAGCCCTGGAAGAAACGGCCGAGTTTCCGAAATCCGTGGCCCCGGACAACTACCTGGAGGTGATCTCCAGTGCAGAATCCGCGGAACCCGAAGCCCTGGACCTGTACGCCGTCCGGGAGGAGACCTCTTCCAGCGAAAAGGCCCGGATGGATGCGGCGGCGATCCTGGCCCGTTTATTCCAGGAGGACGACGAGGAGGAGCTGGCCTACAAGTACGCGCTTCTGGGGAGCGGGTTTGAGCGGCGTTCAAGCAGCGGCGATTATGGTTCGGCCACCCAGGCGGCCCTGGCCCTGGCTTTCGGTTTCGGGGTGGAGAAGGACCGGGACAAGGCGGTGGAGGTCCTTGAATTCAGCAAGACCCTGGTGCACAGGACGGGGATGCGGATGGCCCAGAACCTGAACCGGGTCAAGGTCATCGATGAACTGGCCATGGGCGACCTCGAGGAGGCGTTCCGGGACCTGGCCAAGGAATCCACAAGCAACCTCGAGTACAGGATTGCCACGCTCTTTTCCAACGAGAAAGCGGATGAGTGGGATCCCCGGGAGGCCATTCCCTGGTTTGAACTGGCGGCGGAAAATGGCCGGGTCTGGGCCATGCTCCAGTTGGCCTTCCTTTACGCGGATCCTGATTCCGGAGTATACGATCCGGGGAAGGCCTTCCACTGGTTTGAGGAAGCCGCCGAGGACGAGAAGCATTTGATGGGGATCTACAACCTGGGCCTCTGTTACTACAACGGATTCGGTACGGAAATCGACCGGGAGGCCGCCCGAGAGACCTGGGAACTGGGCAGCGACCGGCATTACGGGTGCTATGCGGCCCTGGGCGGAAATGCGCCCGGGACCATCCAGACCTATGAAGAGGAACTGGAGCTGCACGAGGAGGCGGCCAGGGGTCGGGACGCGGATCCGCAGGCCTTGTACCTGCTGGGGAGGCGCTACTGGTTCGGCTACGGGGTGGGCGTGGATGCAAGGAGGGCCTTCTCCTTTTTCTCCAAGGCCTTGAAAATGGGGAATGGCGACGCGGCATTATTCATGGGCTTCGATTACCAGAAAGGGTTCTCCCGTCGCCAGGACATCGAGAAGGCCATCGAGTTGTACCAGGAAGGAATGGACATGGACAGTCGCAGTTCGACCTTCCAGTTGGGCTACGTCTATGACAACGGGATTGGAGTTGCAAAGGACCGTGACAAGGCCATCGCCTGTTACCGCAAGGCGCTCGAGATCGATCCGGACGATAGCCCCGCCCTGAATAACCTCGCCATCCTGCTGGAGGAAAAGTTGGAATTGAGGGATTCCGTCTCCAAGGACGATCCAATGGTCCTGGAAATGCTGGAATTGATGCAGAAGGCTTCCGGCCTGGACGATGGCACCTCCACCTACAACCTGGCGCGGGCCTACTTCTCCGGCCGGTATGTCGAGCAGGACTACCAGAAGGCGTATTCGCTTTTCATTACAGCCGCCAAGGGCGGGAGCGCCAACGCCAGCTACTACCTCGGCAAAATGCACGACGAGGGCATCGGAGTGGAGAAAACCTATCGGGAGGCGGCCTACCACTTCAGGCTGGCGGCGATAGGAGAGACCACGGCCAAGGAGTTTCGCACCCATGCCTTCAACCGGCTGGTCTTCTACTACCGCTACGGAGTGGGATTTCCCCGCGACTTGGAGCGGGCCCTCTACTGGAGCATCCTGCAGTGCAGACGTCTCTCCACCGTCGGATTCAAGCGCCGCGGCGACCTGCTCATGGAACTGGGCCGCTATGAGGAGGCCCGGGAGTTCTTCAAGGCCGCGGCCAAGGTCGACAACGAATTCCTCAAGGGGCACGCCTACGCCCGGCTCGGCGAGATCTATCTGAACGGCCTGGGGGTCAAGCCCAACCAGAAGAAGGGTTTGCGCTACGCGGAGAAAGCCCTGGAACTGGGCTCCTCCTACGCCAGTTACATGCGCGCCATGAGTTTTGTCACGGTGGAACGCTACGAGGACGCGGCCCGGGATTTTGCCGTTTCCGCCGCTTATTCATGCTTCGAGGATCCCGGTGCCGATCAATGCGAGGTCAGCCTCAATGGCAAGGCCTTCAAGCTCGGGACCGATACCGCCTCGGAACTGCCCGAATCCCTTTACCACCTGGGCTGCCTTTTCTACGCGGGGCAGGGCGTTCACCAGGACAAGCAGAAGGCCTGGGAGCTGTTCCGCCTCGCCGCCAAGGCCGGTTGCGCCGAGGCCCAGTACAATATCGGCATCGCCACCCTCAAGGGAGTGCCCGACGCCCCCTCCCTCGAGGAGGCCGTGGAACTGGTCCAGATGGCCGTCAACCTTGGCTACCCGAAGGCCGCCAGCCTCCTCGAAAAGCTCACCAATCGCCTCCAGGAGGAGCGTGAGCAGAACCAGGAAAACAACGATCCGGACGGAACGGCCTCCAGCTGGTGGCAGGAAGTGGCCTGAACGGGGTCGGACCTCCCCAAGTGTTTTATAGTCAGGTACATAAGTTAAAATTCCTGCTTTCTGAAGGCGTTAGAGGGGATTTTTCAGGCTCATTCACAGGCTTTAAGCCCCGGCCATTCCTCTTCAACGGGGACCCCGTAGTTCCCCGCTTAAACCAAGGGCAGAATTGGTAAAAATTGCTGGCCTCCCTCGGGATTATCCGGCATAAAGGGAGGCACTCTCTCAGCGTGGCAATATCCATTACCCGGCGGCAAACCCTCAACTTGTCCTATCTCCTCATGAAAAAACTCTTCCATTTGATCCGCTTCCGTACCGCTCTTTTGCTGGTTTCGCCCATTTGCTTCCTGAACGGCCTGAGCGCCCAACCCTACAATTGGATGTTGGAAATTGAAGGGGTGGCCTCCGGTTTCTTCGTGGAAGTGAGTGGGATTGGATCCGAAAACGAGATCGTTGAGTATAAAGTTGTTAATTCCTCCGGAGTGGAGGTCATCCTGAAGGTTCCCGGACGATTGAATTATGCCAATATTACGCTCAAGCGCGGAATTACCTCCAATATGGATATGTGGACCTGGCGGAAAATGGTCGAAGACGGCAATATTGAGGGAGCAAGATCGAACATGACCCTTATGATGCTGGATTCGGATGGGAGTACGGTTGCTCAATGGGACTTTGCCAATGCATGGCCTGTGAAGATCAGCTTCGACAGTGAATTCGCCTTCGAATCGATCACAATCGCCCACGAGGGGCTTACCCGCATAGAGTAGTTGGATGCAAGCCCGCCTAGAATTCAGGATTGCAGCCGTCCTGTGGGCGCTGTCTGCATGGGGGGCTTCGCTCCCGGCCGCTACCGAGATCAGCTTTCGCCTGCAGAGCGCGGAGGTCGGCTTTGAATTTGATTCGCTGACCCTTGGGTCGCGTACCGAGATCATTGAACAAGTTGTCGTCAACGAGCAGGGACAGGAGGTGGTGATCCAGTTGCCCGGATCCCTTGCTTTTGAGAACGTCATTTTGACCCGGCCCGTTGACCGGAGCACCGCCATGTCGGACTGGCGGGCGGTGTTAAGATCAGGAGATTTGACCTCCGCTAAACGGGACTTTGTGATTATCGTCATGGACGCGGAAGGGAGGGAAATCTCCCGCTGGCGCTTCAACGGAGGCTGGCCAGCCGATCTGGATATTCGCCCGCGCCCGGACGGTTCGTATGAGGAGATCCTGACGGTTGCGTTCGATGATTTGTTCCGTATCGATTTGAGCCTGCCCAATCAGCCTCCCGAAATTTCCTTGCCAGGTTCTTTCAGTATCGCCGTTGGGGAAACCGCCCAATTCATGGTCACCAGCACCGATCCAGACGGCGACATTGCTGTCCTGACCCAGCTCATCGCCCCTCTTGGAGCCACGTTTGTGGACGGCGTCTTTACCTGGGAGGTTCCCATTGGGGCCATCGAGAGTGCCAACCCGGTCGAGTTTGAAGCGGACGACTTGCGTGGCCAGGCCAACAGCCTTGTGACCAGCAGCCTCATGATCAATGTACCGAGGGACCTTGACGCGGATAACATGGATGATGATTGGGAAGTGATCTGGTTTGGCAGTATCAGGGCCGATCCGGACAGCGATTCGGACAATGATGGCATTTCCGAGGCCGGGGAATTCGACTCAGGTACCGATCCGACCGATCCGACCTCGGCCTTCCGGATCATCAGGATCGGGCCTGACGGTGAGGATACAGCCATTGTCTTCCTGGCGCAGCCGGGGATTCGGTACCAGTTGCAGTACAATGACAACAAACTGGACACTGCCAGCTGGCAGAAGATTGGTCTGCCTTACCTGCATAGCCAGCCGGGTAGTGCCCTCCACATGCTGATTGATGATACCCGACCCCCGGAGGAAACACGCTTCTACAGGATCGAGGCGCAAAGGCGCTGAGTGCTTCACCAAGCGAATACGTCGCTCATTTGCCTCAGAATTCCAGCTCCCAAGAACCTCAACTTTCCGCTTGGAAGCAGAAAATCGAGCTGAAAACCGCCCTCTAACGGGCAATAACCATGCTCCGGAACCGCTAAGTAGCAGACTACGTGGTACTTGGGGAGGTCCGACCCCAGGGTTTGACTCCACTAAGGTCGGCATCAACCATATAGACACGTCGCACTCGCTGGCGATCAACCCTCGACCCCTCTCTCCATGTTTCCGAAAACTACCCTCTCTCCAACCATCGACAAATTTCATCTTCGAAAGGATGGTCCGCGGTACCTTGAGTGCCGGATAAAGATCCTGGCGGCACTGCTGGCCATACAACTGGCGGCGCTTCCAGTCTCGGCCACACTACTGGCCTACGAACCATTTGAAGACCTGGCGGACGGAAATCTGGTCGGCCAGGGAAGCGGTTTCGGCTGGGGCGACTGGAACGGCGTGCTGCCTGATGACACCTGGAAACTGCACAGCAACGGGACCTCAGGCTTGGTCACGGTGGAATCGGGAGCCCTGGGTTACACGGATGCGCTGGGGAATATCCTGAATGTGGCGGGTGCCCAGCGGGCCAGGGCGGCGGGAACAGCCGGGAGCGCCGCCATAGCCTTCCGTCCGGTGGCGGGAACCGGAATGCCGTCGATTTATGATTCCCAATACGGGACACTCAGGTACCAAGTGCAGTTCCTGGGTGCCGACGCCTATTATATTTCCTTTATCGCCAAGCGGGAGGGCCAGACCGATGCCGAGTGGACTGCAGGGGCCGATCCCGACAACAATCCCTACAGCCGTAACAGCCATTTGACCATCGTCTCGAGACCCACCACGGAGCTGCAATACTACGCTCCCGGGGAAATTGCGGTCATTGGAAACACCTTTGCGGTAGCCGATGAGAATGATTGGAACTTCAGCGGGGGAACGACCCAGTTGGGTACCGGGGTTGAATTCGGGGGAAGTGACCAGCGGTTTATCGTCATCAAAGTGGAATTGGATGGGCCGGGCGACTTGATCGAGATGTGGATTGACCCGATCCTTGAATCCGAGAGCGCAGCCAACGCGAACAATTTGGCCAAGGTGATGGCCCAATTTACAGACGAGGGCCGCAAGCATATCGCGCAAGGGGCCATAGGACTCGCTGCAGGCGGCGGTGACGGCAACCGGGCCCCCGGGGATATCATTTTCGATGAGATCAGGATCGGCACAACCTGGGAATCGGTGACCCCGTACTCCGTTCCCGGCAGGGACTTCTGGGCGCACTATCCCATTATTTCAGAGGATGGATTTGTCGATACCGGTGACTGGCTGGGTATAATCAAGATTACCGAATTCGACTACATCTGGTCCTTTGAATGGGGGAAATGGCTGTATTGTCCCGAGGATCTCGTTGATGAGCGCGGTGGCTGGACCTATGTCCCACGCCCTGGAGATTAATTCAGGAGCCAGTGCTCAGCAATCCAGTGCCCGGGCCACCCGGTGCAGGACGGCATGGCGGTTGACGAGGGCCTGCAGGTCCTTGTCGTAGCCGCCGCCGATGACGCAGGCGAGGGGAACACCGGCGGCGCGGACGGTCTCGATCACGTACGCTTCCCGGGCGTACAGGCCCGTGTCGGTCAGCTCGAACCTGCCCAGCCGGTCGTCCTTGTGGACATCCACGCCGGCATCGAAGAAGACCAGGTCGGGACGGACGGCGCGGAGGAGATTTGGCAGCTCCTCCCGCAGGCATTCCATGTAGGCCTCATCGCCGGTCCCCTCCGGCAGCTCGACGTCCCGGTCCCCGGGCTGGCGCCGGACCGGGAAATTCTTCTCGCAGTGTAGGGAGAAGGTAAATACGCGCGGTTCGTTTCGGAAGATGAAGTGGGTCCCGTCGCCCTGGTGAACGTCGAGGTCGACGATGAGCACCTGGCGGACCTTTCCTTCCCGGACCAGTTGGGCCGCGGCCACGGCCATGTCGTTGTAGATGCAGAATCCCGAGCCGTAGGTGGGAAAGGCATGGTGGGTCCCGCCGGCGGTGTTGCAGGCCAGTCCATGCCGCAGGGCCAGGCGGGCCGTGAGAAGGGTGCCGGCCACGGCGATACGCGTCCGCCGGACCAGCTCCGGCGACCAGGGCAGGCCGATCCGGCGGATGGCCTGCACATCCAGGGCGTTGGATTCCCAGAGCCCGACATAGCCCGCCTCGTGCACGCGCAGGAGCGTCTCTTCCGGCAAGTCCGCCGGCAGGCAGAAGTCCTCCCTTTGGGCAACGCCCTCGCGGATCAGCGTCTCATACAGCAGCCGGAATTTGCCCATCGGGAAGCGGTGGCCCGGCGGCAGTTCGCAGTGGTAGTGGGGATGGGAGACAAAAGGGACGCGCATGAACAGGGATGGAAGGGGATCGATGCAGGACTCTCAATGGTGCATGGAAACCGTCCTTGAGCGAGAAGCAAACCCTTGGGGGCGATTTTCCCTATTCAAACAGATATTGGAAATACGGCGTATAAAACCGCCCGCCCGGATCCATTTGCCGCCGGTGATTCTGGAAAATCCCGATTTCCTCCCCGAAGGCCATTTTGGCCTGCGCCGGCGTTATGCCGCGGGTCTGGTTGAAGAGGGGCGTGCCGTGGTGCAAACCGCAGAACTCGTTGTAGGCGGTGAGGAACTCCGGCCATCCGGCCGATCCGGTGGAAACCGGGTCCAGGGTCAGGGCCGGACCTTTCCGGGTGTAGGAGAACAGGGAGGAGTTGTCCTGCGCGATGTGGTACCCGACATTGAGCATGTCGCACCGGTAGCCGGTCTCTTGGAAGTAGTCCCGGCAGAACTTGAAGTAGGCCTTTATCGTTTCCGGATACTCCTCCATCGGAAAGGACCAGATGCTGAAGGTGTAGGAGGCGAAGCCGGCCTTCTCCGGGTATCGGATGATCTGGTCGGCGGGGCTGACGGCGCTTCCCCTGATCAGGCGGACCAGGATCAGCTGTACGAAGAAATTGAATACATTCACCAGCTTGGACTTGAGCCACTTCCCGGGAATAAAACGGGTAACCACCTTCCCCCAGGCGGGACTGATGGTCTTCCATGAATAATTCCTCATGGCCCACTGCCACGTTCCGGACCGTGGTGACCCCTCGCCGTCGGAGCGGTACTCGACCACCACGCGGTTCCTGAAAGGAAAGAGATAGAGCATCATGGACTTGTCCTGTTTCACCAGCGAATCCAGCTTGTCGGCAAACTCATCCACGAGGTACGCCCGGTGTTCGAATTTCATGGCCTGAAGCGGTTTCACCTTGAAGGTCACTTCATAGACGACTCCCAGCATCCCGTAGCTCGAGCGGAGCAGTACCATCAACTCCGGGTCGCTCTCCTCGGTCACCTCCAGAATGCTGCCATCCGCCTGGACCAGCTTCATTCCGACCACATAGGAGGCAACCTGGCCGAATTCCCATGCCCCGCCGGAGAAATATGAAGCATCCTTGGTTCCGCAACAGGCCCCGCTCCCGACGGTCATGTTGCCGATCTCGACATTGACATAGAACTGGAGTCCCGCCGCTTCCAGCTCCCTGGCCGCGTCAAGATGAAGCTTCCCCGCCTCCATGGTGATCGTCATCTGCTCCTTGTCGATGTGAAGGGTCCGGTTCATCGCGGTCATGTCGAGAACCGTTCCTCCCTCCGCGACGATGCACTTTGTCGTGGAATGATGAGAGCCCTTGGCTCGGACCGGTGAAGGGTAGCGCGTGGTGTCCCGGACTATCCTGACAATGTCCTCAACGGCAGTTACCTTCTCCACGGAATGCGGATGGTAGCTGATGGTGCCTTTCCAATTCTCAACTTTCATTTGAAGGCCTTCTGTTCGGGATTAAATATCAATCCTTGTGCCAATCTCCATGACCTGCTCCCGGGGGAGGTTGAAGTAGCGGGTGGCACGCATCTCGTTGCGGGCCATGATGGTGTAGAGCCAGGATTCCCAGCCGCTGAGTCCGTAGCTTTTGTTGACCTGGTGGATCTTGTTGCCGACAAAGTAGACCACTTTATCCAGGTCGAGGCCAAGCTGGTTGGTTTCATTGGCCTCGGCCAGGTCACGCTGCACGTCCGCGGCCTCCATGTAACCGTTGTAGGAGACGACGCGGATCAGGTCATCCCGGAGCCGCTTTACCTTGAGGTGCTGGCCGGCTTTGGCCCGCGGGGCCTTGATATTGACGGCGGTATAGATCACGACCTTGTCGTGCAGGCCCCGGTTGAAGCGGATATTGCGTTCCAGGACCTGGGGGGTCCCGCGGGCGTTGCCGGCCAGGTAGACGGCCTGTCCGGGCACGCGGCGGTAGGTTCCGCCTCCGCCGATGCGGGCCAGGAAATCGCGAATGGTCAGGTCCTGGTTGCGACTCTTGCGTCGCTCGCTGGCATAACCCCGGCGCCAGATATTGATGAACAGGTAAATCCCCCCCGCCACGACCAGCGGGAACCAGCCGCCATCGAGGAACTTGGCCATGTTGGCGGCGAGGAAGGGGAGGTCGACGAGGAGGAATCCGAACGTCAGCAGGGCCACCGTCCAGAGCGGCCATTCCAGGACCTTGTGTCCGGCATAGGCGAAGAGGACGGTGGTGATAACCATGGTCATGGCGATGGCCACGCCGTAAGCTCCGGCCAGGTTGCCGGATTCACGGAACCCGATGACCAGCCCGATGGTGGCCGCCATGAGCACCCAGTTGACCAGGGGGACATAGATCTGCCCGCGTTGCTCGTGTGATGTATGGCGAATTTCGATACGCGGGAGATAGCCGAGGTGCATGCCCTGGTAAGTCAGGGAAAAGATGCCGGAAATGATGGCCTGCGAGGCGATCACCGTGGCCACCGTGCTGAGCACGACCATCGGGTAGAGGGACCATTCGGGCGTCAACTGGTAGAAGGGATTGGTGATTTCGGTCTTGCTGGAGAGGAGCAGGGCCCCCTGGCCGAGATAGTTCAGCAGCAGCCCGGGGAGGGCCACCAGGTACCAACCCAGGCGCATGGGAGCCTTTCCAAAATGCCCGATGTCGGCGTAAAGCGCCTCGCCGCCGGTAACCACGAGGAAGACGATGCCGAGTATGGCCAGACCGCCGAGGCCATGGTCGACGAAGAAGGCGATGGCGTGGTGCGGGCTGACGGCGGCGAGGACGCCCGGTTCGCGGATGATGCCATACAGTCCGCCGACGGCCAGGACGCTGAACCAGACCAGCATCAGGGGCCCGAAGAGCCGCCCGACCTTTCCGGTGCCCAGGCGCTGGATGGAAAACAGGCCGACCAGGATCACGATCGTGATCGGGATTACATAGGATGAAAAGACGGGCGTGGCCACATTCAGCCCCTCGATTGCACTCAGGACCGAGATGGCCGGGGTGATGGTGCCGTCGCCGTAGAGCAGGGCGGCTCCGAAAAGACCGATGATCAGGATAAATTTCCTTTGCCGTCCCTTGACGGTCCTCTGGACCAGCTCCATCAGGGCCAGGATGCCCCCTTCACCGTCGTTGTCGGCCTTGAGGATGAAGACCAGATACTTGATGGATATGACCAGGATCAGCGACCAGACAATCAGCGACAGCACGCCGAGAACGTTGGCCGGCGTGGCCTGTAGTCCTTCTTCCCCGACAAAGCATTCCCGAAAGGCGTACAGCGGACTGGTCCCGATATCACCGTAGACAACCCCCAGGGAGGCCAGTGACAATCCGGCCAGCTTTCGCGTTCCTTCCATAGGGAGAATCTATGCCAAAAAGCCGGGATGACAATACGGCATCCGATTAGGCCCGATTTTGACGCGGCGGCATTATGGGCTATCTTGGGATATGAATATCAAGGACCTCGCCCCCGACCTGAAATCCGAATTTCCCCGCAGCCCCCGGGCCATGCTGGCGGGTTATGTCGTTGTCTGCCGGACCCTGGACAAGTGCCGGGCCAGCATCGCCGGTACCAACGGGGAGTACCATTACGATTGTCCTCTCGATAATTATTTCTTCGGTTTCACCGGAATCACTGCCGATGACTTCAAGGAATTCGTGGCCACCGGAGCCAGCGACGAGGAAGTGGCCGACTGGATCCAGAAGAACGCCCGGGAGATGGACGAATCGGAGCGCATCGCCTGGAACAACCGGATGCGGGCCAAGCGCGTCACTGATCTCCCGATGAAGCTGCAGAAGTTCCTCGAGGGCTACATCCCCGAGTGCCTTCCCGAGTATCCCCCGGTGTATGTCTGGTTCGACGTCTACGACATCGAGGAGAAGCGGATTGGGTAGGTCGGGCCCGACTGCGTATTGACTCCATAAATCGAGGGGCCATGATGCCTCCGGCAATGAGGCGTTTTCATGACCTTATATCCCGATATATTCCGCTGCTGCTGAGCAGTTTTGTGACTGCCATCCAGGCCGCTGACATGGTGCCCATGGTTCTGCCCTGGGACGATTCCAGCGACACCCTGATCAGCCTCGCGGACTGGTCGCACCAGCCGGCGGGCAAGTACGGGTACCTTCATGCCAACGAGGACGGGGAGCTGATGGCCGGCAACCGGCGCTGCCGCCTTTGGGGGGTGAACCTGACCTCGTCGGCCTGTTTCCCCACGCATGAGGATGCCGATCGCATAGCCGCCCGGATGGCCAAGTTCGGCATCAACATCGTTCGATTCCACCACATGAACGCCAACTGGTCGGGCAGTGAGACCCTCATCGATTATTCCCAGGGCAACAGCCGCTCGCTGCGGGCTTCCACCCTGGACCGACTCGACTACCTGGTCTACCAGCTGAAGCTGAACGGGATCTACACGAATTTAAACCTCCTCGTCTCCCGGGTGTTTTTCGAGGCCGACGGCCTGCCCGGGGAAATAGCCCAAGTGGGCTGGAAGGAGAGCCACACCATCGGTTATTTCAATGACCGGCACCTGGCCCTGCAGAAGGAGTTCGCCACCCAGCTGCTGAGCCACGTCAATCCCTATACCGGCTTGGCCTACAAGGACGACCCGGCTGTGGCGGTGGTGGAGATCCTGAACGAGAACAGCCTCTTCAAGGCCTGGTTCAGCGGGGACCTGGACGGCTGGCCGGCCATCTTCCAGAACGAGGTTACGCCGGCCTGGAACGCCTGGCTGGCCGAAAAGTACGGCTCGACGGCAGAACTGAAGGAGGGATGGGGATTCGTCGATGAGCCCCTTGGCCCGCAGGTCCTGACCAATGGCGATCTCCGCCTCGGTGACACCAGCGGGTGGTTTCTGGAGCAGCACGAGGGAGCGACCGGCACCATGGAGCTGTTGGAGAACGCCTATTTCGGCCAGCCGGCCCTGCGGATCACCGTCATCCAGCCCGGGTCAGCCGGCTGGCACATCCAGCCGAAGTACACCCCGGTGGAGCTGGTCGAGGGGCAGTTGTACACGCTTCGCTTCGCGGCCCGGGGGAGCAACGGGCAGCCCTTCTCGCTCAACATCTCCCGCGACTACGACCCGTGGACCTCAGTCGGGGTGCAGCAGTCGTTGACGCTAACGCCCGAATGGCAGAATATCGAACTGACCTTCCGGGCCGGGATCACCGACCACAACCTGCGCATCGCCTGTAATGGATTTGCCACGTCGCAGGGCTGGGCGGACATCTGCGGCCTGAGCCTGCGACCGGGCGGCACCATGGGCGAGTTGCCGGAAGGCACTTCCCTTGAGGCGGGCAATATCCCCTGGCCAAGGTTGGCCGAAAACGGGGGAGCGGCTCCCGGGGAAATGATGCGCGACTGGTTCCGCTTCCTGCTGTACCGGGAGAAGCACTACATTTCGGAAATGGAGGCGCATGTAAGGGAGACCCTTGGCTATCCCGGGCTGGTCCTCGGCACCCAGACGGGATACGCCCCGGTTGAGGCCCTTGCCGGCCTGTCCACCGCGGACGGCCATTCCTACTGGGACCATCCCCAGTTCCCGGGCAGCGGTTGGGATCCTTACAACTGGTCCATTACCAACGAGTCCATGGTCAACTCGCCCCCGGGCACGCTGGGCCAGTTGGCCATGCGCCGGGTCGCTGGCATCCCCTACACGGTCAGCGAGTACCAGCACGCCTACCCGAACGTCCATGCGGCGGAGGCCCCCGTGCTGATAGGGGCTTATGCCGCCCTGCAGAACTGGGACGGGATTTATTTCTTTAACTATGGCAATACCAGGGACGACTGGGATCGCGGCTTCTTCAACACCTACTTCGACATCAGCGTGCACCCGGCAGCGATGGCCAACATGATTCTCGGCGCGGCCCTGTTCCGGAGGCAGGATGTACGTCCTGCCAATACGGCCTACACATATTCCAGTCCCTCCGAGCGCTTCTTTTCGGAAATGCTGGGCAACAGCGACGGCTTCTGGATCTCGGCGGTCGACGAGTTTGACTTTGACGCGTCCAACGCCCTGGTGCACCGCCTGGGGATTGACCGGGAGAACGTTAACGGGGAGTCCGGCCTGTTCCCTCCAGATATTGACGGATCCGTCATCCCAAGCGACACCGGGGAACTGGTCTGGGACGATTCAGCTGAGGGGAAGGGAATCGTCCGTATCGACACGGCCATGACAAAGGCGCTGGTGGGATTTGTCGACGGTCGTGCCTTTGACCTCGGCGGAATTATTGTCTCTCCCCGGTCCAACCGTCTCGACTGGCTGACCTTCGGGCTGGTGGCCATGGAGGGGAAGGGCATCCTCGCCGCCGACGGTTCCCGCTGCCTCCTGGTCGCCACCGGCGAATGCGGCAACGCGGGCATGCAGTGGAATGCGGAGAGGACCACCCTGGCCGCCAACGACTGGGGGCACAGTCCCTCCCTTGTGGAGGTGATCCCTGCAACGGTGGACCTTCCGGTGCGACCGGAGCGCGTCCGGGCTTGGGCTTTGGACCCGACAGGAGCCCGTTCCGGGGAGTTGACCGTGGAGCCGCATGGCGAGGGTACGCGCATCACGATCGGTCTTCCCTGGCAGACTCTGTGGTATGAGTTGGAGATTGCCCCGGCCCCCTCGATTGAGACAGGGATCACCGTCATCCAGGAAGCCGCGGAAAAGATAGCCATGGTCCGTTTCCAGATACAGCCCTACATGGACCCGGGACTCCTGCGCGTTGAAACATCAATCGACCTGAATAACTGGTCACAAATACCTGCCGAGGCTCTGGAGTGGTCCAGCAGCCCGGATGGATCACAGGCAGTCGTGCGTGATGCGCTGCCCGCGGGGCCGAGGAAATTCTATCGCGCCATGATGGCAATGTAGGCGGAGCTGCCGGCCACTTTTTTTGCCGCGTTCATTCCTTTGCAGTCGGCTTGGCCTTGAATCCAAGCTGCTGAATTCCAGGCGGGTTGGTCGGGGCGAGCGTGATGGATCCCTTGATCGTCCCGCGCTCGCAGGTCCACTTGAATTCCCCGGAGAGCATGCCGTCGGCTTTGATGGGGGTGTCGGCGATGCGCTCGCCGACCTCTTCCTTCAACCTGGCCAGCTCGCGGGCCCAGTTTTCCGCGGACCGGTCGAGCAGGAAGTTCATGGCCAGCAGGTCTTTCGCCGGCGAGAGGTCGCCCGAGGCGTAGACCTCCAGCGCGGCCTGGTAAGCGCCGGCCAGGGCCGCGCTGACGGGGATTTCGCGTGCCGGGACCAGGCCGGATTTTTGAAGGATAATGGCGGAATCGATGACCGGCCTGGAGGGCGTGGCGTAGGTCCGGTTGGCGAATGCGAAAAGGCCGAGCCCGCGGTCCGGCAGCAGGACCACATAGGAACCATAGCCGGGATAGCCTCCGCCGTGCGAGAGGACAAATCCAAGGTCCTCGTCGTCAATAACGCAGAGGCCCATGCCGTAGGTGAAGGCGATGCCGCTTTTCTTCGGACCCTCCGGCCCCTCGCGATCGACCGAATAGTACTCGGGGAAGTTCAGTCCCTGAGCCATTTCGCGGACTGAGGATCGCCGGACCGGAGCGGTCTCCGCGCCGTCGCGGGCCGGCCAGGCATCAAGCAGGAAGGCGACCCAGCGGGCGTAGTCCCTGATGCTGGTCTGGATGCCCGCCATGGCCCCGTAGGCCCCGTGGCCGAGGATGGGTTCCGGCGCGTAGGCGTCATTCTCCCAGCGGTAGCCGTGGACGTAATTCGCCTCCGGGGCGTCGCGCACCTCATAGCGGGTATTGATCATGCCGAGCGGCCTCATGATCTCCTCCATGATGTACCGGTCATAGGGGCGTCCGGAGACATTGGTGATCACGCGACCCAGCAACGCGTATCCGGTATTTGAATACTCGAACTGTGTCTGTGGAGCGCTGCTGAAGGGCATGCCGGCCTCCAGCAGCCCGGTGAATTCCTCCTCGGGGAGGGGCTGTTGCCGGTCGCCCCACGCATCGTCGTAGACCAGGCCGGCGGCATGGCTGAGCAGGTCCCGGATGCGGATCCTCGGAGAATCGCTGGTTGGGTATTTCCAGCCTGCCAGCTCCGGGATGTGCTTCTCCACCGGATCGTCGAGGGCCAGCAACCCGTCGTCCCGCAGCTTGAGGATGGCCAGTGCGGTGAAGGCCTTGCTCATGGAGGCGATGCGAAAGAGGCTGTCCGGGCCAACCGGAACTTCCGTCTCGATGCTCTGGACGCCGGAACCGCCGGTATAGACCAATTCCCCGTCCCTGACGACGCCCCAGACCATTCCCGGCACATGCGCCTCCTCCTGGTGCTTCAGGAAGAAGGCATCGATATCCGGCGCCACTGAGGCGATGGCTTCCTGCTGTCCCTGCTTATCTGGCATGGCATCAGGATTATTAGCGGTGACGCCCGAGGCGAGTGCGAAGTGGATGAAAAGCAGGGCGGTAAAGAGCGGTTTCATGGACCTCATTCCTACCGCAACGGGGCCAGGTGCCAAGGTCGTTTCGATTCGCGCCGCAATTCATCATGCCGGTGGCAGTCAACAGACCAGGCCGGTACCCGCCCCGGGCGGCCCCGCTTGACAGGCTGGCCATTCCTGCGAGTATCCGCCTTTCCCGCTTCTAGGGGCGCAAAATGAAAAGACTTCAACACCTCAGCGTACAGATGTTCGCGGCCCTGGGCCGGCTGCAAAAGCGCCTCAAGGATTGGACCATCCGCCATCCCCGCCTGGCCAACTGGGTATTCCAGCCGGCGGAGACCATTGCCGAGGATGCCTACGCCGAGGTGAACCGGCGCATGTTTTCCCTCTGGGGGGAACAGGAACGGATGCTGGCCGACAAGCCGCGGATGACCTTCTACCACGAGATGATCCGGCGGAAAATCCGGGCCGGGGACCGGGTGATCGATCTCGGGACCGGAACAGGAATCCTGGCCGCCTTTGCCTCGAGACAGGGGGCCGCCAAGGTCTACGCCCTGGACCACTCCACCATCATCGAGGATGCCCGGTTACTGGCGCGAAGGAACAAGATCGAGAACGTGGAGTTCGTCGCCATCCACAGCCGCAGGTTCAAGACCGACGAACCGGTCGACGTGATCCTCCATGAGCAGATGGGGGACTCCCTGTTCAACGAGAGCATGGTGGCCAACATCCTCGACCTGCGGGACCGGCTGCTCAAGGAGGGCGGCAGGATTCTCCCCGCGCGCTTCGAGTTCTATTGTGAGCCGGTCCAACTCAGCGACCACGGGACCTTGCCCTTCATCTGGGAGCTCAACGTGAAGGGCTTCGACTTTGGATCGCTCGAGCAGTACCAGCCGGAGGACCGGGAGTACTATTTCTTTTCCACCACGGATACCACCATTGTGGACCACTTTCTCTGCGAGCCGACCCCGCTCATGACCATCGACCTGAACACCCTGAAACGGAGCGACCTGCCGATGGAGTGGAGCATGGGCCTGCCGGTGGCCAGGGCCGGACGGATGGACGGGTATGCGGTCTTTTTCAAGGCCCTGGTGGATGATGACCTGGAGCTCTCGACCAGCCCCCTCGACAAGGGCCGCGCCCCGCACTGGGGCTTCTTGATTCTCCGGACCGGGCAGCTGCGGGTCCATGAGGGCGACGTCATCGACATGTCCATTTCCGCCGACAAGGGCTGGGCCAATACCGATTCATGGCGCTGGGAGCAGACCGTCTACACTACCGAGCAGTACCGGGATTGCATGTATGAAGGCGATGAACCCCTCGAGGATGAGGAAGACTGCCCCAGCGGGTCCGGGAAGGTCCCGCTGGAATAGGATTTCAACTATTCGGTCCCCGGTGTCTCCTTGTCCGGGAAATTCAGCTTCCTGAGAAACTCCCAGGCCATTTCCTGCGCCTCCGGATGAGTGGCGGTGATGTTATGGCCGGCACCCTCGAACTCGTGGTAAGTCACCTGCCCGCCGGCCTTCAGCAGCGCCTCCACAAACTGGCGGCTCAACTGGATGGGTACGGTCCTGTCGTCCGTGCCATGGGCGACGAAGAATGGCGGATCATCGGCATCGACATGGGTGATGGGCATGGCTTCGGTGGCGACATCGGGCTTATCAGAAGGGAAACCTCCCAGAAAGGCCCGCATGCTGGAACTCCGGGCGGCAAACGACGAAAGGAATCCGCAATTGGGTCCTGAGAAATCCACTACGGAGAAAACCGATTCCGTCTGGTCTTCCCGGATGCCGTGCTTGTTGTAATGTACGTCATTGGCCGCGGTGCCGGCGAGGGAGGCGAGGTGACCCCCGGCGGAGCTGCCCCAAAGGTTGATCCGGTCCGGGGCGATGTGGTAGGTCGCGGCATTTGCCTTGAGAAAGCGGATGGCGGCCAGGATATCCTCGATCTGGGCCGGGTAGGCGTGCTGCGGGGTCAGGCGGTACATCAGGGAAGCGGCGATGTAGCCCCTGCGGGCAATTCCGGCCAGGCGTTTGCCGTGGACGTCCTTGCTGCCGTGGTTCCACCCGCCTCCATGGATGTAGGCGATGACCGGAAGGGGGCCGTCCGGTGCCTCCCCGGGCGCGACCAGCTCCATGCTCAAGGTGACCCCGTCAACGGTCCCGATCTCCAGGTCGTGATAGTAGACCCAGCCATCGGGCACCTCGGGCGCCTTGAATTCTCCCAGCATCTGGACGGCAGGGAAACCAAGGATGAACAGGGTGGAGGTAAACCGGGCAAGATAGCGAATCATGACGCGAGTCTGCGGCACAAGCGGAAATGCGCAAGGGCGGGTTCGGGAAACCGGGACGCTGGAAACCTGTTGAATGGTGCTTAACCCGGACCCGCCGAATCCGGTACCCGGCAACTGGTGCCAAACGGGGCGGCGTTGACCGAATGAAGGCTGAGCCGGCCTGATTCGACGCGGAGGAAGGCGGTCTGGTCCGGTCCAGGGCGGTAAAGGTCCGGATGTTGGTCCAACATTTTCCTCGATACCTCCTGCGGGAACATTCCCAGGCCCTTGAAATAATGGTGCCCGTTGCGCTCGATGGAGGTGTTTCCCAGGAGGGCCTGCACGGCCAGGTCCTGCAGCAGGGCGATGGGCCCTATATTGGCCAGGTCCTCCCCGGTCATGAGCAACTGCCGATCGGGGTGCCTTGATTGATGGTAGCCGACCAGGCAGCGGTTGCGGATGCCCTTGAAGACGCCTTTGCAGTTCTTGTGGCTGACCCCGGCGTATCCCAGCTCAAGCGCGCGGGGAAAGGCGTTCAAGTCCCCGTCGGATTCATCGATGATAATCGGCACCGGACATGGCCAGGCTGCCGATACATCCGGCGCATCATCCGCGAGGGCGGCTTTCCGGTGGATCGGCTGCTCGATGAAGAACAGGTGCTCGAAGAATGCGTTGAGCTTTGGGTCGGCATATACCTCCTCACCGAATGAGCGCAGCTGTCCCGGTGTGCTGAATTGTTCATTACCATCCAGGCTGAAACGATAGTCGCCCTGCAGCTTCCGGTGAATGACATCCGCAATCCCGCGCAGGCGGTCCAGGTCCGCCCCGGCGTTTCCGGTCAGCTTCAGCTTGAATTCCCGCAGGCCGTAGAAGTCGATGCAGGCCTCCAGCGACTGCGGCAAGCCGTCGTCGAGCCGCTCCTCCGGACCAATGACCGCTTCCCTGAGAAAATCCGCCATGCCGACCGTGTGCCTCAATTGTGCCGACTCGAGAGGTCGCTCCGGGAGGAAATCCGCAGGCGCATATCCCGTCAGCTCGGGGGACAGTCGGCCCAGGTCGATGCCCAGGGCGTTGCTTCGGACCAGTTGCCAGAGCGGCTGTCCATGGTGCTGGCAAAAGGCGTCCAGCAGGGCGCGCTCCACCAGGGAGATGCCGAAATGCTGGAGGAGCGGGGGATGCCGGGGCGGTGACATCAGCTGATTATGTAATTCCATCCAGAATTCGAAGGGCGAGTCGGCCACAATATCCTTGGCCGCTTCCAGGGCCTCCGCCAGGACCGCCTCCATCCCCGCGATATCCTCCTGCGGGCTCGTTCCCGGTTCCTTGGTGAACCACTTCGGGGGGAGGTGATCGGCTGACTGGCCCGTCGCCTCCGCTCCGCCAATGAGGGCCCGGACCGTGACCAGGACATGCGGCAGGTCCGTCATCACGGCGATGCCGTACTTGAACGGCATGCGGGTCGCGATGTCCAGACGGCGGACATTGAAATCGAGCAATCGGAGCGGCATGGAAAGGGAGGTTGGCCTTTTATCCTGAGCCGAAGGAGGCGGAAGTCCAGCGCCATTGCGGATGCCGATAGTCGGATAGGACCGGATTGCAGACGGGCGTGTGTGCTTGCCGGGCCCTGCAATTCCCATACCGTGCTGGATACATGCAGGTTGAAAAACTCAAGTACACGATCTGGGCGGCCGATGCCGGACGCGCAGCCGAATTTTATCAGAAGGTCTTCGGAGCGAGGGTTGCGGACCAGAATCCGCACATCACCGAGCTGACGGTCGGGGGCGGGATCATTTCCATCCACGGTGGCGGGGAGGGCAGGCAAACCTGGACCGGGCTGACCTTCCAGGTTGCGGATGTGGTCGCCGGTGCGGCCGAGGTCATCGCCGCGGGCGGCAAATGCGAGCGCGAGCCCCAGCCGGAGAACGGCCAACCGCCCCACCTCGCGATGTGTGAGGACACCGACGGCAACCAGATCATGCTGAGCCGGAAGCGGGGCTGACTCCGCGATTCGTCCGTTAATGGCTGCCGGCAAAGGGAAGGGTGATGCAGACCGGTCCTGACTCTACGACCGTCTGGAGCGTGTACCTGATCCGCTGCGCGGATGGCACGCTCTATACCGGCATCGCCCTTGATGTGGACCGCCGCTACGCCGAGCATGAGGCCCAGGGTCCCCGGACGGCGCGCTACCTCCGCGGGCGGGCGCCCCTGGAACTGGTCTATTCCCGCGAGATCGGTTCGCGCTCGGAAGCCCTTCAGGTGGAATATCGGATCAAGCGGCTGCCGAAAAGGGAGAAGGAGGCGTTGGTGCGGGAATCCTTTCGGAAATCTAAGTAATTTCCAGATCAATGAAGATATATCTTGGCTGGGGTCCTTGTTGAGTGGGGTTCTGGACAATTAACGTTGTCCATATGAGAAAGCTACTCCTCCTCTCCCGCCTGCTCGGCATGATTGTTACGACCCCCTGCCTCGGAGGCGATATTGCAGCCGATGTCCCTGCCCGGTACCAGCCGACCGATTACGTCCAGCTGGAGCACCCGGACTGGTGCAAGAACGCGGCCATTTACCAGGTCAACGTGCGGCAGTTCTCGGAGGAGGGGAGCTTTGCGGCGGTGGAGCGGGAATTGCCACGGATCAAGAGGCTCGGGGCGACCATTGTCTGGCTGATGCCGATCCATGAGATCGGGGTCAAGAACCGCAAGGGAACCCTGGGCAGTCCGTATTCAGTAAAGGACTACTACAGCGTCAATCCGGAGTTCGGCGATCTGGAGGATCTTAAGAGCCTGGTTGGCCGTGCCCATGAACTGGACATGCACGTTATCCTCGACTGGGTGGCCAACCACACGGCCTGGGACAACGTGCTGGTGGAGGAGCATCCGGACTGGTACGACCGGGACCACGACGGCAACTTCCGGCCAACGCCCTGGTGGGACTGGTCGGACATCATCGATCTCGACTACGACAACCCGGAGGTCCGGGAATACATGACCCAGGCCATGAAATACTGGGTCGAGGAAGCGGATGTCGACGGATTCCGCTGCGACGTGGCGGGCTTCGTCCCGGTGGATTTCTGGAACAACGTCAGGGCCGAACTGGATGCGGTGAAGCCCGTCTTCATGCTGGCGGAATGGGAATCACGGGACCTGCATGCCAGGGCCTTTGACATGACTTACGCCTGGAGCTGGAACGAGGCGGTGCATGAGATCTGCCAGGGCGATGCCGACCTGAACAAGCTGTTTGTCTACTACTCGTGGAATGAATCCGCATGGCCCAAGGACAGCATTCGCATGACCCATACCAGCAACCATGACCAGAATGCCTGGGAAGGGACCATGTATGAGCGCTTTGGAGACGGATTAAAGAATGCCATCGTCCTCTCCGTGGTGGGGGAGGGCCTGCCCCTGGTCTACAACGGCCAGGAAGCCGGCAACGAGCGCCGCCTGGCCTTCTTCGAGAAGGACCCCATCACCTGGCGGGAGGACCCCGTCGGGGAGCTGTTCCGTGACCTGATCGCCCTCATGCAGGAGAATACCGCCCTCTGGCACGGCAAGTGGGGTGCTACCATGATCTCCGTCCCCAACACCGCGCCCGCCGAGGTCCTCAGCTTCGTCCGCCAGAATGACCGGGACAAGGTCTTCGCCGTGCTCAATTTCTCAGCACAGCCGCAGGAGGTCAGCTTCACCTCGACCCTGGCCCCCGGCGCCTACCGGGATTTCAATTCCGGTGAGGCGGTGGTTATCGAGGCGGATACGGTGCTTCCCCTCGCGGCATGGG